>Ga0334898_1003816_pt1 | contig 11793 bp, 10 predicted proteins | sample GraSluR3_MG_10_FD_207228 | JGI IMG/M metagenome (GOLD analysis project Ga0334898, IMG submission 207228) | Sludge microbial communities from methane-producing bioreactor in Wageningen University, Netherlands - Granular Sludge_3_08-R3 | ecosystem: Engineered > Bioreactor > Anaerobic >... | reverse complement strand
CGCCTAAGAACCGTCGCCGCTGCAGCAGCCCATGCCGCCCCACCACTCACGGCAGTATTCCTTGGCGCGATCGAAACCGATTGTGCGCTCGAAAACGATACCGAGCGCAAAGAAGAAGCCGTAGACGAGCAGCTTCCCGAACATCACCACCCCCAATTCACGGGTTTCCGACTTATAAGAGTCTGGCCCACACGCACGCACGCGTCAAGGTACCCACCCCACTGTGCGGTCAACTCTTTCACAGGGTAAGGCCGACCACGGCCCCATCTCTGACCGCCCCGGCTATGTACGCCGGCTCGTCGCCCTTCGCATCGCCGACCAAGTAGCGCTCTGCCACTACTCCCTCGAGTGCGTCGTAGAGTTTACTGTCACGCCCATAGGTGGTGACCATCATGACCGTATCGGCCTCGATGAGCTTCCTCCCACCCTCGGCAGTCTCGATCACCAAGCCGTCGCGGTTCACTTCCTTGTAGGTCACACCGGTGTGCACAGGGATACCACGCGCCTCGAGCCAGGGCATCATCCTCACCATCCAGTGGATGAGCTCGCCTCGGCCGACCTGCTCCGCCTCCTCCACGATGGTGACCTGTTTGCCTCGCGTCGTGAGAAACACCGCCGCTTCCAGTCCGGCCAGATCACCGCCTACCACGACCACCCGCTTCCCGGTGGGCAGGAACACCTTCGTGAGCGCCGCCACCCGCTCCGGACCGAGCAGGCTGACCACCTTGCCTGCCCGCTTCTTGAGGTCCTCGGTGCTCACCGCCTTGGAGTTGTCGAGCACCTCGAGGGCGGGGCCCACCGGCCGGCCACCCGTGGCCACGACCACTGCATCCGGCGAGAACTCCTTCGCCTCCTCCGCCGTGATCTCATGACCCAGCTCCACCTTCACTCCCAGCGCCCTGAATTGATGCTGGTAGTACTCGATCAGGGGCTGGAGTTCGTCGGGCTCCTTGCCCTTGATGAGCGAAGCCATGTTCAGAAGTCCTCCCAACCTGGGAGCTCTGTCAAACACCGTCACCTCGTGACCGCGAAGGGCCGCCACCCGCGCGGCCTCGAGCCCAGCGGGTCCAGCGCCCACCACCATCACCCGCTTCTTGACCTCCGCCGGCTCGACCACCATGTCGGCCTCATGGCCCAGGAAGGCGTTCACCCTGCACTCCACGGGAACATTCAGGAAGAGGGTGTGAAGGCAGTAGCTACAGCCCAGGCAGGGACGGATGTCGTCGATGCGGCCTTCGGCGGCTTTGCGGGGCAATTCCGGGTCGGCCATGAGCCGGCGCCCCAAGCACACCAGGTCGACCTCGCCCTCAGCCACCGCCTTGGCGGCGCTCTCCAGACTGAGCCGGCCCACACCGGAGACGGGAATTCCCACCGCCGCCTTGATCTCGGCCGCCTCGGGTATCAGCGCGCCCGCGGGGATGCGGTCAGCCAGCTTCTTGGTGGTGGGTGTGACCTCCGGATACAGCACCAGGTCTGGGAACGCGCACAGCCAATGCTCTCCGTAGCCGTAACCGCTCACCTGGAGGTAGTCGGCCCCCGCAGCCTCGAACATCGTGGCGAACTCGATGGCCTCCTCGTTGGTGGTGCCGAGCTCGTGCCCCCACTCCTTGCCGTTCATCCGCACGCCGACGACGAACTCCTCACCACAGAGTTCACGCACGCGGCGCAGGATCTCCACCGAGAAGCGAGCCCTGTTCTCCAAGCTGTCACAGCCGTACTCGTCGGTACGCTTGTTCTGGATCCTTGACAGGAAGGCGTTGACCAGGGCGTAGTGAGCCATGTGCATCTCCACGCCGTCGAAGCCCGCCTCCTTCACCCGGCGCGCCGCCTGCCCGAACTTCTCGACCAGGCCGTGTATCTCATCGACCGTGAGCTCCCGGGCCACGGCCATGGTCGGCTCCGCCGGAGGATCGAGGGAGGAGGGCGCCACCGGCTGCTGACCCTCAGGCTGCAGCGGGCTGTGCGCCGGCCCGGCGTGCGTAATCTGTACGACGGCCGGTCTACCCTGCTCGTGGATGGCCTCCGCAAGCCGTGCCAACCCCGGTATATAGCGATCGTCGTCCAGTCTCACGTGAGGTGAGTTGCTCGCCCCCAACGGGTACTCGCAGATGCTCTCCTCCACCGTGACCAAGCCGACTCCTCCCTTGGCCACGTTCTCATAGAAGGCCACGATGCGGTCCCCGATCGATCCATCGGATTCAGGGTATATGAACCACTGAGCCGGCTTCACGATTCGGTTCTCAAGCTCAAGACCCTTCAGATTGAAGGGCTCGAACAGCGGAGCGTACTTCTTGACAGGCATACTCCACCCTCCTCGGTTTGCCTTGATTACGGTCATCCATACCCAAGACAACCGCGCAGCATGCGGGCTGCACCGCCCCCATCGATGTCCTACAATGGGTCCATGCACGCCGACACCCCTGCTGCCAAAGACGCGCCTCCTCTCTACTACGAGGAACAGCGGCCCGCTGCGTGGTGGCTGTGGCTCCTGGTGACGATTGTGGCCGGCACCCAGTGGTGGGCCTTCGTGCAGCAGATCATCCTCAGACGCCCCTTCGGCAACAACCCCGCACCGGACCTCATGGTCTGGGCCTTCGTCTTCCTCTTCGGCATCGGTCTCCCCCTCTTCTTCTACTACCTGCGCCTGGTCGTCGTGGTCGAGGAAGGCACGCTGCGGGTGAGGTTTCCTCCTTTCAAGGGCAGGCTCATTCCCTTGGAACGCATCGCCGCGAGTGCCGTCGTGACCTACAGCCCCCTCAGAGACTACGGAGGCTGGGGACTGCGCATCTCGCGGCACGGCCGAGCCTACAACGCTCACGGTAACCGAGGGGTGCAACTGGTTCTGGACAACGGCGAGCGGATCCTGGTGGGCAGCCAGCGGCCGGAGGAACTGCACATGGCCATTACCGCCGGCGCTGCTAGAATATCGCCATGAGCATCGGCAGGCTGATCATACGCTGGGTCATCGTCGTGGCCGCCCTCATCCTAGCCGTGTGGATCGTGCCCGGCATACGCATCGAAGGTACGAACGCCTGGGTGGCGGTCGCCGTGATGGCCCTCATCCTCGGTTTCGTGAACGCAATACTGAGGCCTCTGCTGCGCCTGCTGTCCTGCGGCCTCATCTTCCTCACCTTGGGCGTGTTTCTTCTCGTGATCAACGCCTTCACGCTCTGGCTCGCCTCTTGGATGGCGGTCAACTGGTTCGACGTCGGCTTCGTGGTTGATGGCTTCTGGGGCGCCTTCTTCGGGGGCATCATCGTGAGCATAGTCTCCTTCCTCCTGTCGCTGGGCATCAAAGAGTGATCCCCGCCGTCATCACCATCGGGATCGACCCGGTCATCTTCGAGCTGGGCCCTTTCGCGGTCCGCTGGTACGGAGTCTTCATCGCCCTGGCTGCGGCCACCGGTTTCTCCATGTGGGGTCGCAAAGCCGTGCTGAAGGGCTTCGACATGGTGGATGTCCTGCGGGGTGTGGTGTTCATGCTCATAGGGGGTCTCATCGGTGCCCGCCTCTTCCACATCGTCGACAATCTGTCTTTCTACTTGGAGAATCCCGGTCGGCTCTTCCAACTGCAGGTGATCGGACTGGCGGTCTATGGGGGCGTCGCCGGCGGAGCGCTGGCCCTCTTCATCTACTGCCGCGTGCGTAAATTGCCCTTCTTGCGCCTCCTCGACTGCGGTGCTCTCGCCATGCCCACCGCCCAGCTCGTCGGCAAGTTCGCCAACCTCATCAACGGCGACACCTGGGGCTCACCCACGGGACTCCCCTGGGGTCTCGTCTACACGCATCCGAACACCCTGCTGCCCGAAAGCCTGCTCGGCGTCCCCACCCACCCTGCGCCCATCTACGAACAGCTCTGGCTGCTCGTGGTGATCGGCGTCGTGTGGTGGGCCCGAAAGCACTTGAAGGTCGACGGCCAAGCCTTCATGCTCTACGTGATGATGTATTCCGTGGGGCGGTTCATCATCACCTTCTTCCGGGTGAACAACCCCATCCTGCTGGGGCTGAAGGAGGCGCAGGTCATCGCCCTCGCCGCCATCGTGGTGTTGCTGCCCCTTTTCATCTACCTGCAGCGTCGCGGCCCCAAGGCGGCTCCGCCTCCCGTGGCCTATCCCGCCAAGAAGACGTCCGCTGCTACGGCGGTCACATCGTCGGGAGGCTCCCCGTCCAAGAGGTCCTCCGGCAAGAAGAAGCAGCAGTCCAAGCCACAGCGCCGCAAGAAGTAGGCGGCGCCGAGAGCCGCAGCCAAGGCACCACGCCGGGCGCGGCCCAAGCGCTACGCCAGGCGCCACCTCAGGCGCCACCCCGGCCGAGTCACGGTAGTCGAGACACGAGACACGAGGCTTTCCAAAAGGCCGACTCGGGGATACTATGCTTCTAGGAGGCCCTCGCGTGCACCTGCGAAGCGGCCTTCTATCGGCGGGGGGCACCGGCAACCACGAGACGGCATCCCCCAAGAAGCCGGCACGTCCGCCGCCCCGGTCATGCGCAGCAAGGGGGAATTGTGACGAGCCCGAGTGAGCCACCGGCCGACCAAGGCGCCGCCCTCGAGATGCGCCTTCAGAAACTCGAAGCCGAGCTGGAGGCTGCCCACGCCGAAGTCGAAGCCATGCGCCGAGATGCGGAACGCCATCGGACGCTCTTCGACACGATGGCTCAAGGAGTTCTCTACCAGCTCGCAGACGGCACCATCACAGCCGCCAACGCCGCGGCCCTGCACATACTGGGCCTCGACCTCGATGACATCACCAACCGTACCTCCCTCGACCCACGCTGGAACACCATACACGAGGACGGTTCCGCGTATCCGGGAAGCGAGCATCCCACCATGGTGGCCCTACGTACGGGCCTGCCGGTCCGCGACGCAGTGATGGGCATCTTCAACCCCGTGGAGAACGACTACCGCTGGATCAAGATCAATGCGGTACCGCAGTTCCGCGACGGCGAAGCGAAGCCCTACCAGGCGTACGTCACTTTCGAGGACATGACCAGTGAACACCGGGCCCGAGTGGCTCTTCAAGAAAGTGAACAGCTTCTCCAGCAGGTGTTCGACATCCTGCCGATCGGACTCTGGATAGCCGACGCGAAGGGCAGATTGCTCAGCGGCAATCCGGCGGGAATCCGAATATGGGGTGCGGAGCCACTCGTGGATCAGGGAGACTACGGCGTCTTCAAGGCCCGCCGCCTGCCTTCCGGAAAAGAGATCGCGCCCGACGACTGGGCCCTCGCCCATACCGTGAACGAGGGCGTCACCGTAGTCGACGAGCTGCTCGAGATCGAGACGTTCGATGGGTACAGGAAGGTGATCATGAACTACACGGCTCCGGTCCTCAGCAAGGACGGCACCGTGCAGGGAGCCGTTGTGGTCAACCAAGACCTCACCGAGACGCAGCAGGCGCAAGAGGAGAACCGGCTTCTCGCCGAGCTGGTGAGCCTCTCGCCGGTGTCTATCACCGTCCATGATTTCGAGGGCAATTTTCTGTTCGCGAATACCAAGACTCTCGAGATGCACGGCTACAGCCGTGAGGAGTTCATGGAACTCGGCTTACGACGACTCGATACCGAGGAGAGCGCTGCGCTGGCACCCGAGCGGATGCAGACGATCAGGGAAAAGGGGCAGGCTTCTTTCGACGTGACTCATCGCCGCAAGGACGGCTCCACCATCCCGCTTCATGTCGAAGTCCGGACAATCTCTTGGGGTGGTGAAGAGGCCATCCTCAGCATGGCGACCGATATCTCCGAACGCCTCCGCTTGGAACGGGAAATGATCGAACTGGAACGCAGGCTGATGCACACCCAGAAGCTGGAGAGCCTGGGAGTACTCGCGGGCGGCTTGGCTCATGATTTCAACAACTTGCTCATGGCCGTCATCGGTAACCTCGACATGGCTCTCGCCGAACTCTCCGCCGCTTCCCCCGCTCACACGTCCATCGAAGAAGCCCTGCAGGCCGCACGCGGGGCCACAGACCTCACTCGACAGATTCTCGCCTATTCGGGCAGAGCCCGACTGGAGAAGCGCATCATCAACCTGAGCACACTCGTGGGCGAGAACGCAGACATGCTCCGGGTGGCTGTTCCCCGCAACGTGACCCTCGAAGATGACCTCCCTGCAGATGTGCCCCCAATCGTGGGAGATCACTCGCAGCTCCAGCAGGTGGTCATGACCAATGCGGCTGAGGCAATAGGGACCAAGGCCGGCGTTGTCCGTGTATCGACCGGACGAGCGGACTGCGATGAAGACTACCTGGCACGCAGCCGTCTCGAAGAGAAGCCATCCCCGGGCGGCTTCGTGTGGCTGGAGGTATCGGACACCGGCTCGGGCATGGACGAGGCCACCGAGGAGCGTATCTTCGAACCCTTCTTCACCACCAAGTTCACCGGCCGGGGTCTGGGGATGTCGGCGGTGCTCGGTATCATTCGCGGGCACGAAGGCGCCCTCATGATAGACAGTGCTCCCGCCAGAGGTACGGTGATCCGTGTGCTCTTTCCCGAATCAGCCGCTTCCATCGCCGGATATCTGCCGAGGGCGGCAGCCACGGAGTCCAGCGAGGCACAGGACCGGGCCCACGCAATTCGAGGAACCGTTCTGGTGGTCGATGATGAGGAGGCTGTGCGCAATCTCTGCACCCGAATGGTCTGCCACTTCGGTTTCGAGGTGAGACAGGCCGCCAATGGGTTGGAAGCCCTCCGAGCGATCGGAGCGGCCTCGGACGAAATAGCCGCGGTCATTCTCGATCTCACCATGCCGACAATGGACGGCCTGACCGCCCTCTCCCGGATACGCCATCTGAAACCCAAACTCCCGGTGATCCTCTCGAGCGGATACGCGCGGGAGGACGTCACGGAGAGGTGCGCCGCGAACCGGCCGGCCGGCTTCATTCAGAAGCCCTATCGACTCGAAACCCTCCGGCAAGAGCTCGCGCGCGTACTGGGTATAGATCTGTGATGCCGCCGCGGGCACCATGTCGCCTGCCTCGACCTGTTTGCCCGGCAAAGCCGCCTGCGTCCGCCGGTCCTCTCGCAGCCTAGGGACGGTCCGCCATTGCCTTGTAGGTGAGACGGGGTGGCTCTGCGAGCACCGTCGTATCGGGCGGAACCGATTCGGTGATCCACACGTTGCCGCCGATGACCGATCGAGCCCCGATCACCACGTCGCCGCCAAGAATGGTTGCCCCCGCGTAGATGATGACCTCGTCCTCGATGGTGGGATGGCGCTTCACTCCTCCACGGAAGCGGTCACCACAACCCTTGGGCAGCGAGAGTGCACCCAGGGTCACACCTTGATATACGCGCACGTTCTTGCCGATACTCACCGTCTCGCCAACCACCACCCCCGTGCCGTGATCGACGACGAACCCCTCTCCTATCGACGCACCGGGATGGATGTCGATGCCGGTGATACCGTGCACGTGCTCGGTCATGATACGCGGCAGCAGAGGCACTCCGAGTTCGAACAGACGATGAGCCAGCCGGTACACGTAGGTGGCCTGGATACCGGGATATCCGAATATGATCTCGTCCGGGCTCGCGGCCGCCGGATCACCATCGAAGGTGGCCCGTACGTCGGTGGCCATCAGGGCACGGATTCGAGGGATGTCCTCGAGCAGCGCCAGAGCCGCTTCATGCCCGAAGGCGGCACAATCGGAGCACTCGCGCCCGTATCGATAGCAGTCGTGGCGCACGCTGAGGGCGATCTGCTCCGCCAGAAGATCGAACACCGTAGTCGTGGTCCGGCCGACCGCATACCGCAGAGTAATGGGGTCGACCTTCTCCCTGCTGAAGTACCCAGGAAAGAGTAGGTCACGCAGCATGTACAGAATCTTGACGGTCACCTCGCGGGAGGGAATGGGCTCGAAGTCTACGTGACTGTAGCCGACGCAATCCTCACAGCTGTGAATGACCGTCTCCACCACCTCCGGCAGCTGCAGATGGTATCGAGCGGTATCAGAGGTCTCCACTCTGCACGAATCGTGACGTTCCTGCAGTACCTGCTTGTCGTCACTCATTGTCATAATGCTCTTCACCTTCCGTACATCAACATGCCCAATACAGCACCGGCTGGACACTAACGTGGCTTCTTGATTGGATTGTAGCCCGTCGGGAAGAATGAGGGCGGAGCGCGCGGCCGATAGACACAACAGAGCAAGGAACACATGCAGGCACAGGAGCAGGTGAATACTGTGAAGGTGGGCCCGCCACATGCGAAGGGCGGTACAGGAAGTCCCGGCGAGAACAACGCCACTCCACGGCAACGGTTCTTCTTCGACAGCACCATGGGCTTCCTGCTCGGCATCGTAGGATTGCTCGTCCTGATGCTCGTAGCGATCGCCATTGTGGTGCTGCTCGTGGGCCAAGGGCAGTAGGCTGGGTGAGAAGCGGCTCCGAACTGCGACCACGGCGGCTCCGAGCTGCAACTACGGCGGCACACGATATCATCACCACGACAAGACTGCGGAGGTTGTCACATTGCGCTCGTTGGACAGGCTGAAAGAGGAAGCCCTACACCCTGAGCACACCCACAGGGAGATACTCGGGGTGGCCGGCAGCCCCCGGAGTGGGGGCAACTCCGACATACTCCTGGATTACATACTGGAGGACGCTGCCGGCCAAGAGATACCCGCCCACGCGGTACGTCTGCGCGATCTGAGTTTCGACACCTGCATGGGCTGCGAAAGGTGCCGGGCCGACAAGATCTGTACCGGACGCCTGGACGGGCTGTCGCTTCTCTACCCCGACATCATCTCGGCGAGAGGCTTGGTGCTCGTATCCCCGGTTCACAACTACAACATCACCGCGCTGATGAAAGCCTTCATCGACCGGCTCTACTGCTTCTACAACTTCGACAACGAACACCCCCGGGGATGGTCGAGCCGCTTGGGCGATCAAGGACGCAAGGCCGTCATCGCAGTGGTCGGAGAACAGGAGGACCCGAAAGACATGGGCATTGCGCTCGAGGCGATGAGGCTCCCGCTCGAGGCGTTGGGCTACGACATAGTCGGCGAGACAACCGTACTCAGCACGTTCAAACGAGCCCAGATCCGGAAGGATGACGAAGCCGTGGCCCGGGCACGGCGACTCGGCGAGAATCTTGCCGGCGCGATGGCTGCCGACCCTTCCTGAGAGCGCCACGATCGGGCTCTTGGGCAGAGCCGAGGTCACACCATCACCAGGTACCCTCCGATGGTGTGACTCAAGACCTTCGCGGGCACGGAGTGCCGGTGGGCGTCGTCCCTCAAGTAGACATCGATTGCCTGCCTCCAGTCGAGCCGGAGCCTCCTCAAAGCCGAGCGGCGGGATGGCGGAGCGGCGTGCGAATCGAACACACCCGGGACGGGCCTACCGCCCCACACCGGTTTTGAAGTTCACCAGTGGCACCCGCACCGAGGACCACCGAGACCCACAGATGGCTTTAGAAAGCGGTTTCCAGCGAGGCCATCCTCACCGGGGCACACGCTCGAACACCGAGAAACACCCTGGTGGGTGCCAAAATGGTGCCAATTCTGCCGACCCGCCGGATCCATCGAACACTGCCTACACCAGCGGACGATAGGCAACCCGAGCGATCTCCTCTGCAGCGCTTCATGGAATAAACCCCCTCGACACAGGAGCGAGACTTAGAGACTGGTAGCGTCTGCTCCTGGACAGCACAAGGTGACTGGATGGTTTGGCCACGCAGCGGCCCGCCTGGGCCACACGGTTGCCGCGGCGAGCTCCGGGCTCGTGAGCTTCGTAGTGAGCTAGGGGTGTCTGGGATCTCCTGCGACGCGTTTCCTCCCACCGGTTGACCCCAGCACTTGGCAATGTATCACCGTGCGCCTTCCCGGTGCATACAAGGATGACATCCGCCCGCAGTCAGCCCCGTTTGGGGTGACGTACACCCGACGCCCTCTCCCGACATGTGATCGACCTGCCCGGTGTCTCTCAGTTTGAGTGTCGAACACGGATTGACATGGCTTGGGGAGAATGGTCTAATTAGGGTACTGGATACTGTACCCTAACACTGACCTCAGGGAGTCGCCCATGACAGTTCAGACGGCAGACGACCCCATGGCCGGTTTTGCTCTCGAACGGCCGGCAGCTATGCGCACACGGGTGTCCGACTACCTGCGCAGCCAAATCGCCAATGGCAGCCTACCCCGCGGGACCCGCCTGGTTGAGACCGAACTGGCAGAAGCCATCGGCGTGTCTCGCACGCCAATTCGGGAAGCCCTACACGCACTCGAAAGAGAGGGCCTTGTCGAGTCTCTTCCCAGAGTGGGCTATCGTGTTCGGGAGATCGAGTGGGAAGAGGTCGAGCAGGTCTGCGAGATCCGCACCGTCAATGAAGTACTTGCGGCCCGCTGGGTTCTGGACAGGCTCAACACAGATGTACTTGCTCGACTTGAGGCCAACGTGGCCGCATGCGAGGCTGCCGTGGCGTCCGGTGAAATAGGTCGGATTGCTGAGTTGGACGGTGAATTCCATGAGATTCTCGTAGGCGCGAGCGGTTCAAACCGGCTCCTAGAGATCTGTCAGAACCTCCGTCACCACATGGTGCTTTTCCGCATGGAAACGTTTCGTGACCACGAACTGGCGCGGATGGCAACGGTTGGGCACCGTCAAATCGTAGAGTGCCTCAAGGCCGGCGATGTGGAAGCCGTGGAGGAGGCAGTTCGTTCCCACCTGCAAGACGCAAAGCGTTCAATCGGGCAAGTACACACGTAAGGCAGAGGTGCGCACATGAACGAGCACAGCGTGGAGAAGCTAACTGTTGCTGTTGTGGGCGGAGGCAACGGCTCCTACACGGTGGCAGGAGACATGACGCTGCTGGGCCACCGCGTCCGATTCTGGCCTGACCCACGGGACGGTCACCCATCCGTGCTTGACCACGGCACCATCACGGTGACCGGCATCGGGCGAACAGGCATAGCCGAGCTTGACTTGGTGTCTCAAGACGTGGGCGAGGTGATCGGCGGGGCGGATGTTGTGGTCTGCACAGACCCAGCCTTCACGCAGAAGGATCGCGCGCAGCGCATTGCTCCCCATCTCAGTGACGGTCAAATCGTTTTGCTGTCCCCGGGTTCTATGGGTTCCTATCTGGTTGCGGCTGCCGTTCGGGAACTCGGAAACAAGGCCGATGTGACCTACGCGGAGCCGGGAACGCTGCCCTATCTCACTCGCAAGATCGGGCCGGCAGAGGTGCAGGTCAGCGGCTGGGGCGTGCATCTGCCGATTGGGGTGTTTCCCGCCAAGCGTACGGAGTGGGCGGTAGAACGTCTTCGGGCCATGTTCTCAGGGGCCCACCCGGTGGAAGACTCACTCGCGGTGGCACTGCTGAACGTGGGGCCGATCATACACTCTGTACTGGTGCTGCTGAACACCGGCCCGATTGAACACTTCGAAAGCTGGGACATCCACAACGAAGGCACCACTCCCTCGGTCAAGAAGCTCATCCTGGCGCACGATGACGAACGCATCTCGGTTCGAAAGGCCCTCGGTTACTCAGAGCCTCACTATCCCATGGCAGACCACTACGATCCGCAACGAGACAATGAGTGGATGTATGGGCGCGGCGCCCACACCGATCTTGTGAAGAGCGAGAAATGGCGGGAGTCTCTTGGCTTCTCTCATCGCTACATCCAGGAAGACGTACACGAGAATCTCGCCCTGTTGGCCAGCATCGGAGACTTGGCAGGCGTGGAGACGCCCATAGCTGATTCGATTCTCAGGCTCGTCGGCGTGATCACCGGCCAAGACCATTTGCACGAGGGCCGAACCCTCGCCAACCTGGGTCTTGGCGACATGACCGCGGCC
>Ga0334898_1003814_pt1 | contig 11805 bp, 10 predicted proteins | sample GraSluR3_MG_10_FD_207228 | JGI IMG/M metagenome (GOLD analysis project Ga0334898, IMG submission 207228) | Sludge microbial communities from methane-producing bioreactor in Wageningen University, Netherlands - Granular Sludge_3_08-R3 | ecosystem: Engineered > Bioreactor > Anaerobic >... | reverse complement strand
GCAACCTTGTCAATGCTTAACGAGGATACTTTTCAAACCCATGTTGGCGTTACGCTGACAGCCACATTTTATGGTATGCTTATTTTTGGCACTAGCAGCAATGATGCACATGAGTAAGCAAAACCAAATTCGACTTGACGCAGAATTTTTTTCGGGAACTGCACTGGATATGGCTCCAAAACTTTTAGGGAGCAAAATCTTTAGGCGTTTTCTCGACGGAAGCGTAAAATCGTTTACCATAACAGAAGTTGAAGCGTATATGGGTGAAAACGATAAGGCAAATCATGCTAGTAAAGGGAAAACACCCCGAACCCAGGTTATGTTTAAAGCCGGAGGGTATATCTACGTTTACTTAGTATATGGTATGCATTGGATGTTTAACATTGTAACCGGTGGGGAAGGTTCGCCAGAAGCAATTCTACTTAGAGGGGTAAGCGGATGTTCAGGCCCAGGGCGTTTAACTCGAATGCTTGAAATAGATAGTAGGTTAAATGGCATGCATCTGAACGATTTGAAAGATTTGTGGATTGAAAAAGCCCAGCAAAATATTTCTTATTCTGCTGGGCCTCGTATTGGTGTTGATTATGCTGGAGAGTATTGGTCAAAAATTCCTTGGCGATTTTGGATTAATCCTCAGGAGTATTAACCAACAACTGTTTCACCATTTTCAATCCGTTCAACCTGTTTCTTTAGGTAATCCCAAGTAGAATCGAGCATTTTTGGGCCAATTGTTTCAATAACTTTTCCTGAAAGCACTGCACCAATTTGTCCGCTCTGTTCAAACGTTAATCCCTTTGATAAGCCATACAAAAAGCCAGATGCATACAAATCGCCAGCTCCTGTTGTGTCAATCGAGTTTGCTTTAACTACTCCAACGGTACAAGTATAATCGCCCGATTTAATCATTGATCCTTTTGCCCCAAGTTTCACTACTGCAATTTTTGCCATCGAAGCAATTTCAATAAGAGCATCTTCAGGCTCCATGCCTGTAAAAGCTTTCGCTTCCTCTTCGTTAGCAAAAACTATGTCAACGTATTCGTTAACCATCCTCTTTAAAAAGTCGATATTGGCCTCAACAACGTTGTAGCTAGCTAAATCTAGAGAAACGGTTAACCCTGCTTGCTTTGCAAGCATTAGTGCCTTTTCAATAAGCGCATGGTTTTGCACAAGGTAACCCTCGATATGGAAGTATGCATTTCCTTCAAACTGATCGATGCTAATGTCATTGGGAACCATTTCTATGGCTGCACCAAGGTTAACGGCAAATGTGCGTTCAGAGTCTGGCGATACAAGTGCCAAAGCCCTACCTGTTTGGGCCTTTCCTTTGAGAAGGGTTGGGTTAATACCAGCCTTAACCATATCTTCAAAAAAGAATTTGCCTAAATCGTCGTTGCCTACCTTGCCAATAAAGGCGGTTTCTGCTCCTAGGTTTGCCAGTCCGTTTATGGTATTTGCAGCGCTTCCACCTGAGGCCAATGTTTGTTTAAGATCTTTAGTTTTAACCATTGCGTTGTTAATGGTTACTTCGTCTACTATTTGCATGCTCCCTTTAGGGAGGTTAAGCTCGTTTAGTAAAGAGTCGCTTTTAAGGCTAGTCATTATATCAACTAGCGCATTTCCTATTCCTAGAATACTTGCCATTTATTAAAAATTTAGTTTACAATATCTTTGCAAAGATACAATTATTAGCGCTAAGATTTTTTTAAAAAATTGAGCAAAAAATTTGCAGTAAAAGTTAAAGGTAGTATATTTGCACTCGCAAAAACGGGAAACCGTTGCCAACATTCCTCATTAGCTCAGTTGGTTAGAGCACCTGACTGTTAATCAGGGGGTCCTAGGTTCAAGTCCTAGATGAGGAGCAGAAGCCTGAAGAGATTCAGGCTTTTTTTATTGTAGATAGCAAAAAAAATGCGGCTTTAGCCGCATTTTACATTTCATTTGGGATGCCTGTTCTACATTGTTTCTACCAATGAGAGCAAACCTACTGCCAGGCCTGGTTTCCCGTCTCTAAAGCTATAGAATAGGTGGTATGCACCAGTTTTTGTGCAAGCATAATCAATTGAGGGGTAGTCTTTTCCAGTGGCAACCACATATGTTGTTGCTAGTAATCTATTGTTGTCGAGCAGCTGGAGTACTACCTTGCCCTCAAAATCGTTTGAGTTGCATACGGAGAACCTATACTTGATTCCTTTTTTTAGGATAACCGAAAAGCGTTGAGTTGGGGGTGGGTCTCCAGCATCAAGACGAATTTTAAAGTCCTTAAGAAAAGTTGCATCTCCTGCTACCATGGCGCAAATCTCTACTAAATCGTCTTCAGATTGGGCAAAAGAGTTTGCGGAAAAGCCCAACAAGAAAAATGATACTAAAAGAAGAGTGATTTTATTTTTCATAGCAAAATATTTTCAAACGTTTTTTAACTCTGTAAATACTTATTCCTAACCTTTTGCACCTTTTCGATAATTGTTTGCATGGTTTCATCGGACATCTCTATGGTTTGCTTATCGTTTTGCTGAAAGGTTAAAACTCCATCTTTTTCAATAGGTGTAGGTTCGTTATATTCGTATGTTATTTTAACGTCCCTAAAAAGTGCATGAATTTCTTCAAAATCTGATATTAACGAAGCAACGTTAGGATCTTTTTTGTAGTTATTAAGGAGCAGCATTAAGCTGTTCATCACAATTTTTTGCTCTCCAATGGTTTCGTTGATTCTGGGGTTGTTGGCATCCTGAGCAACCCTAGTGGAAAGGTAAAGTCCCTCAAGCCAAACGCCAGCAACAATAACTACGCTAAGCTGTGCTCTGTTGGTTTCACGAAGGTAACTGTCAATTCGGTTAAAACTTTGCTGAGAAATAAGCACAAGTGAATCGATATTTTCTCTATTGGTAGCAATGCGGCTAAGTGTGCTGAAATCAAAGAATTGACCAACCTGTATGCCGTCAGCCAAATTTTTTATTGCAGTAATGTGGTTTAGTACAAGCGAAGTGCGTTCGTACATATTTATGTATCCAAGGTCGGCACCGTACATGCCTAGGCCTAATGCCTTTTGAAAGCTTGTATTGAGGGATGTTTCAGCTTCAGTATTGGCTAGATAGTCTTTGTTAAAAGGGATGTTTAGGCCTTTGATTAAGGCAGCAGTTTCAACAGGAGAGGCAACGTTCTGTATCATGTCATCAATTACCTCAGAGGCTATTTCTAGTGGCTTGTCATCGTAAAGCTCATCGGGGATGTCAAACTCATCATTGCTAATGTTATCGTCATTCGAGAAGAACCTACATGATGACATCAGAATTGCTGTGCTTATTACGAGAATTAATAGCTTTTGCATGGTAATGTTAGGTTAAATATTATTTCTCTCTAGTACAAGTAAAGATATAAAAATATATTATTTTTTAAGTTTGGGCAATTTTATTTTACCGAAAAACTCTATTAATTTTTTGAGCGATTCAAAGTAAAGGGTAAAGTACAATAAAATTGTCATGAACCAAATAAAGCAAACATTGAACCAAAAAGTGTCGTAGTACTTTCCTAAAAAGTGTTTTCGTGGTGCCAGAAAATGCGAACGAAAGTCGAAACGATGATTTGGTATGGGATCACGATATATTGGATCGTTCTGCTGAACCAGTTCACCTTTATATTGAAGGATGTTATTTTTCTCGAATTTTTTTATGGCCAAATCGGCAATGCTTTCATTATGAAAAGCATTTCGTTTTGCTTCGTAAAGTTTAGCATTTGTATTAATAAGGTGAGAAATAATTCTGTCTCGTTTTTGATTTGCACTTTGGAAAATTTGCTTATAGTGTTTTTTTAGTTCTTCAAGGTAATCAACGGTTGAGTAGGCTACTTCAAAGTTAAATCCTTCATAGTTGAGCGAATCAATATAACGATAGGGTATGGCTGGGGCAAGGTAGTTGGTCTCGTTAAATAGTGAGTTGTATAAAACAAGCGTGTTTTCTGATAGTTTCTCTTTGTTCTCTTCTCTGTTGGCTAAAAGTTCAATGCTTTCGTTAACTATTTTTTCAAGTTCGGGAATATAGTAAACTAGCTTATAGTCTGCATTCCGTTCTACTTTTTCAATCTCATAAAAATTCTTATGAAAGTCGTTGTCTTTAAACTGATGAACAACTAAGGCCTCGTATCCCCACTTTGTAACCATAAACTCGGCAATAAGCGGTACTCGGTTAAAGCTACCAACTGCCCTGTTAAGCTTTTCAAAGCTAAACATTGCTCCCGATAGAACCATCATAGGAATCATTAGGAGTGGTATAACGATGTAAATTGTAACGGCCGAGTTAAAGGTTGCCGATATGTTCAACCCTAAGAGGTTGGCAAATACTGCGGTGGAGAAAAGGATTAGCCAATACTCAAAGTACATGCCATGCAGCTGCAGTATCCCATTAGCAATTAGAACAAAGGTTATGCTTTGGATTGCCGAGAGTACAATAAGGATAAATATCTTACTAAAAAGGTACGATGTGCGACTAAGGTTGAGGAAAGCTTCGCGCTTAAGAATTTTTCTATCTCTAAAAATTTCTTCGGCACTAACGGTTAGCCCAATAAATAGGGCCACAATAAGGGCCATGAATATGTAAATGGGTATATTCTCGTTCTTTCGGAATATGTAAACGTTCGAGTTAGGATCGGCAATGTACCTAATAACGAATGCTAGTATAAAACCTAGTATTGGTGTTTCAAGCAGGTTGAGAACGATGTACTGTGTGTTGCTTACCTTCGATAGCAGGTCGCGGGTAGTATAAATAAAAAATTGCTTTAAACGCGAAGGGATATTAAGCGATTTAGGTGGCGGCTGCGTTTCGTCGGGGATTGATTTTAGCTTAATATTCTCCTTAAAATGATCTTCCCACTTTGTTGGCGAAACTTTACGAATTGGGGTATATCGGCCAAATTCATCAACAACCTTAGCCTCAATTATGTTAAAGATTAGTTCAGGGTTAACATTACCACACGTTGGGCATTCACCCTGATCGCTGTTAATTTGCATGTCGATACGCTTAAAGTACATAACCGCTTCTACGGGATTTCCGTAGTAGATCATGTATCCGCCAGTATCGAGAATCATCATATTATCGAACATTTTGTATATGTCCGATGATGGTTGGTGAATAACAACAAAAATAAGCTTGCCTTTTAGGGTTAACTCCCTAAGTAAATCCATTACATTTTCCGAATCGCGCGACGATAGGCCTGATGTAGGTTCATCAACAAAGAGTATGGCTGGCTCGCGAATAAGCTCAAGGGCTATGTTAAGCCTTTTACGCTGGCCGCCAGAAATCATTTTGTTGAGAGGTGACCCTACTTTTAGGTCTTTCCGTTCGTAAAGCCCAAGGTTTTGTAGGGTTTTATCGACAAGTTTTGTAAGCTCCTCTTCTGTTTTATCCTTAAAGCAAAGTTTTGCGTTATAGTAAAGGTTCTGAAAAACAGTTAGCTCTTCAATGAGCAAATCGTCCTGAGGAATAACGCCAATAACACCTTCGAGCATCTCCTTTTCGTGATGCAGGTCAACGCCATTTATGGTAACCTGTCCCGATGTAGGTTTTTCTATACCAGCCAAGACGTTGAGCAGGGTTGTTTTTCCAGCACCGCTGGCTCCCATAATACCAATTAGCTTACCCTGCTCTTCTTTAAAGGTAATGTTGCGCAGTCCAATGTCGCCAGTTTTAAACTTAAAGCCAACATCATTAACGTTATATGAAATCCTTATGCTTGTTGAGTCGGCCAAGTAGTGCGCAACCACATCGGTATAGTAAACGGGCTTGCCTTTTGGTAGCTTAATTGAGCTGCCATTGGCAAAAAGGTATATGCGCTTATTGTTTATGGGAAGCCCGTTCAGGAAAACATCTTCGGTTCCGGTGTAGCGGAGAAAGTATAGATCTTCGCTTTTAATTTGTAGGATAAAAAGGTGTCCGTTGAGCGCTTCGGTGGGTATATGTTTGCAGTTTTCGCCTCTTTGTTCGCTATCGTGAATGGTAAGAATGCTTGAGTAGTCGAGGTCTTTGGGGTCGTTGTTGATAACAAAGTTTTCAATATCAACAAACTCTTCTTTCGAAACCTTAAAAACGTCGGCTACGGTGTTTATAATGGCCATGCGTTGATCGGTAAATTTTCTGTCGGCATTTACCAATTCAAACAAGCGAACCAGAGCCACAACTTTTTGCTTTTGGGTAAGCGTTTTGTTAATCTTTTTGCATATACCCAAAATTTTAACGGAATCCTTAACCGAGGTTAGCTTAACCCTTTTGGGTTGTCCATCGGTTTCCTCTTCTTTATCGGCATCGAATCCAGCGTGCTGGTCAAAAAGCTTAATGTACTCCTCTACAGTTTCGTCGTTTAGCTGCTGCAAAAGGAAGTTAACCACAAAGTCGCGTTCGTTAGACTCTACGCCTTCGTCCTGTTTTGCAATAATTGCAAACAATTGCATCAGAGCCTTCAGAATCTCTTCACTCATGGTTTAGCCTTTAGCCGATTTAGTTAAGGGTTTTAATTAGCTTAACGTGTAGCTAACCTGTTCGAATGGAACATCAACAATGTCGGCATACTCTTCGCCTGCCTCTTGCATGTCCTCATCGTCTTCAGGGTAGAACCATTTTACCAAAATTTCTTTTCCATCTTCGTGCATCTCCTCCAGTTTCATAAGGATGTCGAGCAGAAGTTTTGAGCTGGCTGTGTTAAAGTAAACCAGCTTAAAGGTAAAGATGGTTTTCTCATTAGGGCTGGTAGCGTACTCGTCAAGCCAATTGAGAATTGGGTCATAAAAGGCTGTAACATCTTCGGGCAGCGAGCGGCCGGAAATCTCAAAGATGTCGTTATCAGCATCAAGTATTACAGTTGGGGTATCATCGGTACCCAGAATCTTTATGGTTTCCATAGCACTCGTGTTTACTCGTTTCTAGAAATGGTTGAGGTTAAGATAAAAAAGTGGTTTTCCTCGTCGATGGGAAGGAAATGGTACTCCAGCTTGCGGCCTGTTTTGCGTGCAATGTCAATAAAACCGAGGCCTGCTCCACCTTTTTCGGAAAGCCTTCCTTCGCGCATCTGAGTTTTGTATAAATCTTTTAACCCATCCTTGTCGAGGGTGTTAATATGATCAAGGATCTTTGTTAACTCCTCAATTTTGGTGTTCTCAATTACGTTACCTGTGGTAACATGGTACTCAATTTCGCCTTTGCTTACCATAAAGATTCCTCTTCCAGCAAACAAAAAGTCATCTGATCCAAAGCTGTCGGCATGCTTGCTAATGTTTTGCAGGCACTCTACCATAACGTGGAACACTTTTTTCTGCACCGTGTTTGACTCTTCCTCCTTGGCCATATTCGATTCGGTTAGGGAGGTAAAGGCCTTAGTAATTTGGTGCGTAATTTCACCCTCGTATACAAGAGTGATTTCGTGAGCCTTCATTGACTTGTAAAAGTCGTAAACGAACTCAAGAAAACCTTTAACATTTCTTTTATCCATAGCCCGTAAAATTAAATAATTTACCGATATTAAACAATTTAGAATTCAATTCCTATTAGTAGTACGTCGTCAATTTGCTTGTTGTTACCCATATAATCTTCAAAATCTTTTGAGAATAAATCATTAAACTGAGGCATAGTAAGCCCTTGGTTGCCCATAATTAGCTCTCGTACCCTTGCTGGGCTATACTTTCTTTTGTCCTCACCTCCAATCTGATCGGGCATGCCATCAGAAAAGAAGAAAACTTTATCTCCTTGCTTTATATCAAGGGTGTGGTTTGTAAAGTCCTTTTCCTCTTTCTTTGGGTGAGGTATCCCGCCAATGGCTTTGCGATCGCCTTTGAACTCTTGAAGTTCTCCTTCTCGTAGCAAGTAAAGCGGCCTGTGAGCACCAGAGTAGTGAAGTTGCTTTCGTTTTATGTTGATTTTGCACAATGCTATATCCATTCCATCTCTTGCATCGGCATCGGGGCGGTCTTGTTTCAGGGTTTTACGAACCCCGTGATGAAGCACATCTAGAATTTTTCCTGCGGTATAGGTAACGTCGTGGTCAACAACATTGTTTAGGGTAAAGTAGCCAATGAACGAAAGCAGTGCTCCTGGCACACCGTGCCCTGTACAGTCAACAGCAGCAATGTAAACAAAGTCTTCTTTGGTAAAAAACCAAGGAAAGTCGCCACTAACAACATCGCGTGGTTTGTAGTAAATAAACGACTTGGGAAGATATTGTCGAATGATACGATTGTTAGGGAGTATTGATGTTTGAATACGCTGCGCGTAGTTAATACTTTCAGTAATTTTTCGGTTTTTATCCTGTATCTCCAGTTCGATACGCTTAGCTTCGGTTATGTCGTGGCCAACAAATAGAATGGTTTCCAACTCGTTTTCATTAAATTCGGGAATGGCCGAAATATGCATTATCGTTTCACCTAGCTTTGAGGGGAAGGTTAAGTCTTGCTCAATCTTACTCTTGCTCGTTTTAATGTTTTTAATGGTATCCTTCAGGAATGTAGCAAGAGCCCCGTTTAAGTCAACAGAATTAAGAGTTTGGTTAATGAGTTCTTTAATTGGAATGCCTAAGTATTCCTCAACCATGGGGTTAGCGTAGAAAAACTGCCCCGAGGTGTTGAGGCGCATAATCATATCGGGCGAATTCTCAGATAAAGCCTGCATTTTACTCCGCATACGCTCTTCTTTCTCGGCACGTTTTCGCTCGGTTATATCCTGTGAGTTAAGGATAATTCCATTAATTGCAGGATCGTCTAGTAGGTTACGCCCAGTAACCTCAAGGAATATTTTTGTCCCATCCTTTTTCATAAAGGTATACTGGATGGTAATAGGAATGCGAGGAGAGTCGAGCAGCTTTTGGAACATGTCGGTAAGGTCTTGCTCTCCTTTCCGAGTGAGTCTGTCAATGTCTTTTCCGCTCATCATTTCTTGGGGTGTATACCCCAAAATTTTTGTAACGGACGGGCTTATGTAGGTTAGCTTTTGGCTGCTGCTATAGATGGAGATTATTTCAGATGCATTTTCGAGCAATGAGTGTAGCCTTTTTTGGGCATTCTCCACTTCTTGTATTTTCGATTCGAGCTGGAAGTTCGATTTCTCTAACTCCTCGTGGGTGGCTCGCATTTCTTCGGCATTCTGGCGGAGTTCCTCTTCGTTTTCTTTCAGCTCTTCGGTCATCTGCTGTGCCTCCATCAGCAGCTGCTCGGTTTTTTGGTTTATACGAAGGTTGAATATTGTGCGAGCAATAATTTCGCCCATTTCGCGAAGGAAGCGGATGGTTAGCTCTGGAATATGATCGTCAATTGATGCGAATTCGATAACTCCTTGCAGCTTCTCATCGGTAATTAGGGGGACAATAATTATGCTTTTGGGCTTTTTATCGCCCAGTATCCCAGAGGTAATGGTGGCATAATCATCGGGAATTTCGGTTCGGTAAATTATATCCCTTTCGTATGCACACTGACCAATTAACCCTTGCCCAATTTTAAACTCTTGATTGATGTATTTTTTGCGATTGTAGGCGTAAGTGGCTAGGTTGTAAAGGTTTTGTTTATCTTCGTCGTAAAGGTATAGCGCTCCTTGTATAATGTTTATGTAGCTTATAAGCTTAACCAGAACTTCGTAGGTTAGCTCTTCGAGGTTGTTGTGCAGGCGCAGAATGTACGAAACCTCATCTTTTCCCTTAGTTATCCACGATTGTTCAGCCTCTTTTTTTACGTTCTCCAAGAGGTTGTCGCGCATTACCAATAGCGACTTGCCCAGGATGTCGTCCTCGTCGCTAATCTCAAAAGGAGCCTTGTAGTCGCCTTCGCCAATGGTTTTTGCAAAAAGGGCATTCTTGTTAATATCCTCATCACGCTGCCTTATCTCTTCTTCGAGGAAGGTAACCTTATCTTGGTGCTTTTTGAGGATAGTGTATGTTAGGAATGCGAAGAGGAACGGGATAATGTTAATAATCCAAAGTGTTGGGTTTGCTTTATGTATGGTAGCAATTCCGCTTATGCTAAATGAAACCCCTTGCGAGGCAAAAGCAATGGTCCACGAAACAAACACAATAAGGATTCCAACTGCGAATGCAATTGTAACCTTTTGGGTTACGGCTCTATCTAAAACCTCAGCCGATGTTTTGTTATGGGTTGTCATACTAGTTATTTGTGCTGTTGCCAATAGATATTAGTTGTTCCGAAATTTTTGGGCTAAGAGCCTCGAATAGCCTAACCATTCTGTTGTTGAACGCCTTAAATGAGGCCAGCTCAATAACTCCAATACACTCAGTTTTATCTGGGTTTAGTATTGGGATGATGAGCAAATTGCTGGGCGACCCCTTTCCTAGGCCCGAAAGTATTGTGATATAATCTTCGGGAACATTGTCTAGGTTAAGTATTACTTTGTTTTTTGCAACTTGACCGGGTAATGTTTCCCCTTCAGCAAATGGTTGAGGTTCCGTTTCGGAGAAAAATGCGTATGATGATGTAATGGTAAACGTATTGTTTTGTTGCTTTGTGTGGGCAACCGCCTGAACAATATCGTGTTGTTTAGCTATGTTCGATAGTAATTTTTCTAAGAAAGCTTCTTCTTCTTCAAAAGAACCAGTAGGTACGATTTCATTGGCAATTTCTTCAATGTTCTCTTCAGGAGTTTGCTCTTGGGCTTCTTCCTCTTCTTTTTTAATCTCTTCCTCTTTCCTCTTGGTTTCTCTTAGGCTTGCTTTAAGCTGATCGAGCTGTGATGAAGATCGTGTGGCCTCGGCCCAGGCAGAAAGGATGCTTTGGTAGAAAAATATTGAAATAACTATGGCTAATACCGCAAAAACTATGGCCAGATAGGGGATGCCTTTGGAATTTCCGGAAATGGTATGGTTATACAAAGTGAAAAAACTCCCAGCAACTGACACTACAAGCAATAGCATTAGTAAGCCGTAGCTAAATCTTGATTTATTTGGGAATATCTTCATTGTTTGCTGTGTTATATTTTAATGTTTTGAAGGTATCGAATAATCTCGTCAGTTTTTAGAATATGATCAGCCTTTGTAAGCTTGAGTGCTGCTTCGGTCATGGTTTTTACTTGACATTCATTCGGGTCCTGCACAATTACTGTCCCTCCGTAATCTTTTATTTTCTTTATTCCAAAAGCACCATCCTTGTTTGCTCCTGAGAGGATAATGCCAATTAGCTTTTCGCGGTAAACCTGAGCAGCTGTAATAAATGATAAATCGATTGACGGACGCGAATGATTTACAGGCCCCTCGGTTGATAGCGCAATGCGATTTCCAAGTTCGATAAACATATGGTAGTTGGCAGGGGCCAAATAGGCCTTCCCCGGTTTAATTTGATCCTTGTCGTATGGCTCAATTACAGGAATTGACGATTTAATGGATAAGGCCTCAACAAAGCCGCTACGCACATGCTTGAGCCTATGTAGGCTAAGGAGCACGGGGAGTGGGAATGTTGGGGGCAACGAGCTAAGTATTCGGGTAATAACCTGAAAACTTCCAGCGGAACCTCCTATGATAACTGCTTTATACATTTAATTGTTATCCAGTTTTCTTTTTGTATATCTTTTCGCCATCGTTAATGACGGTAAATTTATTGGTTGCGTTTGTATTTTCCAAAGTTTCCTTGGATCCCAAAATTAAGTAACCTCCTGGAACTAAACTGCTATGTACTGCATTTAGGGTTTTGTCCTGAAGTATTTGGTTGTAATAAATTAGCTGGTTTCGGAACAATGCTAACCGTATGCTGCCTGGTGCATTGCTAAAAAGTGTATCCTGTTTAACGAAGGTAACACCTTGGATAAGGCTTGTGTCAATAATTAGCGTTCCATTTCC
>Ga0334898_1003806_pt1 | contig 11841 bp, 6 predicted proteins | sample GraSluR3_MG_10_FD_207228 | JGI IMG/M metagenome (GOLD analysis project Ga0334898, IMG submission 207228) | Sludge microbial communities from methane-producing bioreactor in Wageningen University, Netherlands - Granular Sludge_3_08-R3 | ecosystem: Engineered > Bioreactor > Anaerobic > Unclassified... | reverse complement strand
GTGCCGAGCTGCAAAGCGCCGAGGGCCGCACGGCGGGGCGCATCGAAGCCACCATCGAAGGCTTCGCCGCCTCCCATCGTTCGGGGCAGCAGCTACGGGAGCCCCGAATTCAACTCGCCGCCGCGGGAACCTACGACGCCGCCGGCAGGGCGCTCGTGCTGGACCGGGCCGAAGTCGTCTCGGGCTCGCTCGGCGTGCGCTTGGCCGGAGAGATCGCGACGCCCGACGCCTCACCTCGGCTCCAGCTCGCCGGGCAGTTCGACTACGACATGGAAAAACTCTCCGAGCTGTTGATCCCTTATGTGGGCGACGGGGTCCGATTTCTCGGGCGCGGCTCGAGCCCGGCCTCGTGGCAGGGGCCGCCGATGCCGGGCGAAGCCCAGGCCGCGACCGGCGTCGGCTGGGAATTGGGCAACGTCTACGGATTCCGGCTCGGACGCGGTGCGCTGCGCGCGAGCCTGTCGGGCGGGATGGTCTCGTTTGAGCCCGTCGAAACGACCCTGAGCGAGGGAAGGCTGCAGCTTGCCGGCCAGTTGCGTCTCACGCCCGAGCCGCGCGAGCTCTACCTGGCTCCCGGGCCGGTGGCCCAACAGGTGCGGATCAATCCGCAGATGTGCGCCGCGGTGCTGCAATACGTCGCGCCCGTGCTCGCCGGAGTGGCCACGGCCGAGGGACGCTTCTCGATCGAACTCGACCGTTGCCGGATCCCTCTGGACCATCCTTCCCAAAGCGAGTTGGCCGGCCGGATGACGGTCCATTCGGTGCGGGTGGGGCCGGGGCCCCTGATCCACGAGCTGGCCGTGGTGCTCGGTCGCGCCCAGCCGGTCGATCTGAGCCGCGAGTCGGTCATCCCCTTCCAGCTTGCCGGCGGCCGGATCTACCACCAGAACCTCGAGCTCGTATTTCCCGAGCTGACCGTCCGGACCTACGGGTCGGTGGGACTCGACCAGTCGTTGGCCGTGATGGCCGACATGCCGGTGCCATCCAAATGGCTGGGAACCAACCCCACGGTGGCCACAGCGCTGCGCGATCAGACGATTCGCGTGCCCATCGCCGGCACCTTATCGCGGCCCGAGGTCGATCGCAAGGTGCTCGACCAGCTCAGCCGGCAGTTTCTCGAAAACGCCGCCCGGAACGTGCTCGACGACCAGTTGCAGCGGGGCTTGAACCGGTTGCTCGGGCCGGCCCAGCCGGTAAGATGATGCACATGAAACTGATCCTGCTCGGCACGACCGGCTATCACCCCAACGACCGCCGCGAGACTCCCTGCCTGCTCGTCCCCGACTGCGGCATCATGCTCGACGCGGGCACGGCCGTGTATCGAGCCGGCAGGTATCTCGAGGGGTCGGAACTCTCGATCTTTCTCACCCACGCGCACCTCGACCACATCGTGGGGCTGACCTACCTGTTCAACGTGGTTCGCGAGCATCCGCTCGATCGGATCGTGCTCTACGGCGAGCCGCAGCGACTGGCCGCCATCGACGAGCACCTTTTCTCCGAGCACCTCTTCCCACTGAGACCGAGCTATGAGGCCCGCCCCCTTCCCGACGAGGTGGCCTTGGCCCGAGGTGGAACGCTGACGCATTTCCCGCTCGAGCACGAGGGCGGATCGGTCGGATATCGGCTCGATTGGCCGGGGCACTCGATGGCCTACGTGACCGACACCACGGCCCACGTCGACGCCGATTACGTCGACAAGATTCGAGGCGTCGACCTGTTGGTCCACGAGTGCTACTTCAGCGACGCCCAGGCCGAATGGGCCGAGCGGACCGGTCACAGTTGCACCACGCCGGTGGCCCAGGTCGCGCGCAAGGCCGAGGTGGGCCGGTTGGTGCTGGTCCACATCAACCCGCTCTGCACCGGCGACGACCCGATCGGCCTGCCCACGGCCCGGGCCATCTTCCCGCGAACCGAGATCGGCGAGGACTTCATGGAACTGAGTTTCTGACCGAAGCCACTCGCGTCGCGACGGGTTTCGTGCGCCCGCCACCCATGCAGTCGGAGCTCTCCGCCGGGTTTCTCGTGCGGGGATTCCGCTTGCGGCCCTCACCAGCCGGGCCGCGCGCCGAAGAGGGCGCCCCGCCAAGACGGCAAGCTCGGATGCGCAGTTTGCCTTCTCGATGCAGTCTTCCCGGTCTGCATTGACCCACCCGGTCCCCTTTGCTACAAGACTCGGCCGATTTCAGGCTGACATCGGGCGATGGGGGACCGGACCATGTATCGTCGACACGGAAACAAGCTGGGGCTCGTCTTTCTTTCGAGCGATCTGGTGGTCACCGGGGCCGTATGGATCGGCGCCTACCTGATGCGGTTTGCGCTGTGGCCCACCCCCTGTGGCATCCCCGACTTCCACCTGATGTTGTCGGGCCTGCCCATGGTGCTGTTGCTGGCCGCCGTCTCGTATCGGCTTTGCGGACTGTACGAAATCCATCGGCTCAGGCCGCTGCCGCGGGAGCTGGGGGTGGTCTGCCGGGCCAGCGGCCTGCTGTTTGTCCTGGCCGTGACGATCACGTTCTATCGCCGCGACTTGTATGAATCGCGTCTGGCGCTGGTGCACTTCTTCCTGCTGAACGCGATCGGGCTGGCCGCAACCCGCCGTTTGATCTGGACGACGTTGAAGCATCTTCGCGCCCGGGGAATGAACTACGGCCGGGCCCTGATCGTGGGCACCGGTCGCCACGGGAATCGCGTGGCCCGAACGATCGAGAACAACGCCTGGACCGGCCTCGAGGCGGTCGGGTTCGTCGACGATCCGGGCAAGATCGAGCCCCATCGGCTTCCGCGATTGGGCGGGCTCGACGAGTTGGAGCGGGTGGTCGTCGAGCACGACGTCGACCACGTGTTTGTCGCGCTGCCCGCCTCGCGATACGGCGAACTGCCCAGGGTTTATCGGTCCCTTTGCGACGTGTTCGTCGAGGTGCAGCTCGTTCCCGACCTGCCCGAACTGGCCGGCATGCGCCTGCGGACCCTGGAGATCGACGGGGTCACGTTCCTCAGTCTCCGCGAGAATCCGCATTCGGGGTGGGCTCGAATCGCAAAACGGGGGATGGATCTGGCCTTGGGAACCGCCGCGCTGGTGCTGGCGTTGCCGTTCATGGCGGCGCTGGCTTTGGCGATCCGATTGTCGAGCCCGGGCCCGATCTTCTACCGGCAGGCCCGCACCGGGCTGCGCGGACGAACGTTCACGATGTGGAAGTTCCGCAGCATGGAAGTCGACGCCGAGCAGCGCAGCGGGCCGATTTGGGCCGCGCGCGGCGATCGACGCTGCACCCCGCTGGGAAGGGTCATGCGTCGGTGGAGCCTCGACGAGCTGCCTCAACTGTTCAATGTGCTCGCCGGCGACATGAGCCTCGTGGGGCCTCGGCCCGAGCGGGGCGTGTTCGTCGAGCGGTTCCGCCGCCAGATTCCCGGCTACGCCCAGCGGCATCGGGTCAAGGCGGGCATCACCGGGTGGGCCCAAGTCAACGGCTGGCGCGGGAACACGTCGCTGCGCAATCGCGTGCAGTGCGATCTGTACTACATCTCGAACTGGTCGCTCTGGCTCGACCTCAAGATCCTCTGCATGACCCTCTGGTGTGGTCTGCGGCACCGCAATGCCTACTAGACACCGGGCCGGCGCCGTCGCGAACTCGCGTGGATGGCGCCGTTTTCGCGGCACGTCGCGGGGGTTTCTCACCTTTTCTGAGCGTTTTCCTGAAAAAAGCTTTCCTGACGCTTGACCCGGCCGCGGTAGTGTGAGAAAATAAGGGGGAGCGATGGAACACGTTGGGTTTGCTGGCGATCCGAGGGGTCGTCGCGACCCGGCGCGTCGCGATCCTGCCCAACCCACGTTCGTGAGCGCGGGGTAGGTGCCCGTTCAAACGCGTACCACCCGAAAGCAATCGCGAACCCCACCTTTGGCCACAACGGCCCACGATGTGAGTCAGGGACCCCCTTGGCGGCACCGACGGCAACAGAGACGGGGCGGCAGATGAGGCTCGCCGGCCACGACACGTTCCTTCCTGGCGGAAGGATCGCAGCCTCGATTCCCCGACACCTCGCGCCCCAACGCGTGCCGAGTCGGGAGTCGGAAGGTCTGGGTCGGTCGACCGGTTGGCTCGCGCCGTGACGCGCGGGCGCGTGCCGCACCGAGGGGAGCCCCGCTTGTACCGCGGAACCAGGAGTCAGACATGCAATTCAGTTCGAGTCGATCGGTCGAGGATCTTCGAGTCGTCAGTCGTTTCGAAAGCCTGCGCGAAAAGCTGCTTTCGGACAAATATTCCGAACACCTGCGCAAGCCGCTGGCGTATTGGGCGCTTCCGACCGATCGCCGCCTCCCCCTGGCTTTTCTGGGGCGAAGGTTGGACGACCTGTTGAACACGCCCTTTGTCGAGCTGTCGGCGACGCCCGGCATCGGCAGCAAGAAGATCCGCTCGTTCGTTCAGCTTCTCACCCGCGCGGCCAACACCGATCCCTCCGAGCTGTCCAGCGGCATCTGCCCTTCGCCCGAAAACGGCAAGTCGGCCCCGTCCAAGGCGGCTCATGCCGACGGGTTCGATCCGGGGTCCGTCTCCGAGGTGGTCTGGGAGCAATGGCGCGCCACCGTCGTCCGTTGGGAGATCGGCGACCAGCCCCTGGGGCGGTTCGCTCCCAGCCTCAAGTCGATGACCCGCGTCATCTGGAACAGCCCGCTCGATACCTACGTGAATCGGACGCTGGCCGAGATCCGCGGGATGAAGACGCACGGCGAGAAGCGGGTGCGGGCGATCCTCGAGGTCTTCTACGGCCTGCACAAGCTCCTGTCGGGCATGGAGCGGGTCGAACACCTGGCGGTCCGGTTGCTTCCCCGGCGAATCGACGAAGTCGAGGCCTGGGTGAGCCTCGCCTTGCAGACGCCCTGCGCGCCCGATTCCCGAGACATTTTCGACCATTTCGTGAGCCCCCTTCTCGAACAGATTCGCGCCGACGCCAGCGAGCCGGTCATCCGTCTGGCCGAAAACCGCCTCGGACTCCGCGGCCCGATCACCAGCGTGCGCCAGGCCGCCCGCACCATGGGACTGACGCGCGCCCGGGTGTACCAGTTGCTCAACGAGATCAACGACATCGCGGTCATCCGCTGGCCCATGGGCCGCCACCAGGTTTACGAACTCCGCGAGAAGTTCGAGGCCGAGGCGGCCGACCGGCCCTCGGTCGACCTGACGCAATTCCGGGCGGCGATCGAGCTGTTCTATCCCGCCAACCGCCGCGGCGCCGCCGGGCCGCTCGACCAGATCCCCGAAGTCGCCCCCCGGAAAGGCGCCCGAACCAAGCATCAGCACGTGGCCCAGCACGCCAGCTAGCCGGTTCGGGGCCCGACGCCGACCGCACCGAGACGACGCGCCGAGGCACGCCGGGGGCCTCGCGCGTCGGCCCGTGCTTCGACGGGGCGCCACCCCCCCCGGCCGACTCTTCCCTTCGCGCTGCCGGCGGGCTAACCTAGAGCCGTGGCGCTGCGCCGGGCAGCGGAAGACCGTCCGCCACCGGCGCGCGCACGATCCTGCGAATCCCCAACTCCCATCCACGAGGCCCGCATCATGAGACCTTCCGCACCGGCTCTTCTGTTGTTCGTCGCCCTCGCCGCTGCGCCCCTCCACGCCGACGACCCCTGGGTCGTGTACCAGGGGGGCGACGGCCCGGGCAAGGGAAAGCACGTGGTGCTCATCGCGGGCGACGAAGAGTACCGTTCCGAAGAGGCCATGCCCATGCTGGCGAAGATCCTGGCCGTGCGCCACGGCTTCTGCTGCACCGTGCTCTTCTCGATCGATCCCGACGACGGCACCATCGACCCGCTCAACCAGACGAACATCCCCGGGCTCGAAAACCTGCGCACCGCCGACCTGATGGTCATCAGCACCCGCTTCCGCGAACTGCCCGACGAGCAGATGAAGCACGTCGACGAGTACGTCCACTCGGGCAAGCCGATCATCGGGCTGCGCACCGCCACCCACGCCTTCGCCTACAAGCGGAACATGGCCAGCCCCTACGCGAAGTACGACTTCCGCAGCACCGAGTGGCCCGGCGGGTTCGGCCAGCAGGTGCTCGGCGACACGTGGATCAATCACCACGGGCGCCACAAGGTCGAGAGCACGCGCGGCGTGATCCACCCGCGGCACCAGGATTGCCCCATCCTCAACGGCGTGGCCGACGTGTGGGGACCGACGGACGTCTACGGAATCAAGAATCTCCCCGACGAGGCCAAGGTGCTCCTCTACGGCCAGGTGCTCGAAGGCATGGAGCCGACCGACAAGCCCGTCCCAGGCGAGAAGAACGACCCCATGATGCCCCTGGCCTGGACCAAGGGCTTCACGGGTAGTTCGGGCAAGACGGCCCGCGTCTTCGCGACGACCATGGGCGCCTCGGTCGACCTGGCCTGCGAAGACCTCCGCCGCCTGCTGGTCAACGCCGCCTATTGGTGCGTGGGTCTCGAAGGTCAAATCGCCGACAAGGCCAACGTCGATTACGTCGACCCCTACGAGCCCACCTTCTACGGCTTCGGCAACTTCAAGAAGGGCGTAAAACCCTCAGACCTGAAGCGGTAAGCGTGCCGGACCCGGCGGCACCGCCGGGCAAGACGCAATTGCGCGCCGCGCTGGTCCGCCGATGCCGCAGGTCGCGCACTCCGGATCGCAATCGCCATGTCCCACGGAGTCGATGCTGACCTTCAAGGGAGGTGAAGACAACCCCACCCTTGGAAGCCAGGCCCCCCGGAGAGAGCGACGATGAACGGCATACGATGTCTTGCCCTCGTGATCTTCGTGTTGATGCCGACCGTTGCGCGAGCCCACGACGCGTCGGAAGCCCAAGCTGCCCCGGTGTCGCCACCCCCGCAACCAGCCGAGAATTCCTATCTACCGCGGATCGAAACGCATCTGCGACGGCTCACGACCAGCGGCCTGGACGTCTACGGCCCGAAGCGAACCGCGATGTGGATGGCCGTCATCGACACGCGGACCGGCCGGCATCCCGAGTTCGAGCACACGCCCCGCCGCGTCTACCGCAAGATCGGGGCACCGCGCGGCTGTTCGCTGTACTGGGACCAGCCGATGATCGTCGCGGCGCACCGGCTGAGCCGGCTCACGGGCAAGCCGGAATACGCCGCGGCGGCCGACCGGTACCTCCGCGATTTTCTGGCGGCGTGCGTGGATCGAGGCGGCATGTTTCAGTGGGGCAATCACTGCTATTACGACGCGTTCGAAGACAAGGCGGCTCCGTTCTCGGGCGGCCACCACGAACTGCGCCCGCACGCCCCGGCCTGGGAATTGTTCTGGCGCCACGACGCGGCCGTGTGCGAGCGGTACCTCCGCGTCATGGCTGCGCGTCACCTCTACGATCCGGAGACGGGGGCCTTCAATCGGCACGACGACGGAAAACGGGGCCATGCGTTCATCGAGTCGGGCGGGGTGCTGGTCGAGTCGCTGGCGTGGTTGTACGCCAAGACGCGAGACCGCGATCTGCTCGACCTCGCGCTGCGCATCGCCCGGTACAGTTACGGCCATCGCGGCGAAACGACCGGACTGGTCGTCAACGAACCCGACTTCGGCCGTTGGGACTCGAAGGTCTCGACGACCGAAGTGGCGGTCTGGGCCAATTCGCTGTTGCGGGCGGCGGCGTCCACCGGCGAGGAGGAGTTCTCGCGCATGGCCCGCGACGCGGTCGCCGCGTACCTGAGATTCGGCTACGACGAACGGGCGGAGAAGTACTTCGGCCAGTTGAGCGTCGCCGACGGCCGCGCCGTGGCCGCCTCGCGGACCGGTTATTGGCCGCGCAAACACGCGGAGATCTGGAACCCCGACCAGTGGCCCACCCACGACTATCCGCTGGCCATGGCCGACGCCTGTGTCACGCTGCACCGGCGAACGGGCGACGAGGTCTTTCGGGAAGGCATCCGCCGCTGGGCCGACATCATCCGGCGCAGCCCACCCGCCGAACGGGCATCGGCCTACGCCGAGCAATACGGCCGTTGCATCGCGTTCCTGGCGCGGGCCTCGCGGGCGCTGGACGACCCGCGCTACTTGACGCTGGCCCGGCAACTGGCCGATGAAGCCGTCGCGCGCCTGCCCGAGAACGGCTGGTTCCAGGGCTCGCCCGGCTCGCACTTGTACGAAGCCGTGGACGGCGTCGGCTACTTGTTCCTGGCCCTGATCGAACTCGAAACCGGCGACTCCGCCGCCGGCTGGGGCGGCGAGTTCTGAACGGAGGTCGGCCGACGGTTGTCCGCGTCGAGGCGCCTGGCGGCCTCCGCTGGTTTTCACGCGCGCTCGTTGTTCCGCTCGTTCCCACGCTTCGGCGTGGGAACGCACCTCTGGGCCGCTTTGCGGCTTTCGGAGCCGACGCGAAGCGTCCAAGCCCTGGGTTCCCACGCGGAAGCGTGGGAACCAGGACGGCGCCTTATCCCTGACGCAACGAGTCGCCGGGCTCATTGGCCCGGCGGGTCCGTGCATGTTTGTCTTCCGCTCGTTGCCACGCTTCCGCGTGGGAACCCGTGGTCGAGTCCTCGGTGCGGCCAGGCAGCGCCGACTCGCGCCGGGCCGATTATGGCGCGAAACGGTTCGACGTGCACAGGGCCTTGAACCGCGCGGGATTCCTAACACGATTCTCACTGCTCCCACGCGAAACCCTCATCGGCGTTGTCGAGAATCGAGGGCGACTTGGATCTCGCGCCCGCGCTCCCTGGCTCGTCGCCACGGCTCTCGTGCGTCCAAAGCAAAGGGATGGAACATGGCCCCCTGCGAAGAGGAGACGGTAACCCGGCGGTCGCGCCGCCGGGCGATCACCGTGATCGAGCTGCTCGTCGTGGTCGTGATCATCGCGACCCTCGTGGCACTGCTGTTTCCGGCGCTGAGCGCGGCCCGGGCATCGAGCCGCAACGTGGCCTGCCAGAGCAACCTGAAGCAGATCGGCACCGCCTTGATGGCCCACGCCGACCGCCACGGCACCCTGTGCTCCGGCGCCTTCGATTGGAACCGGGACGGGTGCGTCACCGAGATCGGCTGGGTTGCCGACGTGGTCAACGCGGGTACGCCGGCGGGCGAGATGCTCTGCCCGTCGAACCCGTACCGCATCAGCGAGACCTACAACGACCTGCTCGCGCTCGACGCGACCACCTTCGACGATTGCGTCGACCGCCTGGGCTCACCGCCGCTGACGGCCCCCGACGGCACCCCGGTCGCCAACCCCTGCCGTGCCATCGCAGAAACGCCCCTCGTGCCGAACACGGAGCAGCGCCGGGCGTTCGTCGAACAACGGATCTACCGGGAGAGCTACAACACGAACTACACAGCAACGTGGTTCCTCGTGCGGTCGGCCGTGCTGCTCGATTCATCGGGAAACCTCCGTGCCACGACGTCGCCCGGCGGCGCCGCGTGTGAGCAATCGCTTCGTTCGCGCGGCTCGACGATCGGCCCGCTCCAGACGGCCCGCGCCGACACGACGACCTCGCTGAGCTTTCTCCCGATTCTGGGCGACGGGGCCCCCAGCGGCCCCCTCGTCCAGGCGATGGGCGGCGAGCCCGCCGGCACGATGGTCGTCCGATCGTTCACGCGGGGTCCCGTCTTGACCGAAGACGTGGCCGGATGGGGAAATGCCCTGGAACCGCCGGTTTTTCCCGACGGCACCCCGCGCGAGGGCCCCGCCGGGTGGTGGGCCGGCTGGAACGTCACGCGGCAGGATTACCGCCACTTCGCCCCGGTTCACCGGGGGGGATGCAACATCCTCTTCGCCGACGGAAGCGTCCGCACCTTTTTCGACGAAAACGACGACAAGCTGCTCAACAACGGGTTTCCCGCCAATGCCACGACCGGTTACGACAGCGACGAAATCGAGTTGCCCCCCGAGGAAGTGCTCAGCCGCTGGTCGCTCGGCTCGCGCTAGTCGCGGCCGCGCCCCGCAACGGATCGACGTTCCCATGCTCCACGATCGTTCGACGAGGCCCGATTCGCCGGTTGGCGCGCCGCCGGCCCCAGCGCTTCGGGCCGGCTTGCGCTGGCTATTCTGCCTGGTTGCGGCGGCGCCGCTCCTGTCGGCCGGCGGCTGCGGTGGTTGCGGCTGCGGCCGCGGCAGCGAGTACGCGGCTTGGGGCGGCATGTCGCGCGAGGAGTGGCTCAAGCGGCGCGAGGAAAAGAAGAAGGCCGAGGAGGCCGACGAACTCGAAGCAAAAAAGAAGGCCGAGGAGGAACTCGAGCGGCGGGCCGCCGAGAAGGCGAGCGCGGCGAAGGTGAATCGCAATCCCAACGTCGGCCGGTGGGCCTCGAACGCGTCCGAAGAGCTGCCCCCTCTGCCGCTGCTCTCGTCCGATTTCGCCGAATGGACCGAAAGCGACTACCAATACGCGAGGCGGGTCGGCGAGGCGGCGCTGGTGCCGGCCGTCGAACACCTTGCCGCGTGGGTCGAGGGCGATGAGTCGACCGCGCGCCTGTTGGCTGCCCTGCTCGAGCAAGCCCCGACGGCCCGTTCGAGCGTGCCGCGAGTTCGCGCCCGCCGTTCATCCATCGCCAGGCTCGACGCCAATCGTTTGATCGAAGTGATCGTCGACGCCCTGGCGCGAAGCGGCACCGCGGCGGGCCGGGAGACGCTCCGGCAACTCCTCTCGGGCGACGTCGCCACCGACAACGACGCCGCGGCCGTGCCGGCGGCCATGACGGCCATGGCGCGGCACGCCGGCGCCGGAAACGACGAGACCCTCCTCGACGTGCTTACGTCGCAGCGCGACCTTCGCACCGGCCCGGGAGCAATCCGAAGCCGGTCGCCGCAGGCCGTCGCCCTCCTGAAGCCCGTGGCCTCGCGCGAGCTGCGATTGCGGGCGGCCGAGCGCATGCTCGATCCGGCCACGCCCGCCGACGCCCGCGACGCGCTCTCGACGCTGATCGCCGACGACCATCCCGAGAATCTCGAAGCCCAAATCCTCCTCGTCGCAAGCGAGCGCATCGACGCCGTGTTACGGCGAAGCCTCGAAACGCGTTTGGCCGAGTACGGGTCGCACACCTTGAGTGCGCTCCTGGGGCTCGACGACTCTCGACCCGGCGGCGCGTCGCGCAACGACGATTGGAACCGGCGGGTCGCGAGGGGGCTCTGGGGCGACCCGTTCACCGCCGCCCTGGAACGGCGCCTGGGGCAAATCGAGTCGCTCAAGGAGGGCGCGGGGTCGATCGTTCTGGCCGGCACGATCCCGCGCATTCGCGTTCAGGGGCACCTCGCCGCGGCTCTCCAGCGGCACTGGGAAGAAGGGCCGGCTTCGCTCAAGGCGGCGGGTTTTCCCGCGAAGTTCGTCGTGGCCCCCCACCTGCTCCTGGCCGCGAAGATCGTCCATCGCGAGGCGATCGATCCGGCGGCACCCGGACGCTCGTATCGAGCCGCGGGTCTGGCCTCCCCCGATCGGCGCCGGCAAGTCCAAAGGGTGCGGTCGACCCAACAAGAGGAGCTCGATTCGCTCCGCAAAGCCTGGCTCGAAGTGTATCAGGAGCTGCACCAGCGATTGTGCGACGGTCTTTCCCGCGTCGCGGCGGCCGAAGGCGGTCACCTCGACGCCTTGCGCGAGTGGGAGCGGGCCCAGTGGGCCGACTCGCCCTTCCAGTTGCATTCCGGCGCCAACCCGGTGAGCTTTTATCGGTGCGATTGGCCCGGTAACCCGTCGGAGCGATTCCCGGGCATTTCGCTCGAGCCGCTGCGAATTCGGCACGTGCGTGCCGAGCAGCGGGCCCGGCCGTCGGCGGCGATCGGCTATTTCCGCCGCCGCTTGCCGTCGTGCGAGGAGCGGGTGCTGGATCGCGCGCTGTGGTTCGACGACTGGAAGCCCGGCTCCGAGCCGAGGTCGATTCGCTCGATCGA
>Ga0334898_1003800_pt1 | contig 11862 bp, 8 predicted proteins | sample GraSluR3_MG_10_FD_207228 | JGI IMG/M metagenome (GOLD analysis project Ga0334898, IMG submission 207228) | Sludge microbial communities from methane-producing bioreactor in Wageningen University, Netherlands - Granular Sludge_3_08-R3 | ecosystem: Engineered > Bioreactor > Anaerobic > Unclassified... | reverse complement strand
AGCCCAAAAACCTGCGGAGTTTGTACAAGCCAAAAAGTATTTCGATCTTCTGCTTTGTTTTTTGAGGGGCTGCCTTTTCTCACCGATTCGTGAGGGGGAATAGCGGGGACAGCATTGCCAAATTCTGTAGCAGCTTCAACGCATTTTACTATTAACTCCGGCGAGGCCAAAGGCCTCACAGCATCGTGAATAGCAACAAACCCTTCGTTACCCTCAATTGCGTAAAGCCCATTTTTAACCGATTGGAAACGCGTATTGCCCCCATTGGCAAGTTTGTGGGCTATTGTAAAGCTGAACTTTTTGCAAAGGTCATTCCAGTATTGGTGATAGCTGGGGTGTAGAACCACTATTAGCTCACTGAAAATAGCTGCTTTGCTAAATGCGTTAAGAGTATGCATTAAAATTGGCAAACCCTTTAGCGGAAGAAATTGTTTTGGTATTTCCGCTCCCATGCGTTTGCCCGTACCTCCGGCAACAATTATTGCATAGCTAGTCTTCGGCTTTGGTGTGGTCATGAAAAATCTCTTTTCGCTGGAATATAAGCAGGTATAATACACCAGTTGTTATCGCCGAATCGGCAATGTTAAAAACTGGACGAAAGAAAACGAACCTATCGCCCCCAAGCCAAGGAACCCAATCGGGCCAGGTTGTATTAATTATTGGGAAGTAAAACATGTCAACCACACGCCCGTGCAGAAACGAGCTGTACCCTCCCTCGGCAGGAAAGAGCGTTGCTGGGCTTGCAAAGCCCGATTCGCTAAAAATCATTCCGTAAAATGCGCTATCAATAATATTACCAATGGCTCCAGCCATAATTAGCGATACCCCAATTACAACACCAGTTGGCATTTTATGCCTTATTAGCCAAGCAATGTAAAAACCTATCATTATTACTGCGGCAATGCGGAAGAGGCTAAGGAATAGCTTGCCGTACTCGCCCCAAAACTCAAGGCCAAAAGCCATTCCGTAGTTTTCGGTGAAGTGAATCAGAAACCAATCGCCAATTACGCTGTACTCTTGTCCCATGGTCATGTTCAGCTTAATCCAGAACTTAAGCAGCTGATCGACAATAATAATGAGCGTAATAACTAGTATTGACTTGTTACGAATTGACATGCTTCTTAGTTTAAATGAGCAACAAAAATAAAGAAAAGTGACAAATGCTTGCCACTTTTCAGCGAAATGCAGATTGCTGCGTTTTACTTTTGCTTGTTTTTTGCCTCAACGCTTAGCGTAGCATGAGGTACAACGCGTAACCTTTCCTTGTCTATTAGCTTGCCGGTTTCGCGGCAAATGCCGTAGGTTTTGTTCTCAATACGAACAAGAGCAGCCTCAAGGTGTTGTATAAATTTTATTTGCCTTTGGGCTAGCTTCCCTGCTTCCTCTTTCGAGAGGGTGGCGGCACCTTCTTCAAGTACTTTGAATGTTGGCGATGTATCTTGGGTATCGTTGCTCTCGCTCATGGTAATGGCACTCTTCAGTATTTCGTAATCGTTTCGTGCCTTTTCGAGCTTTTGCAGAATAATCTCTTTGAATTCTACAAGCTCATCGTCGGTATACCTTGTCTTTTCAGCCATAGCGCGTAAAATTAATTTCTTTAAAAATAGTAATAAACCATTAATAAACCAATATTAGGCATCAATCTTTTCAACTTTTATGGAAGTGAAAAGATCGGTGTCAATCTCAATGTTTGCGGCAGACCCGCAGGGCATTGCATCAACTAAACAGATATCGCGAGCTAATGTTTGACTTGCAATATACTCTTTGTGCTGTTCAATTGCCTTGTTTATTGCCTGATGTTTAAGTATGCTGATGTTTACCTTGTCGGTTACATCGTAACCCGCATCCTTTCGGAGATTCTGTATGCGGTTAATGAACTCACGGGCAATCCCTTCGTTCTTTAGCTCATCGGTTATGGTAATGTCGAGGGCAACGGTGAACTTGTCTTCGTTTGCAACCAGCCAACCGGGTATATCTTCAGAGAAGATTTCAACATCATCAATTACGATATTTTGGGCAGAACCATCGATGTTGATGCTGAAAGTACCCTCGCGTTCGAGCATGGCAATATCGCTTTGCGACATGCTATTTATGGCTGCCGAAACGGCTTTCATGGCCTTGCCAAAGCGTGGGCCTAAGGTTTTGAAGTTGGGCTTAATTTTTTTAACCAGAACACCTTCGGTATCGTCGAGGTATTGCAGCTCCTTAACGTTTACTTCCGATAGGATAAGGTTTTCAACCCCCTGAAGTTGGCGCCTAAACTGTTCGTTAAGTACTGGTACCATCAGCTTGCTAAGCGGTTGCCGTACCTTAATGTTCACTTTTCGTCTTAGTCCCAAAACCATTGATGAGAGGCGTTGTGCTATTTCCATCCGCTCTTCTAAGTCCTTGTCGATTAGCGAGGTGTTAGCCTTGGGGAAGTGTGAGTGATGAACGCTTTCAACGTTACTCTTACCTGTCATTGCATTTAAATCGGTAAAAAGCTGATCGGTATAAAATGGTGCAATTGGTGCAGCCAGCATAGCTACGGTTTCGAGACAGGTGTAAAGGGTTTGATATGCTGCAATTTTATCGGTGTTGTACTCGCCACCCCAAAATCTTTTTCGGTTAAGCCTTACGTACCAGTTGCTAAGGTTTTCAATTACAAAATCCTGAATAGCCCTGCCGGCTCGTGTGGGCTCGTAGCTTTCGTAAGCATCTTTAACCTCAATGATTAGCGAATTTAGCAGCGACATAATCCAGCGGTCAATTTCTTGCCTTTGCTCAACAGGAACTTCAGCCTCGGCATACTTAAAGCCATCGACGTTTGCGTAAAGCGCAAAGAATGAGTATGTATTGTAGAGCGTGCCAAAAAACTTACGTTTAACCTCATCAACGCCATCAATATCGAACTTAAGGTTATCCCAAGGTTGTGCATTGGTAATCATGTACCAGCGCAGTGGATCGGAACCATGAGCCTCAATTACCTCGAACGGATCGACTGCGTTGCCAAGGCGTTTGCTCATTTTGTTTCCGTTCTTGTCGAGAACCAGTCCGTTTGAGATGATGTTTTTAAAAGCAACCGAGTCGAAAAGCATGGTTGATAGCGCATGCAGGGTAAAGAACCAGCCTCGTGTTTGGTCAACTCCTTCGGCAATAAAATCGGCTGGGAAATCTTGGGTAAACCGCTCCTTGTTCTCAAATGGGTAGTGAAGCTGAGCGTAGGGCATTGCACCCGAGTCGAACCAAACGTCGATAAGGTCGGGTTCTCTCATCATCTTTTCACCCTTTTCGGAAACTAGGAAAATATCATCAACAAAGGGTCGGTGCAGGTCGAATTTGCTGTAGTTCTCCTGCGAGTTATCGCCTTCGCTATAGTCTTTCAATGGGTTTTCGGCCATAAAACCAGCCTTAACCGCTTTTTCGCACTCTAGCTTAAGCTCTTGTACCGAACCAATGCACTTAAGCTCGTCGCGATTTTCGGTTGCCCAAATGGGCAAAGGAGTCCCCCAAAAGCGCGAACGCGATAGGTTCCAGTCGACAAGGTTTTCGAGCCATTTCCCAAAACGGCCGGTTCCTGTGCTAGCGGGTTTCCAGTTTATGGTTGAGTTTAGCTCGAGGAGCCTCTCCTTAACAGCTGTTGTGCGAATAAACCAGCTATCGAGCGGATAGTATAGAATTGGCTTATCGGTTCGCCAGCAATGTGGGTAGTTGTGAGTATGCTTTTCAATGCGGAATGCTCGGCCTTCCATTTTAAGCCAAACGCAAAGATCCACATCGAGGCTGCTGCCGTCGGCTGGTGGATTTGGGTTATACTCGTTTTTCACAAAGCAACCGGCAAATTCAACGTAAAGGTCAACGTTTACATTGGTTGATACGAAATCGGGGCTTAAGTCGTCAATGGCAAAATACTTACCCGTTTTGTCAACCATTGGCTCGGGATTACCCTGGTTATTTATGAGGATAAGCGGAGCAATTCCAGCGGCTTTGGCAACGCGATCGTCGTCGGCACCAAAGGTTGGGGCAATGTGTACTACGCCTGTTCCATCCTCAGTGGTAACATAATCGCCTGGTATAATGCGGAATGCATCGCCGTTTGGCTTAACAAACGGGAAGAGCTGCTCGTATTGTACGTCAACCAAATCTTTCCCAACGTATTCAGCAAGAACCTTAAACGGAATTTTTTTATCGCCAGGCTTGTACTCATCGAATGGCAGCGATGCATTATCGGGGCTAAAAAACTGGTTTTGCAGATCTTTAGCCAGTACAACGGTTATCTGATCGCCACTGTATGGGTTAAAGGTGAGAATTTTTACGTACTCAATTTTTGGCCCAACCGCCAAAGCAGTATTTGAGGGAAGAGTCCAAGGAGTAGTAGTCCAAGCCAGCACAAAAACATCGGTGTTGGTATCGGCAAAAAGGAATTCCGATTTGCCATTGCGTACCACCTTAAACTGCGACACAATGGTAGTATCCTTAACATCGCGATAGCAGCCAGGTTGGTTTAGCTCGTGTGTGCTCAGTCCAGTACCAGCAGCAGGCGAGTAGGGTTGAATTGTTTTACCTTTGTAAAGCAAATCTTTGCTAAAAAGCTCTTTTAGCAAATGCCATAGTGTTTCAATGTATCTGTTGTCGTAGGTTATGTATGGGTCGTCCATATCAACCCAATAGCCCATTTTGTGGGTTAGGTCTTCCCAAAGGTCGGTGTACTTCATTACCTCTTTTCGGCAGGTTTCGTTGTACTCCTTAACCGATATGGATTTTCCAATATCCTCTTTTGTTATACCAAGTAGCTTTTCAACTCCAAGTTCAACGGGTAAACCGTGGGTATCCCAACCGGCCTTACGATGTACCTGAAATCCTTGCTGAGTTTTATATCTGCAAAAAATATCCTTAATGGCTCTGGCCATAACATGATGAATGCCTGGAATGCCATTTGCCGAGGGAGGCCCTTCGTAGAACACAAATGTTGGTTGCCCTTGGCGAGAGGTTAAACTCTTTTTAAACGTATCATTCTCTTCCCAGCTTTTCAGAACCTCTTTGTTTACCTGAGATAGATTTAGCCCTTTGTACTCGTTAAACTTTGCTTTCACTTTTATCCTGTTTCATTAAAAACACACTAAACTATTGGAGCATGGTATTGCAATGCAATTTTCCGAAACATGTCCAACTAAAATCCCACAAAGATAGGTTACTAGCCGATAAAAACAAACCAATTTTTTGTTTCCCTGCTGTTTTTGTAATTGCATAATATTGCCGTTATTTTGCAAGAAAATCTTTGTATGAAGCTACTCTCGTATTGGAGATCTCTATTTTGGTCGGTTTTTATGCTACTTGCCTTTACTATTCCAGCGAGCAGCATGCCTTCGGTTAGCAAATTTTATTTTCCGCATTTCGATAAGGTAGTGCACTTTGCCCTTTTTGGTGTGCTAACCCTACTGCTTTTATACGAAACGAGGTCTTTAAAACCATCGGCAAATGTTTTTGCAGCAAAAGGTACGTTATATGCATCGGCCATAAGCCTTTTTTATGCATTGGCAATTGAAGGGTTACAACTTTATTTTATTCCAACTCGAACAGGGTCGCTTGCCGACTTAGGAGCCAATTTGCTCGGTATTATATGTGCTATTGTAGCTTTCGGATTTGCAAAAAGAAAGCTTAGCATTTTAAAGAGTCGCAGGCGAAGCATTGATTAGGATTATTTATTACTTTTATTTATAGGCTTTCAATAATGGTGAGGTTATCAATTTCAATATTGCTAATTGTGTATGGTATGTTTGCAGCAGCAAGCATACCCGATACCATATTGCACAACGAGCCAAGTGTGCTAGCCTATAAAATTGAAAGATTAGGCGGTGGAAATCAGCCTAGCTTCTCGGGGAGTAAGCAGTACGCAACGTCAGGGAAGCGCTTGCCTCGACCATTTGCTGTTGAAGTATTTGATAGCGTAGGAAAACCTGCTGAAGGGGTTAGGGTGTACTTTGAAATTCTTGAAACACCCGAAGGGACAAACGGCGTTTTATTGGAACCGCTTTTCGCAAGAACCGATAGCTTAGGAATCGCTATATGCTACCTTACATTGGGCGATAAGTCGGGAGAGTATCAGGTCTCGGCTAAAATTCGTACCGATGCGCTTGAATCGTTTGTCGTTTTTCAGGCTTTTGCCCGAAAGCAGAATTGGGTAACCCTACTAAGCATTGGTTTGCTTGGTGGGCTTGCACTTTTTTTGTTTGGAATCAACATAATGAGTAGTGGGTTTAAGCATAGCGCAGGCGATAGAATTAGGGCTGTACTTGGACGACTATCGAGAAATAGGTTTACAGCAACTGGATTTGGCGCATTTATCACGGTGGTAACCCAAAGCAGCAGTGCAACAATTGTTATGCTTGTAGGTTTTGTGCAATCTGGGTTGCTAAAGTTTTCGCAAACCATAGGGATGATTTTTGGGGCGGCCATTGGTACAACCATAACCGTTCAGCTTATTGCATTCCGATTTGCCGATTACTCATTGCTAATTGTTGCTTTAGGTTTTGCACTTAGTGCATTTGCCAAGAAAGATTCGGTTAAGTATGCTGGCGAAGCTATTCTGGGGTTTGGTATCCTCTTTTTTGGTATGCATATTATGAGCGAGGCGATGTACCCACTTCGTACTTTCGATCCTTTTGTTAACGTGCTCAGTAAGTTGCAACTTCCAATTTGGGGCATTCTAGCAGGAACAGTTTTTACAGCCCTAATACAAAGTAGTGCCGCATTTATTGGTATTATGCTTACTCTAGCTACACAAGGACTTATATCGCTCGAAGCAGCAATCCCCTTGCTTATGGGCGCAAATTTGGGCACTTCAATTACCGGAATAATTGCTGGAATTAGCGCAAATCGCGATGCCAAAAAAGTAGCGCTGGCATATGCAATTTTTAAGCTAGTTGGTGTTTTTATGCTGATCTGGTTTATTGTACCATTTGCCGATTTGGTTAGGTTTGCCACACCCGAACTATCGGGATCGTTATCAGCAGGAAAATCGGAGAATATGCCTAGGCTAATAGCCAATGCTCATACAATATACAACGTTCTGCTTACCCTAATAGTACTCCCCTTCACAAATCTTTACGCTAGGTTTATCAATTGGATGCTTCCAACAAAGCCTCAAAAAGAGAGCAGTTTTACCGTGAGGTATATCGACAAGAATCTTCTGTCAACTCCCGCAGTGGCCCTTAAGCTAGCCAAGCAAGAGGTGCTAAGGTTAACCGATGTGGTTGATGGTATGGCCAACGATATTATCGCTCCTTTTCTTACCAAAAACGGATCGGTACTAAATCAGATTGAGCAGAATGAAGTTAAAGTAGATTTTTTACGCGATCAGATTAATACCTATCTACTTGCCATAACCCGACAGGATGTTAAGGAGCAAAGCATACAGGAAGCTTTTCAAATTATGTACGCCGTTAAGGAGTACGAGCAAATTGCCGATATTATTTCGAAAAATTTGCTGGAACGAGCCAAGTGGTGGATAGCATCGACACACGAATTTTCGGTTGAAGGTAAGGCTGAAATTAAAGATTTCCATGAGCTTACAAAAAAGCAGCTAAAAAGAGCCAAAAACGTGTTTGCCGATTTAAATCTCGAAAAGGCAAAAAAGATGCACAGGAAATACCAAGAGTATAAAGAGTTTGGACGTGAGCTCGAAAGGCAGCACTTCTCGCGCTTGGTTGAGGATGTTAATAAATCGGTGTCGAGTTCAAAAACTCACCTTGAGCTTGTTTCAATGCTTCGAACCATAGGAAGCCATGCAAATAATGTTGCACAAATAATTCTCGAATGGCCTAATGCCTAGGCAGTAGGTGGAATATTGCAGCTAAGGTTTTAGCCATAATCTTTAGGTCTAAAAGCAAAGTCCAATTTTCAGCGTAGCTAACATCGTACTCAATTAGCTCGTTAAAATGTATTTTTTTGTATGGCGATTTTAGCTGCCTAAGGCAGGTTAAGCCAGGCTTAACGGTCAATCGTTTTTGTTGCCAATATTCGTAGGTGGCAACGTGCTCGGGAATATGTGGCCTAGGGCCAACAATTGACATGCTGCCAGCAATAATATTTACAAGCTGCGGAAGCTCATCAATGTGTGTTTCACGAATGGCTTTGATGAAAGCAGAGTTTTGGTAATTGCGTTTATCGCTTTCAGTTTTTAGCTTTAAAATGGTAAACTCTCGATAATTTTTGCCCACTCTTATCTGCTTAAAAATTGGGTTTTCGCCGTGCAAAATCCAAAGCACCAGCGCAGCCACTAGCGTTAAAGGAAAGGTTAACGCAAATGCCAGCAACGCAAAAGTTATATCGATTAATCTCTTAATAAGTAGCACAAAAACCTGAGTTGGGTTAGCATTGTTAGAAACCATAGTTTCCGCCAAAGGTAATGGTAATTGGGCTATTGGTCAAAAACATTGGTGTGTATTGCTCGGTATTGCCCGAGTAATTTCCATAGTCAATTCCGGCGTAAATGTAGCTGTCGTTTAGTACTTGGTAGCGAACAGTTGTAGAGACAAGATGGGCCTGCCAGTCAACACGCTCTAAAAAAATCAGCCCAAGCCTCGAGTCTTCCTCGCTGGTGTATGGTCCTTTTTGCGCATTTGTGTAAGATACTAGAATTGAAAAATTTTTGAATGGTTTTACACTGGCTGCAAGGTAAAGCTCTTGCGCATTTTCGCGGAGGTAGTGACCAAGGTTGTACCTGTTGCTCTCAAACGTTGTGGTTTCAATTATATGCTCAAATGTTTGTGGGTTGTTTCGAGTGTATTCGGCAGTAAGCGTTAGGTTTTTTATGGGGAAGTTGCTAATCCTAAAACCGGCTTTAAGGCTGAAAAAGTTGCTGTGTTTTTCGGCATCAAACATACGCGACATAGACAGCTCGTCGAGGAAAAGAGTTGCATACATGTGTGTATGCCTTATCAACCTTGATGAAATATCGAGAAACATCTGCGAATTTTGCCCCGTATAGTTCGACATGCCATTTAAATGGTGATCAATTGACTTGTAGAAAAATAGAGGAGTAAGGTACGCCGGATGAATATCCATGTCGGAGTAGATAATTGAGTTGCCAAACGATACGTTTAGCCTATCGAAAGGGGTAAGGGTAAAAAGGTTTGCTGCAATGTATTTTGGGTGAAACATATCGCGCTTTTGCCCGTCGTAGTTGTATATTCTGCTGCTATCAATTACCTGCGAAACCAACCAGCCATGAATAAAATTCAGCTCGAACCAATCAGAAGGTTTTACATTTAGCTTTATCATGGTAAATGAGGGTGCTTTGCTGTACAATATGTTGGTGCCATAATACCCGCTACCCCACTCTAAATGGTCTTTAACTAGGCTAATGCTTCCCCAACTCCATCCGTACGATAGCCCTCCGCGCATTTCGCTGAACTCGCCTCCATCAGCATTGGGCTTGTAGCCTCCTCCTTGGAAATGGTTTAGGTAATCTCTTTCTCCTAGCCGAACGTTTTCATTATAGTCTCGTAGGCTAGCATACATGGCAAAATTTGCACCGATGTAGCCCAACATTTCAGCACCAACCCAACGGCGATAAATAACATCACCGCTATTGCTAAATGTGTTAACCCCTAAAACAGGGTTAAGGGTGAAGGCGAATAGGCTGTCCTTGTAGTATAGCGCATCAAACCGACGAGGGAAATCCTTGGTGATATTTTGCTCCTTTCCAAAATCTTTTAGGTAGAATGCAATTTCGGCCTTTTGGCGCTTGCTAAGCTTTTCCGTTTGGCTGTTTGCTTGCGTTAATAGCTGGCTAATCTGTTTACGGGAGTATGGCTTTACCGAGCTGTTAACACTTATAATACCCATGTTTGCAAGCTCATCAATTAGCTCGTAAACCCCTTGGTTAGTAACGTGGTGGTAAACATCTTGCCCAAATGCAAGCGATGTTGTAAGTAGTAACAGTAAAGAAATTGCAAAATTCTTAAAGTGCATGGCCAAACATTTTGATAAATATAGCTCTTTGTTCTTAATTTTTATATTCAACTTAAGGGCATTAAGCCTATTGGAGGAGCAAATATTCATTTTTATTACCAATAAACCTTTAGCCTTTAAAAATGTTGTTAACTTTGCATCACAAATTTTTTGTGGAAAGATTTGATTGATTGCAACCACGGTAAAAAATGCTAAAGCAGTGTTTTCTTCCTGTTAATCTACCAAACCTTCCCAACTATTGTTTAATCATTAAAAATGATAAGATATGGGATATTTATTTACATCCGAGAGCGTATCCGAAGGGCATCCCGATAAAGTGTCCGATCAGATTTCCGATGCACTACTCGATGAGTTTCTTAGGCAAGATCCTGACTCAAAGGTTGCCTGTGAAACGCTTGTAACAACTGGCCTCGTTGTACTTAGTGGAGAGGTTCGTACCAACGCATATGTCGATGTTCAGCAGGTTGCGCGTAAAGTTGTTCGCGAAATTGGCTACACCAAATCCGACTATATGTTCGATGGCGATAGCTGTGGGGTAATATCAACCATACACGAGCAATCGCCTGATATAAACAGGGGCGTTGTTCGCCAAAGCGAAGACGAGCAAGGTGCTGGCGACCAAGGTATGATGTTTGGTTACGCTTGTCGCGAAACCGACGATTACATGCCCTTGGCCATTGAGCTGTCGCATATACTCCTTATGGAGCTGGCAAAAATTCGTCGAGAGGGAAAACAAATGACTTATCTTCGCCCCGATGCTAAAAGTCAGGTAACCATTGAGTATAACGACAACAACGAGCCACAGCGAATTCACACTATTGTAGTTTCAACACAGCACGATGAGTTTGATACCGACGATAAAATGCAGAAGGCTATTAAGGACGATGTGGCCAAAATTCTGATTCCTCGGGTTAAAGCTCTTCTTTCCGATAGGGTTAAGGCGCTTTTTAAAGACGATTACATTTTACACGTTAACCCAACAGGCAAGTTTGTAATTGGTGGTCCTCATGGCGATACAGGCCTAACAGGTCGTAAAATTATTGTCGATACTTACGGTGGCAAAGGCGCTCACGGTGGTGGTGCTTTCTCTGGAAAAGATTCATCGAAGGTTGACCGTTCAGCGGCATATGCAGCAAGACATATAGCCAAAAACTTGGTGGCTGCTGGTGTGGCAACCGAGGTTCTTGTTCAGCTTGCATATGCAATTGGCGTAGCACAACCAGTTAGCATTAACGTAAATACCTACGGAACTGCATTGGTGAAGATGAGCGATAGCCAAATTGCTGATTTAGTTAGCAACCTTTTCGATTTACGCCCTGCAGCAATTGTTAAGCGGTTTGGTCTTAAAAATCCAATCTTCAGAACAACTGCGGCTTATGGTCATTTTGGTCGCGACTATTTTGTTGGAAAAGTAAAAATGGGAGGAGGAAACGGCACTCCCGAATATGAAAAGGAAGTAGAGTTTTTTGCTTGGGAAAAGCTCGACTATGTTGATAAGATAAAAGGCGCTTTCAATATTTAGCTTTTACATAACTCCTTGCAGAAGCCTCAAACCGCTGTTTGGGGCTTTTTGCTTTTTTAATTCTTCGGGGGTAATTAGATATTTATGCTAATACTTTTACCTTTGTAAACAATTAATGTATTTGTTAATCGGTTAATATTCAGTACCACTATGCGACGAACCCCATTGCTATGGATCGTACTACCAATTGTTGCAATTACGCTTGCTGTTCTGGCAATCGTTTTTATTAAAAGCAGAAGCACAGTTACATCAGAGGCATTAAAGGCTATTCCAATTGATGCTGCTATTGTTGTTAAGGCAAGTAGCCTTGGTCAACTATCGGACGCACTTCTTCAATCGAATGAGTTTTGGGAGGGTGTTGAAAGTTTTAACGTTGTTGCCGATGC
>Ga0334898_1003799_pt1 | contig 11867 bp, 8 predicted proteins | sample GraSluR3_MG_10_FD_207228 | JGI IMG/M metagenome (GOLD analysis project Ga0334898, IMG submission 207228) | Sludge microbial communities from methane-producing bioreactor in Wageningen University, Netherlands - Granular Sludge_3_08-R3 | ecosystem: Engineered > Bioreactor > Anaerobic > Unclassified... | reverse complement strand
TGAGATTCAAGTGTATATTACTTTTATCATTTACAATGTTATGCTTAACTTAATTGGTGATGTTTCTAGATTACTTAATACTGATCCTGAACGTATTTCTTTTCATATGATTAAAAAATCTTTTTTTTCTGTATACTCAACATTGTGACGATTATGATTCTTTTTTAGACTTCTTGGTTATTAATCACAAAAAACTTGATTTAATTAAACCTGTTAAAAATTACTAAGTTATTTAATATTTATTTAAAATCTTGGTTTCCTCTGGAAACTACATTTGCTATATTAATTTTTGTTTTTGAATAAATTTTATTTTTTTTATTCTATTAAAATCTTTTATGTTTTCTCTTAAGTTTATATCATAGCCTTGATATCGCCATGTACTTAAAAAAGGTCGGTTTTAATTGTTGTTTCAATGTCGCCTTGCATTTTACACGCCGCACAAATCTACTTGGCTTTGTGCAAATTTACGAAACTTGATGTTTCGCAAAAACCCTACGCGAAACAACTATGCCAAATGTGATTAAAATAATTGCTATAGGAATAGCCCATATCGCATAGAGAATACTGTTTTTCATTTGTTCAACGGACATTATAGAAATGTACTGCAAGTGATAAAGGGGCATGAGCACAATAATCCGATATAGTGAGCTTGTTTCAGGTATGGGCAAAATAATCGGCACTACATATATAGCGGCAGAAACCGCAAAGGCAATCATTTGACTTTTGCAAATAGCAGATAGGATTAAAGTAATACCTGTTACACTGATTACACCGCTTAATGCCAAAATAATCTGATATTTAAGCACCGTTCCACAAGTAAGATTAAATGGGATATATCCCTCTACAAACTCTTGAGGAGCGAATAGAATACTGCAATTCAGGCCCTCTTTACCATATAAAACAAATGCTAATATCAAATGAAATGCAACAATCAAAATAGTTATAAACAATGCCGAAAGAATACTTGCTATTATTTTTGCGGTAGCACACTTTGTTTTTCCATATTTACTAGTTAGAATTATGTTATCAACACCACTATACTCGTCAGAGAAAATAGGCGTTATGATTAGAATAATGACTAAAGAAAGAGAAATCAAAACCTTTGCTATATTTTGACTTGTATTAAGCCAACCGTTTACATAGCCGATTTTAATTTCTTCGTTGCCAAAAAGATCAGAAACACTTGCCCCATTCCAATTTCCCTTCATATCCGAAAATCGAGCAAAAGCGGAAGACTGAATAGCGTTTTGATAAAGATATTGAGCATTCATTCCATGCAAATCATGAGTAGGCTTAAAGTCAGTCATTATTTGTTGCATTTTTTCATCTGTCAAAACACCCTCGTATTTTTCCGCAACAGATTTATCAATCTCAATCGCGGTTCTGCCTTTGCCTTCGTTGCTCTTGCCGTCAAAAGCGTACATATTATGGAATGTAGCATAAGAAAGTACAAAAGACAGTAAAAGTACAGCGGCAATAGAAATCATCGTAAATCGTTTTGTCAATATTTTTTGCAATTCAAATTTGATTAAATTCTTCATTCTTTACTCATTCCTTTGAAATAGAAAAGGTATAAGTCTTCTAATGTAGGCTGTACTCGTATGGCATTTTCCATAGGTTGACGAGATGCAATCACCCGTAGCACCGTATTATTATTTTTGATGTTTCGCAAATTGCTTATATTAAGTGTTTCTGTATACCGTTCGGCAAGACTGGACGGAACAGCACATTCCCAAACATAACCGTCAATTTCTTTGATAATTTCTTGAGGTTTTCCGAATTGGAGCACCCGTCCAGATTTCATCATAATAATTTCTTCAGCGATAAACTCAACATCAGAAACGATATGCGTAGATAGAATAACAATCCTGTCTTTAGAAAATGCACTTATCAGATTACGAAAACAGACACGCTCCTTTGGATCAAGTCCCGCAGTTGGTTCATCTAATATCAAAATATGAGGATTATTTAGCATTGCTTGTGCAATCCCTAAACGCTGTTTCATACCGCCGGAAAAGGTTTTTATTTTGTGGTAGATTTCCTTTGTTAAGCCAACCACATCTAACAATTCCAATGCTCTTTCCTTAGATTGCTTATCTTTCAAGCCTTTTAATGCGGCAACATACATTAGAAAATTCATTGCGGTAAAATCGGGATAATATCCAAAATGCTGTGGTAGATACCCCAATAATGTTCGGTATTTCTCACCCAATCCCAAGATGTTTTTTCCATCCAAAGTGATTTTTCCAGAGGTGGGAGTTTGAATATCACAAAACAGCTGCATAAGTGTGGTTTTCCCCGCACCGTTTGCACCAAGTAGGCCATAAACACCATTTGATATAGTAATATTTAAATGGTCTATGGCAGTCTTTGAGCCGTATTTTTTTGTCAGCTCGCTTGTTTTAAGTTCCATATAAATGCTCCTTTCATTATGGGGAGTAAAAAAATACTCCCTATGTGTTTACATAGAGAGTATAAAATACAATATTCAACTTTTTATCTACAAAGATGGCATTTTGAAAAAGGCAGACACCTTTGCACCAATCGCAGAATTTTCAAGTTCAAGATAGCCTCCATGGTGTTCGCAAAGCATCTTGCAGATATATAATCCCAGTCCAAAGTGTTCAGAGTGATTTTCTTCCTCAGTAAAATATGGGTTTGTAGCCTTTTTCAAAATGTCTTTAGAAAAGCCTTTGCCATCATCAGATACCGATAACAGCAATCCATTATTTTTTTCCTCAATAGTCAAGTTAATAATAGAAACGGCATAGCGGAGAGCATTTGAAATCAAGTTATTGCTTACCTGCAAAATGAACGACTTATCAAGATTTAAATATTTTGAGGTTGTATTGTTTTTCAGAGATAGTTTTTTGTTTCCCGCTGCGCATAGCATATTCGCACTTTCTGTCAAAGAGAAAAAAATTTCCTGCAAAGATATTTTTATATATTCTGGCTGTGCATCCTCCAATCGCTGTAAGCTACTCATACTGTCAATATAACGCTCTAAACGAAAAATATGTTTTCCCATTGTAAGAGCGGTTTCTCTTGTCATATCGTTATTGCTTGCCTGTAACATTTCGTCATAGCCCTTTAATACGGTAAGAGGGGTACGCAAATCATGAGCAAAAGCAGCATTAAGTTGTTTGCGATCTTCAACTTGACACCACATTTCAGAAAAATTACTTGCAAGAGTAGAACGCATAACTTCAAAAGAAGTACAAAGCTGTCCTAATTCGTCTTTGCTATTATAGGAGATAGAAAAATCTAAGTCGCTATTTGAAATTTTTTCCGAAGCCACTTTTAATTCTGCAAGCGGTTTTTTCAGTTTGTTCCTGTAAAATAATAAAGCTGCGGCAATGATACACAGTGCGGAATACAGCGGTGTTACTATAATTGGGACAATTCCATATAAAAATATGAGTTGCTCGTCTTTGTCAGAGAAGGCTACGGGGGCAGTACCAATATAACTTCCCTCGCCTAAGCGTTCTCCCCTTTGATTTGTTAAATAATATTTTTCACTTGTTATTGGATATGAATTTTTAATATTTTCAGCAGCATTATTACATAATAAAGCTGTTACCGTACTTAAAATAAGAGCAATGATAATAAACACGAAAACATAAAGTACAATGCTTTTTCTCAAAGACAAATTACGCCAAAGGTGCTTTATTTTTTCCATTTATAGCCACGCCCCCAAACTGTTTCAAGGTAGGACTTATCCGTAAATGCTGCAATTTTAGTTCGTATTCTGCGGATATGCTCTGCTATTACGCTACTGTCACCCTCATTATCATATCCCCAAACTCTTTCGTAAATCCGTTCCTTGTCAAAAATTTGCCCCAAATTTTGAGAGAGGAGCTCTACAATATCAAATTCCTTTTTCGCAAGCATAATTTTTTCGTTTTTGTAGAATAAGCAACGTTCCAAAAAATCTATTGTGAGTTCTCCGGAAAATTTTAATCGTGTTTCAAAAGTATGGCGGCTTTCTCGGCGTAAATGAGCGTTTACTCTTGCTTCCAATTCTATAAGCGAAAACGGTTTGACAATGTAATCATCACCGCCGACAGAAAAGCCCTTTACTTTATCTGTATCCTCAATCCTTGCTGTAAGAAAAAGAATAGGACATGATATATGGTTACGAATACGTTTGCAAACCTCCAATCCGTCTAATTTCGGCATATTAATGTCAAGTAAAATAACATCGGGCTTATATTCAATTTGCTTTAATGTTTCAAGGCCATTTGTAGCTTTGAGAATATAATAACCCTTGCTTTCAAAGAACTGACTAAGCATTGTTACAATATCAGCTTCATCATCGGCAATTAAAATTTTGCTTTCCATTTTTTGCACCTCCTTAACCACTTAATTATAAGGGATAATATTCAATTATTTATCTACTTCTTTATTTTTTTTTTGCTCATCAACTTGCTTTTCTGTGTTCTTTGGTATCAGCCACATACAGTCAAACCAATCATGCAAAGTATGCGGTTTTCCTCGCAAAGTTTTTGTACCTGCCGTTCTGAAATACTCCATTTTACTGCTACTTCCAGGGCAGAAATGTAATCCATAATAACCCGTTCTTTATTTTCGTTCTACTCTATATTATATACGGCAGACTGAATAATAATATAAATCTCAATATATTAATGTAAAGATTGTGTTAATATAATCATGTGCAAAAAGAAGAAAAAAGTAATGAAATGTATGTATAATAAATAACAAAGAGAAAAAAATAATAAAAATAAAAGCGATTATATAAACGAAATCAAGCATAAGAATTTTCTTTTTTTAACATTTATACATTTTAAACGCTCTTCCGTTTTACCAAACGAACTTATTATCCATATTTACTGTCAAAGTGTTATAAAAAAATTTTAAAATTGTTTTTTCATTCGCTTTCTAAATATTTTTAAAATTTGACTATAAAAATTAATTTTGATAAAATTAATTATAAATATGTATTACGAGGTGAAAAAATGTCTAATATAGTTAAAATAATACCTTTAAATGAGACTCATTTTGAAGATGTAACTGATTATATTTTAAAATTTTATGAAGAAGATCCTTTAGAATTTCTTTTTATAGGGCCTTCAGGATATTACGTAAAAAATGTTGCGGATTGTGTTGCGGCAAAAATTAATAAAACTTTGAATAGAGATTCTTTTCAAGTTTTAAATCAATATGTTACAGAATTACTTAGAGAAGAACAACCTGATGCAAATATAATTGACAGAGATTTTTTAAAAGTTTTTATTAAAAAAGAAATAGATGAAATTATTGAAAAAGAAAAATCTGATGATGAATTTTCACAGTATTTAAAAATACTGAATAAAAGTAAAAGATCATCAGAATATATCCTTGATATATTTCAAAAAAAATGGGAAATAAAAAATACAGAAGAAGATTCTTATTTAGAATATGCTCAAGTTTACATGGATATAGAGAAAACTCTTGATACTCATACAAACTTGTACAAGTTATACAAAATGCTCGAAGAAAAATTAGAAGATATTTTAAAAACTAAATTTGACGATTCTAAAGATTATAATAAAAATTTTGATCCTATATCAGTTTACAAATGGTTTTATAATGAGTATAAAGGCAAAAAAAATAAAACGATAATAATTTCTGGTTTTTTCGATTTAACTCCAATAATGTGTAAAGTGCTTGAAAACATTTTTGATATATTTGAAAATGTTCACTTTCTTATATGGCAAGATATAGAGGATAGATCTTTCAATTCACTTTCATCAGTTTATGAATTTATAGCCAAAAATAATTTTTCGATATTAAACATTCCTAAAAATTTGAAAAAACTTTTTTCAAATAAAAAAATGAAAATATATCAAATGTCTGATTCTATAAATGAAGTTGAAAAAATATGCAAAGAAATAAAAAACAAGATTTTAACGGAGAATATTGCTTTAAAAGATTTTGGAATAGTTATTCCAGATAATTCTTTATTGAATGTTGTTTCAGAATATTTTGAAGAAATAAATATACCTTATCATATAAAAAATGATATTCCTTTATCAAAAAGCCAAATAGTGAATATACTCCTTCAGCCTTTTAAAACTATAACGAGAGGATATGAAACAGATGATATAATAGCCTGTATTGAGGATGGTTTTGCGGGAGAAATTAATTTAACAGTTGAAAATATTGAAAATTATCTTATCAGATTAAACTTAATGTATGACGTCCAAAAATCTTCTTTGTCTAACAGAAGAGAAAAATGGTTAAATAAAATAAATGAAGAAATAAAATTGCTCAAAATAATCAAAAAAAATACAGAAGAAGAAGAGAGAGTTGAAAAGGAGTTAAATGAAATAACAGAATTAAGAGCAATTTTCGAAAAATTGTTTTCTTTTTTTTACGAAATTGAATATGAAAAAAATAAAAAAAGAAATTTTAAAATTGAAGATATCAGAAAATTTATAAAAAAATGGTTTGAAATGAAAATTATAGACCTTACTATATTGAAAAAATATATTGATGAAAGAGATAAAGAAAAATTTTCTAAAGAAATAAAAAGCGAATACAATGCTTTAAAATATTTTGAATCTTTTTTATTTAGACTTGAGAAAACATCTGAAAAAATTTTTGAAAAAAATAAAAAAATAAGTTTAGAAAAAATTTTCAGAATGATTTCTGATTTAATTGAGGTTGAAACATACAGAGATTCAGAAAAACATTATAATTGTATTGAAATTATGAATCTTTTAGATTCAAGATTTGTATACAAAAGATATAAGTATTTTTTAAATTTCACTGAAAATAATTACCCTTCAATATCAATAAATCCTTTTTTATCCGCTATGACAGATGATGGAAAAGATATGGCGAAAACATCTGAAAAAATTAGCAGAAGAAATCTTTTTATTTCAATGATTTTTTCAGATAATATAATTTTTTCATATCCAAAAGCAACATTATCAGGAAATCAGATTTTAAGTTCACCATATGAAAAAGAATTTATTAAACTTTTTAACGTTGAAATTTATATAAAATATGAAAACAAAAAAGAAGTTATAATAAATAATCCAGAAGAAATTTATTCGAAAAACGAAGCTATGTTATATTATATAAATAAAAATATAGAAACTGATTTTTTAAATTTAAATGAAAAAAAAGAAGAAATTTATCAATTAAAAAAATATTTAGAAAATCATAAGTGGGATTTAGATAAAAAAATAAAAATAAATTACTTATCACATTCAAAATTATCAAATTATGTCGATTGTCCGTTGAAATATTATTATTCATCAGTCGCATATGTAAAAGGTGAAAAAAATTTTGATATATTTTCAGAGGGATTAATAAAACATTCTGTTATGAGTGAAATAGCTGAAAAAAAACCATTTTATTCTGATTTGAGGGAATTAATGTTTGAAAATGAAAAAGCAGAAGAATTTATAAAAAAAATAATAGAAAAAGTATGGGACGAAAAAATAACTAATGTTCTTCATAAATATCAAGCAGTTAAAATTGTGGAAATAAATAGAATATCTCAAGATATTTTTTTAACTTTAGAGAGCTTATTAGAAAGTTATCTTGAAATAAATAAAAAAACAAAAATAGATTTTTCTCAAACTATTTTTACTGAAAAAAAATTTGCTTTTGAATATCATATAGAAAATTTTGGAAAAATAAATATAGAAACAAGAATAGACAGATTTGATCTAACTAATGCAAATTATACTTATGTGATGGATAAATTTGAAAATGAAATAAAAAAACCAGCATATTGTATTATAGATTTAAAAAATAGTGAGAATTCATATCAATCTGAACAACTATTTCTTTATTATTTAGGTTTAATAAATGATGATGAATATAAAGAAAAGTTAAAAGACAAAGATATTTATTTGAGATTTCATCCATTCAAACAATTAAAAAAAGCATCAAATAAATTTATAAAAATTCAAAATGATCTTGTAATAATTTTAAAAAAAGGAAGCTCAACAAATTTTATTGCTTTTAATTTCCATGAGTTCAATAACTGGCTTATAAAAACATTAAAAGAAATAGAAAAAGGAAGCTTTTATCCAATAGCAACTAAAGAAAGAATTATAAAAAGATTTTTAGAAGAAATGAATGAAAAATACGAATGTATGAAAAATGAAAAATATTATGAGTGTGGATTTTGTGAGTATAAAAATATATGTAATCTATTAGAATACTTAAAAGATTTTGAAATAAAAAAAGATAGATAAAGCATGGTTGTCCAAGAAAAACGTATCTAAAAGCAGTTTAAGACGGTTAGTAAAAATTTGGAAAAGAAAATCATATAATGCTTTTTTGATGGTAAATATGGATGAAATAAAGTAGCGAACAATTGAAAATTTTCGTCAAAAAAACAATTGAGCGAATCAAAAAATGCGTCAGAAAATAGCATGTCTGAGCGTAGCGAGTTTGCTATTTTCCGAATTTTTTGACCGAGCGAAATTTGTTTTTTAGAAAATTTGATCTTGTTTGCGTTTATTTTATCCATTATTTACCACTTCATTATTATAAGCATTTAGTTTTAATGTATTTGAATTGGGTTTATTAAAAATATTATCAAGTAAAAAAATAAATGTTAAAAAACATCTTTATGAATTTCCAGAAATTATCTATAAAATACCAACGTTATCATATGCGCTGTAACGCCGTGCAAAGTTCGCGTGGCTGTTACACTACATTTGAAAGAATAAGGTATTAATTTTGAAAATATGTTCTTCCCAAATTTCCAATATTTCTACTATAAAATACCAACGTTGTCATAAGTGCTGTAACGCCGTGCCTTCTTGGGAACGATAGTTGAACAAGCGTTTAACCATAGTTTAACCATTGTTGAACGCAAAAGATGAATGTTTTTGCCTGCACTGTAACGCCGTGCAAAGTTCAGCGTGGCTGTTACACTACATTTAAAAACAAAAAAAGATGATGTCAAAAATGTTTTTTTCTTAACCAAATATATCGAAATTTATTTGTTATTTTCAATCCAATTGTCTAATTTTTCCATAGCTAAATCAAAAGTTTTGTAAGAAATATCTGGTAAAGTTCCTCCCCAAATTTTTTCAGCTTCTTTAAAACCTTCTATAATAGCATTTCTTAATGTTTCAGCTTTTGAAGTGTCGCCGCCTGAAATAGATATTGCAAAATCAACAAGTCTGCTACTTACGTTTTCAGGGCTTAATTCACCATCGTCAGAAATCAATACCGCAGCTTCTTTTTGTGCAATTTCATCAACTTTGATATCTTTATTAAATTGCAAATCTTTAAACGAATGTCCTTGACGTTCTAATAATTCTTGTACAATTTTTCTTAATTGAAAATAGATTTTTTCGCTTTCCTCTTTTAATGCTTCTACAGAAGTCCAATTTGGTTTACTATAAGTCGTAGGAGCTTCATTTTTTGAAGGAACATATTGATCTGCGAGTAAGTTGTTTTTATTTTCTTTATCAACATTGTTAGGATTTTTTTTATTTTCATTAGTTTTTTTGATTAATTGTAAACCTGCAATATTGTTATCAATCTTCATTTTTATTACCCCCTTTTTTATTAGTTAATATATTATCGGTTTCTTTAAGCTTATCTTTAATAAAAAATCTGCCTTTTTAAAGGCAGATTTTTTTTATTTTGAAGATATTTTTGTCCAAGTATCTTTTAAAGTTGCAGTTCTGTTGAAAATTAAATTTTCTGATGTGCTATCATAATCTGGTGTAAAATAACCAATTCTTAGAAATTGATATCCCTTTTCAATTTTAGCAATTTTTGCTTCAGGTTCTAAAAGACAACTTTTTATAATAGTTAATGAATTAGGATCTATGTTAGAAGTATAATCTTTACCATCTTCACATTCATAAGGGTTTTCTTTTGTGAAAAGATGCGAGTAAAGTCTAATTTCGCCATTCAAACAATGTTTTTCTGAAACCCAATGTAAAGTACCTTTTACTTTTCGACCATCGGGACTCCAGCCTCCTTTAGTTTGAGGATCGTAAGTACATCTCAATTCTATTATTTCGCCTGAGTCATTTTTTATGACTTCTTCACAAGTTATGTAATAAGCATTTGCAAGACGAACTTCTTTTCCGGGGGCGAGTCTGAAAAATTTCTTAGGAGGGTTTTCCATAAAATCATCTTTTTCAATATATATAACTTTTGAAAAAGGAATTTTTCTTTTACCGGCATCAGGATTATTAGGGTTGTTATCTGCATCTAACCATTCTTCATTATTTTCCGGATAATTAGTTATAACTACTTTCAAAGGGTCAATAACGGCCATAAGTCTATCAGCATTTTTATTTAAATCTTCTCTCACAAAATATTCTAACATTCCGTAATCTACAATGCTTGCAGCTTTAGAAACGCCTATAGCTTCTGCAAAATTTTTAATAGCTTCAGGAGTGTATCCTCTTCTTTTCATTCCAACAATAGTAGGCATTCTTGGGTCATCCCAACCATTAACAAAATTATTCTTTACAAGATTAATTAAATGTCTTTTACTCATTACAGTATAAGTTAAGTTTAATCGTGCAAATTCTATTTGCTGAGGATGACAATGAATAGTTATGTTGTTTAAAAACCAGTCATATAAAGGTCTGTGGTCTTCGAATTCAAGGCTGCATAATGAATGGGTAATATTTTCAAGTGCATCTGATATACAATGTGTAAAATCGTACATAGGATATATATACCAGTTATCATTTGTTCTATGATGTTTTGTAGTTTTTATTCTATAAATAACAGGGTCTCTCATATTTATGTTAGGAGATTTCATATCTATTTTAGCTCTTAAAACTTTTTCACCTTCTTTAAATTCGCCTTTTTTCATTCGTTCAAATAAATCAAGGTTTTCCTCAACTGAACGAGATCTGTAAGGGCTTTCTTTTCCCGGTTCTGTTAATGTGCCTCTATATTCACGAATTTCTTCAACTGTTAAATCATCAACGTAAGCAAGTTCTTTTTTTATTAGTTCAACAGCATAACCATATAATTTTTCAAAATAGTCAGAAGCGAAATAAAGATGTTCATTCCAATCAAATCCAAGCCATCTAATATCACTTTTAATTCCATCTATATATTCAGTTTCTTCTTTGTCAGGATTAGTGTCATCAAATCTTAAATGACATACACCATTATATTTTTTTGCCATACCAAAATTTATGCAAATAGCTTTTGCATGACCTATATGAAGATATCCATTAGGTTCAGGAGGGAATCTTGTTTCTACTCTATCCCCGTTTTTTTCGGTTTTTAAATCTTCGTCTATTATTTTTTCGATAAAATTCTTTTTTACATTATCTTCTCCGTTCATTGATATCACCTCGCTTATTTTCATTTATTATAACATATATTTTTTTAAATACATAAAAACTTTTATTGAATTTTACAAAAAGTTGGTAAGGAAAAACAAAAAACTGTTTAATTGGTTAAACGTTTAAATAGTTAAAAGTGGCAAGAGGCAAGTGAAACAAATTTTTTAAATTATAATGCTTTGACGTTAAATATGGTTTTTAAGTTGGTCAGTAGACAGTTGGTCGGTTGGTCAGGAAAAACAAATAATGTTTAATTGGTTAAATGGAAAAGCGGTTAAATAGTTAAAAGTGGCAAGTGACACAAATTTTTTTATTATAATCTTTTGATGGTAAATATGGTTTTTAAGTTGGTCAGTAGACAGTTGGTCGGTTGGTCAGGAAAAACAAAAAACGGTTAATTGGTTAATTGGTTAATTGGTTAAATAGTGAAAAGTGGCAAGTGACACAAATTTTTTAAATTATAATGCTTTTACGGTAAATATGGATGAAATAAAGTAGCGAACAATTGAGAATTTTCGTCAAAAAAACAATTGAGCGAATCAAAAAATGCGTAAGAAAATAGCA
>Ga0334898_1003798_pt1 | contig 11870 bp, 9 predicted proteins | sample GraSluR3_MG_10_FD_207228 | JGI IMG/M metagenome (GOLD analysis project Ga0334898, IMG submission 207228) | Sludge microbial communities from methane-producing bioreactor in Wageningen University, Netherlands - Granular Sludge_3_08-R3 | ecosystem: Engineered > Bioreactor > Anaerobic > Unclassified... | reverse complement strand
CACAGCCGACAGTTGTCTGATGGCCGCTTCAGGAAACCTCATTACCGATATTTTTAACCGCCACAACTCGGGCAAAGTCATGCTGCTGTCGCAAGGCACCACGCTGGTGCTGGGTGTTACAGCACTCGTAATTGCCTGGAAAGTTCCCAATGTGCTGGAACTGATGCTTCACTCCTACTCTTTTATGGTTTCAGGATTGTTTATCCCGGTGCTGGCCGGCATTTTTCTGAAATAAAACCTCAAATTCTGCACGCCAAAAAACCCGTCTGAAAATCGGCATAAAAGTTTATTTTTGCTACCAGTTTTTTAATCCATGAAGAATAAAGATTTACTGGCTTACTTTACTGCACTCGGAGCAGCCTTTTTTTGGGGATTTTCGTTTGTATGGTTCAAAATTGCATTTCTGGCCTACAAGCCCATCACTGTGGTTTTGTTCCGGCTCATCATTTCTGCCGCACTCATTCTTGTTATTGCGTGGGCGCTGAAGCGACTGCAAAAACCTACCAAAAAAGATTTTAAGTTGTTTTTTCTGATGGCCTTTTTCGAGCCGTTTCTCTATTTTTTAGGCGAAAGTTACGGATTAACGTATGTTTCCTCAACGGTTGCTTCGGTCATTGTAGGAACCATTCCGCTTTTATCACCCATTGCAGCCTGGTACTTTTTTCGCGAAAAAGTAACCTGGAAAAACATTGCAGGGTTTGCGCTTTCATTCATGGGCGTTGCACTTGTTGTGCTCGACAGTTCTTTCCGTTTCGATGCACCACCCATTGGAGTAGGACTGGAGTTTTTGGCGGTTTTTGCTGCCATCGGTTATTCCATTGTTTTGCGACACGTGGTTGCGCGTTACAATACCCTTACCATTATTGCTTATCAGAATATGGTTGGCATTTTTTTGTTTTTACCCATTTGGCTGGTGGTTGATATGAATGATTTTTTAGCCACGCCATTTCATCCGCAGGCTTTCCGGGCCATAATTCTGCTGGCTGTTTTTGCTTCCACGCTGGCCTTTGTGTTTTTCACCCAAAGCATCCGGCAAATCGGGGTGAACCGTTCCAATACATTTGTGAACCTAATTCCGGTTTTTGTAGCTATTCTTTCTTTTTTTGTTTTGAAAGAGGAACTTGGTCTTCAGAAAATACTGGGAATTCTGGTGGTAATTGCCGGATTATTCCTGGCCCAGGCCCGAAGAAGAAGGCCGCCAAAACAAAAAATTGTTGAAGTGCATACCATTTCGTAATGAATAAAGTAGAATTCAAATCGCAGGAAGAACTGAAACTATTTACCGACAATTACTGTGTGGTTTACGAAAACCGCCCCAAAGGCCTGCCGCGAATATCCGCACACCAACCGTAAACGGTTTGTGCAAATCCTGAATCTATCGCACAAAAACTGCGAAACCTGTCCGGTGGTGTATGACTTGTTCAGGGAATTGAAAATGATTTCTTTTTAAGAATTCCGGGAAAACAATTTTATATTTGTGTAAAACAATTCAATTACAAAAGCAGTGCAAAAAATATCAAAAACTAAACCATGGAAATTCAGATAAAAGACGGAAAAATATTTGCCCCATTAAAAGACAAATGGTTGGTTGTAAAACCTGAAGAAGAAGTTCGTCAAAAATACCTGACGCGATTGATAAACAAATATGGTTTTGAACTGGATCAAATGACTCAGGAAGTACAGGTAAGCAATTCCCAGCGCGGACAAGGGCGTGCTATGGCAGATATCGTGGTTTGGAAATCCGCTAAAGATAAACTTGAAAATAATAGCCCGGCAATTGTTGTTGAATGTAAAGCTGAACATATTACTGTTAGAGAAGAAGATTATTTTCAGGGTTTTAACTATGCTTCGTGGGCAGGAGCTGATTTTTTTGTGACGACCAATCTCAAAGAAACCAGAATATTCAAAGTAGTTAAAGGGAAAATGCCCAAAAAACTGGAAGAAGTAATCGATATTCCGGATGCAAGTACAATCAATAACAGCAAAAAAGTAAGTGAGTTATTAAAACAAACAAAGGCTTTTACACGCGATGAATTCTCAAAACTGTTATTTAAATGTCACAATATCATTCGGAATAATGATAAACTTTCTCCTGAAGCTGCGTTCGATGAAATTAGCAAAATCTTATTCATAAAAATCAGGTATGAGCGGGACAACACTGGTGCGCAAATATTTTCGGCAAAGGAATTTAAAGCAGCCCGTGCAAGTTATGAAAAGTACAGACCAAAAGATGGCGCTGAATTTTATCAGTTTTTATTTCAGCAAACCAAAGAAGACTTCAAAGACGATGACTTGTTCGATCCCAACGAAGTTATCAAAATCCGTGAAAATAGTTTTGAGGCTATTGTAAAGGAACTTGAAATTTACAATCTTTCAACAACTTCAGACGATGTGAAAGGAATCGCTTTTGAAAAGTTTCTCGGAAAAACTTTCAGGGGCGAATTAGGCCAGTTTTTTACTCCACGAACTATTGTAGATTTTATGGTTGAAGTACTTGACCCGCAGGAAGGGGAAATTCTGTGCGATCCCTGTTGCGGAAGTGGCGGTTTTCTGATTCGTGCTTTTGAATACGTGCGTACGAAAATTGAAAATGAAATACAGGAAGCCAAAGCTCAAATTAAGAAAGAAACTTTTACTGCTGAATATGATAACCTGCCAGAAAATGAGAAAGAAAAAATTGATGCTGAAGTAATTGAACAATTTAATAAACTCAATTACGAACTTGACATTAATAATGCAAACAGCAGGTTAAGAGAACTTAGTTACGATTGTATTTTCGGTACCGATGCCAACCCGAGAATGAGCAGGACAGCAAAAATGAACATGATTATGCACGGCGACGGACACGGCGGAGTGCATCATAACGATGGGCTGTTAAATGTGAATGGTGTTTTTGAAAACCGTTTCGATATTATACTTACCAATCCCCCGTTTGGCTCACGGGTTGAAAAAAGCTGGAAAATTACAGAAGCTGATAAATTTACAGATCAGGAAAGAATAAAAAAATATCAGAAAAGATACGGCCCAGCTTATGAAAAGGCAATGAACCAAATAAATAAAAACATTGGTAAACCGCTCATCAACCTTTATGAAACAGGCAAAATGAGCACATTAACCGAGGTGTTGTTTATTGAGCGTTGCCTGAATTTGTTAAAACCGGGCGGCAGAATGGGAATTGTTTTGCCCGAAGGCGTTTTAAACAACACCAATTTGCAACGGGTGCGCGATTTTGTCGAAAGCAAGGCAAAAATCATTCTTATCACTTCCATACCGCAAGATGTTTTTATTGCTTCAGGGGCTACGGTTAAACCAAGTTTACTCTTCTTCAAAAAATTTACTGAAGAAGAAGCAATGGAATGGAACCGTATTGCCAAAAAAGCCAAAACAGAGATTACAAAAAAATACGAATCTCAAATAAAACCAATCGAACAAAAACTGGCTTTAAGAGGAATAGAGACCATCCCTGCAAAAGAAAAAAAAGAGTTGAAAAATCAATTGAAAGAACTTCAAAAAAAAATTGAGATTGAAATAAAAGCCCAAATTAAAAAGGACTTCGATTATCAAATCCCAATTGCAGAGGTTGAAAAAGCAGGAATTAGTACAACCGGTGCCGAAATTGAAAACGAATTGGTTCCTCTTTGTAAAGAATTTACCGAATACCGTAAGCAAAACCAAATATGGGAGAACAAATTCAATTCAATTAAATATGAAGTAATGGAAAACGGTAAGATGTTCCGCATTCCAATGGCCGGCGAACCACAAGAAATTTATGGATAATGGAAGTAATTGAGAAAACATATTTAAAGACCACCCGACTAAATTTACTTGTAAACTGGAGTGTAAGATATCTTAAGGAAGCCAGGTTTTCTTACAATAAAAATTTTGAACTTGCCCCAATAGGTTCCTTTTTAACTAAATCAAGAAATAAAATTAAGATTGAAAATGAGAAGTTTTACCAGAGGGTTACTGTAAAAATTAATAATGGAGGTGTATTTCCAAGAAATACTGAAAAAGGAGAAAATATTGGCACAAAACAACAATATAAAATAAGGGCAGGCCAATTTTTAATGTCAAAAATTGATGCCCGAAATGGAGCTTTTGGTTTAGTTCCGGAGAATCTTGATGGCGCTATTGTTACGAATGATTTTCCTGTTTTTAATGTGGATAAAACCAAAATCAATCCTGAGTTCCTTGTTTTAATTACAACAACCAAAGAGTTTATTCAATTTGCTCAGAGTTGTAGTAGTGGAACTACTAACAGGCAAAGAATTGACATTGATTTATTTTTGAATGTAAAAATTCCGCTCCCTTCAATTCCTGAACAAAACAGAATTGTAGAAGCCTACAATAAAAAAATAAAAGAAGCAGAAGAACTTGAACAGAAGGCAAAGAAGCTGGAAGAAGGGATTGAGTATTTTTTGTTTGAAAAGCTTGGTTTAGAAAAAGTTACTATTAAACAGTTTAAAAAAGGGGTAATCAATTTATTTTCATTTAGTAATGCATTTGATAGATGGGATATGCATAAAGATTCTTCTGTTTCACTGGCTTCATTGAAACAAGCAAAATATCCAATAATGTCGCTCAATGAAGTATTTAAATTCGAAAAAAGACCTTGGAGAAAGAATGAGCACGATAGTGACTATTTTAATTATATTGAACTTGGTGCTGTTGACCCTTTAAATGGAATAACAGAAAGTAAAAAAACTGCTGTGAAAAAAGCACCAAGCAGAGCAACTCAGATAATTAAAACAGGGGATTTAATAATCGGAACAACAAGACCTTATCTTAAAAGGTTTGCTATCGTTACAGAGCAATTTAATGATAATATAGCCTCATCTGGTTTTCAAGTAATCTCTCCATCTGAAAACTATAACCTTGAATTTCTTCTCGAATATCTAAAGTCAGATTATGGAGTTAAACAATTTGAGTTTCTCATGACTGGCGCTCTATATCCGGCGATAACAAGCAAAGATTTGAAAAAAATTAAGATACCAATACCTCCGATTTCAATTCAAAATGAAATTGCAAAAAGAATAAAAGATTTAAAGAATGAAATCCGTGATTTGAGTCAAAACTCTCAGAATTTAATATTTATTTCCATTAAAGAATTTGAAAACGAAATATTTCAGCCATGCAACTAAAACGGTTATACATCAAAGACTATAAAATCTTAAAGGAATTCATCCTTGAATTCCCAAACGATTCTAAAAAATATATTTCTGTATTTATTGGGGCAAATGGTTCGGGGAAATCGACGATTCTTGAAGCCGTGGCGGAAATATTTAATTGTGTTTTTCTTTTCAAGCAGTCAAAGTTTGATTTTGAAATTGAGTACTCAATTAAATCAGATGATATCTTGTCTGAATTTTCAATATCTAATCCTAAACTTAAGCATATACCCATTAAAATAACCGGATATGTAGGTTATTTACCAAAAACAGAAATTAATTTCAGCTTGCTTTCACAAGAAATTCTTGAACATGCGGATACTGACATAAAACTAAGTTTTGCACAAAGGAATTTCAGAAATTTAATACCAGATAATATTGTAATTTATTATTCCGGCCTTTCTTTAATAATGGAAGAACTTTGCAAACCCCATGAGAATATACTTTCAGAATCGTATCGAAAAGGAAATGCCAATATTGACAGAAATTTCTTTTATTACAAACCCGAGCACTTCGGTATCATTCTGCTAAGTCTTTTATCTTATGAATATGGCGATATTCCTGAATTTCTGAAAAGCAAAGCAAAGATTGAAGACATTGAAAGTATTCAAATTCTACTAAAGAAACCAGGCTGGCACAAGGATTCCATAGAAAACTTTTGGGGAGCCGAAGGAGAGGTAAGAAAGTTTTTAGATTTTCTTAAAGAGCAGTCGCAAACAAATAAAAATATAGGAATTAAAACCGGCAAAAGAGAAAAAATTACGTTCTTATTGAAAGGAAAGGGAACACTTTATAAAATCAGGGAATTTTTAATTGAAGAAAAAAAGCTTTTTGAAATCCTGAATATCATGCTGGTTGATGATTTACTGGATGAAATTTATTTTTCTCTGATTAAAATGGAAAACGGGAAACAACAGGTTTTTAATATACTAAGCGAAGGCGAACAGCAAGCTATAACAATAAAAGGATTAACCGAATTTTTATCGGGCAAGAATACACTTTTCCTTTTCGACGAACCGGATACATACTTACATCCCGAATGGCAGAGGCAATTTATTCCTGAAATTCAAACTTCTGTAGACAACACGCCGAATTTTGAAAATTATTATTTGGTTGCCACTCATTCTCCAAATATTATATCCGGAATTGAAAAAGATAGTTTATTCGTATTGGAACAAGGGGCGGTTAAGGAAATCCCATTTAATAGTTTTGGAAAGAATGTTGAGTCACTACTGATTGACTTTTTTAACGTTGAAGTTGTTCGAAATAAATACGTTGAAAACCTATTGGTGGAAGTTCAGGGAATGGTGAAGAACAATCAATTTGATTCATCTGAATTTAAAAGTAAGTTTCAAGAATTAAAGGATATTTTGCGACCAACGTCGCCGGAAATAGTGAACATTAACCTTGAAATTGCAAAAAGCCGCAAGAAATGATACATATAAAAAAATCAGTCCGCTTTGATTTGCTTTAAGAATACAAGGATAAAAACAAAATACAATCATGGAATCAATTGGAAGAAGCTGACGAAGGGAAACGAGTTCGGTCGCAAACAAGAGACTACATTCTAAAAAATGAACAGTTTAATCAATGTGCTTATACGGAATTACCATTGTTTTATGAAAATAATGATTCACATCTTGAGCATTTAAAACGGAAAAATGTTACATTTTTCCCTGAATTGGCTTTTGAATGGTCAAACCTGTTTGTTTCTTGTAATTTTGATGATTTTGGAGGAAAATATAAGGATAACAAGTATTTAAAAGGAAAAACAAGAGCTGATAATGCATTGATAATAAATCCGGCTTTAGAAAATCCGGCCGATTTTTTTGAGTTAAAAAGTTGGGGCGAATTAACAATCAAAGAAAACCTTAATGATAACGATAGAAAAAAAGCTGAAATCTCCATAGATGCATTTAATCTAAACCATAATTCATTAAAAGAAAGAAGAAAAGAAATGATTCAAAGTATTAAAGACTATCAAAATGGAGGCTTTGATTCTGAAATGATTTTTGAATGCCTTTCTGGTAGCGGATTTAAAAGTGTTATTGACAACGAACTACGAAATTAATTACCAACTTACTGAGGAAATTTTGAGCCCTATTGTATGGTTGGGGGTTACCTGATAAATAAAAATCTTAAAAAATTCAATGAAAATTAATTTTTGAAAAACTATATTTTGGATTAATTCAATTCTCTACGCATTGAGTAGATAATTAAGTTGGTCTCATTTTAAACCTCAAAAATCAAAAATACCTGGTTATCATTTTAAGTAATATTTCCATACTTTTGGCGTTTAATCGGATATACAAAAAGTGAATGAATTCTAAATTTTACCTGATACTGCTTTTTACACTTTCTTTTTTTACCGGGAAAGCCCAGATTGGCGGAGAAACCACCTACCAGTTTCTGGAGCTGACCAATTCGGCTCGTATGGCGGCTTTGGGCGGAAACCAGATTGCCCTTACCGACTCAACCGATTTAAACCTCCCCTTTCACAATCCGGCGCTTTTACATTCAGGCATGAACAATATGGTGCTGGTAAACTATGTAAACTATTTCATGGACATCAATTACGGGTACGCCTCGTATGCCCGCAGTTTTAACGGAATTGGAAATTTTGCGCTGGGCATGCATTACATCAATTACGGCGAATTTAAAGAGGCCACCGAACTGGGCGAGCTCACCGGCAACTTTTTTAACGCCGCCGAATATGCCCTGAATATGATTTATTCCAGTCACTATAAACGGCTCAGTTACGGCGCCAACCTCAAACCCGTTTTTTCGGTGTTCGAGAGCTACCGGTCGTTTGGGCTGGCGGCCGATTTGGGTGTCAATTTCAGCAGTAAAGACAGCCTGACACATTTGGCGCTTGTTGCCCGGAATATGGGCGGACAAATTACCACCTATTACGAAGATGGAAACCGCGAACCCATTCCGTTTAACCTCCAGGCCGGAATCAGCACAAAGCTGAAATATGCACCTGTGGTGCTTTCTCTTACCATGCAGCACCTTACCAACTGGGATTTGGGGTATAACGAAGCCGAAGAAGAAAGCCTTGAAAACTGGCACGAACTGCAGGAGAGTTTTGGGAAACAAATTATGCGACATGCGGTATTGGGTGTGGAAATTTTACCATCCGACAATTTCACCCTGCGTGCCGGATACAATTACCAGCGCCGGCAGGAACTAAAATTTGAGGAACGCCTTTCCACAGTTGGCTTTTCGCTGGGTTTTGGGCTTAAGGTCAAACGTTTCCGTCTCGATTTTGCCACTTCCCGTTTCCACCTGGCCGGTTCATCCAACCTCTTCTCTCTGGCCATCAATTTAAATGAACGGTTTTAATTAAAGACCATTGGGTCTGATTTAAAAAATCATTTATCTTTGCACTAAATCCAAAAAAATGACTGAAAAAAAGATTGTAATTGCCATCGACGGGCACTCATCGTGCGGAAAAAGTACACTGGCCAAATCGCTGGCCCGCGAGCTGGGTTACATTTATATCGACAGCGGCGCCATGTACCGGGTGGTTACGTTGCATGCCCTGCGAAATGGCTGGATTGTTGACGGACAACCCGAAAGGGAGAAGGTTATTGCCGGAGTGAAAGACCTGAAAATTACTTTCGACTGGGACGAAAAAACGGAAAAAAACACGACGTTTTTAAACGGTGAAAATGTGGAGGATGAAATCAGGCAACTGGAAGTTTCGCGAAATGTGAGCCCCATTAGTACCATTGCCGAAGTGCGCCGCGAAATGGTAAAACAGCAGCGCGAAAACGGCAAAAACAAAGGCATCGTAATGGATGGCCGCGATATTGGAACCGTGGTTTTTCCCGATGCCGAACTGAAAATATTCTTAACGGCATCGCCTGAAATAAGGGCGCAGCGCCGCTATCTGGAACTAAAAGAAAAAGGCCGGGAAGTGGAGTTTGATGAAATTCTGAAAAATGTGGAAGAGCGCGACTCCATCGACTCGGGGCGCGAAGTGAGCCCTCTCCGAAAAGCGGATGATGCAATTGTGTTGGACAACAGCTATTTAACGCGCGAAGAACAATTGCGGTGGAGTTTGGAAAGAGTAAAAGAAAAAATGGAAGAAGATGAGAGTTGAGATTGACAGACGTTCCGGCTTTTGTTTTGGTGTGATAAAAGCCATCAAATCGGCCGAAAGCGAATTAAAAACTACGGATAAACTATATTGCCTGGGCGACATTGTACACAACGGAATGGAAGTGGAACGCCTCGAAAAAATGGGATTACAGTCCATTTCCAGAGAAGAATACATGCAACTGAAAAACTGCAAGGTGCTTATTCGTGCACATGGCGAACCTCCGGAAACTTACGAACATGCCAAAAAAAACAACATTGAACTGATTGATGCAACCTGTCCGGTGGTTTTAACCCTTCAGGAAAAAGTGAAAGGTTCTTACGAAAAGAACAAAAGAATGAACGGACAGGTAGTTATTTACGGGAAAAAAGGGCATGCCGAAATTATTGGGCTCGACGGGCAAATTGAGAACAAAGCCATTGTGCTGGAAAGCATCGGCGACACAGACCGCATCGACTTTTCGAGGCCGGTTTCGCTCTATTCCCAAACCACCAAAAGGGTGGAAGATTTTTACGCCATTGCCGACAAGGTAAAAGCCAGCATGAAACCGGGAGTGCCGCTCGAAATCAAGGATTCCATCTGCCGGCAGGTCTCCAACCGGGTTCCTAATTTGAAACAATTTGCGAAACAATTTGATGTGGTTCTGTTTGTGGCCGGCCATAAAAGTTCCAATGGGCGCTATCTTTACACGGTTTGTAAAGAAGAGAATCCACGAACCCATCACATTTCCCGGATTTCAGAAATTGACCCTGCCTGGCTCGAGGGTGCAGAATCAGTGGGAATATGCGGCGCAACCTCCACTCCCAACTGGCTGATGGAAGAAGTTGCCGGGTGGATTAACCAAAGAGCTGATGAATGAGGGATTTTTTTTGTTTCTTTGAAAAAAGATTCAAAGAAAAAACCCATGTCCGAGTTTTTTGCGCAGGTTATTTTACCCCTTCCGCTTCATGATGCTTTTACGTATCGTGTGCCGGAACAGTGGCATAGCCGGATAAAAACCGGGCAACGGGCAGTAGTACAGTTCGGCGCCAAAAAACTGTATGCCGCTCTTGTTTTTTCACTTTCAGAAACCCCGCCGGAAAACATCGAATTAAAAGAAATTGTTCAGCTTTTGGACGACGAGCCGGTGGTTTTACCCCAAAATCTGGAGCTTTGGAAATGGATGGCCGCTTATTACTGCTGCACCCTGGGCGACGTATTCAGGGCGGCCCTTCCCACCGGGCTGAAACTGGAAAGCAAGTCGAAAGTTTTTCTTACCGGAAACGAAGAGGAACAGGAAATTTCTGAAAAAGAATTCCGCATACTTGAACTGATAAAACAGGATGTTTCCACGCCGGATGCATTGCAAAAAACGCTGGGTAAAAATTTTTCGTATCCCGCGTTAAAATCACTCATCGAAAAAAACATTGTGCAGGCAGAAGAAAAACTCAGTGCCAAATACAACCCCAAAACAGAAACCTGCATAAAACTGCATCCCGGCATAAAAACCGAAACTGCTCTTACCGAAATAGCTGATAACCTGCAACGGGCAAAGAAGCAACAGGCGCTGCTTTTCCATTTTATTGAAAAAACCCATGCATTTCAAGCTGCGCAAAAACCGTTTATCAGTAAAAAAGAGTTGTTTAAAGGAACCACATTCAGCACATCGGTTTTAAATGAACTGATAGCCAAAAAGATTCTGAAATCATTTCAAAAACAGGTTTCACGTATTGAAGAAAAAACCGTACAACAAGTGGATTTAAACTTGCTGAATAAATACCAGCAGCAGGCATTAAACGAAATCAAAACCTGTTTTGAGCAGAACCAGGTTACCCTGATTCATGGCATAACAGCCAGCGGCAAAACCGAAATTTATATTCATTTAATCGATGAGATGCTAAAAAAAGGCAGACAGGCGCTTTACCTGTTGCCCGAAATTGCACTTACCACCCAGATTATTGCGCGCCTCAAAAGTGTTTTTGGGTCTAAAGTGGGCATTTACCACTCGCGGCTGAACAGCCAGGAACGCGTAGAGATCTGGAAAAAAGTGCTTCGTTTTCAAACCCATCCGAAAGAAGGATACCAGGTGGTTCTGGGAGCCCGGTCGGCACTGTTTATGCCCTTTTCAAACCTGGGGTTGGTAATAGTGGATGAAGAACATGAAAACTCGTTCAAACAGTTCGATCCTGCTCCGCGTTACCATGCGAGGGATATGGCTGTGGTTTTGGGCAAACAAAATAATGCAAACGTACTGCTGGGTTCGGCCACCCCATCCTACGAAAGTTTTTACAATGCACTTACCGGCAAATACGGACTGGTGAACCTCACCAAAAGGCACTCGAACATGGAGCTTCCGGAAATCATTATAGCCGATTTAAAGCGTGCCTGGAAGAAAAAACAGATGCACTCGGTACTTAGTCCCGAGCTCTTTGAGCTGATGAACGAAGCGCTCAATAACAGGGAACAGGTAATCCTGTTTCAAAACCGACGGGGGTATTCCCCTTACATACAATGCTTTACCTGCGGGTGGATTCCGAAATGCAACAACTGCGATGTAAGCCTGACCTTTCATAAATATAAAAAGCAGTTAAATTGTCATTACTGCGGGTTTAGCATTG
>Ga0334898_1003797_pt1 | contig 11872 bp, 12 predicted proteins | sample GraSluR3_MG_10_FD_207228 | JGI IMG/M metagenome (GOLD analysis project Ga0334898, IMG submission 207228) | Sludge microbial communities from methane-producing bioreactor in Wageningen University, Netherlands - Granular Sludge_3_08-R3 | ecosystem: Engineered > Bioreactor > Anaerobic >... | reverse complement strand
GATACAACCACGTCGTTGTCAGAACCCGGCTGAGAAAACCAGCCGGGAGAATCCACGCTACTGTCAAAAGAGATCAATCTTCCCCTCCTTCCACAGCCTCGATGGACTGTATCCGGTCCCGGATAGAGGCTGCGGTTTCGTAATCTTCTCCTGCTACGGCCTCTTCCAGCCGTTTTTTGAGGATCTCCTTATCAACCAGCAGTGCCTTGTAGGCCTGGAGTTTTTTCGGGTATTTTCCCGCATGCTTGACGGTTCCAACGGACTCTTCCAGATAGCTGATGATCTCGTCCCGAAAGGTGGTATAACAGTCGGAACAGCCCACCATCCCGCTTTTTCTGAAGTCCTTCAGCCGTCCTCCGCAGGTCGGACAGGTATCCTGCCTCTTAGGCCGGGCGGAGAAGTCGATAAGACCATTCAGAAGTTCGTTCAGGGAGAGTTCAATCTTGTCGCTGTTGGATGAGATACCGTTCTCGTGGGCGCATTTCTCGCACAGGTGTATCTCCTTGGCTTCATTGCCGACAATCTGCTGTATATGGATAACAGCTTCGTTTTCATTGCACAACTCGCATTTCATACCGTCACCCTCCCGTTTAATGCATCTATTAACAGTATAGCGATTTTTCTCATTATTTCTACAGTATTTCGGTTTTCAGAAGAGCCCCTTCAGCGCCGACGGAGAATCTCCATTGGCTGTACCGATGCTGCCCGCAGAGCGGGAATTATCGCAGCAGCGCAGGCAACGGCGAGGGTAAAGAGGACTGCCAGCCACAGGGAAACAGGATCAAGCTCTACCGGTATCGTCTCAAGATAATAACTGGAATCGAAAAGGTCCAGCGAAACCGGCGCGTTCTCAAGGGGGGACAGGCGGTTTATTACCATGGCGGTGAAATTCAGACTGTTTTCAAGAGCACGAATAATGCCATTAATGTTCACCGACAACAGAAGTCCGAAGGCAAGCCCGGGAAGCACTCCGGCAAGTCCCGTAAGGAGCCCGGCAATTATGAACACGAGACCGATCTGAAAACCGGAACTTCCCGTGGCCTTTAAAATGGCAATCTGCTCCTGGTTTTCCAGTACCAGCATGCCCAGGGTGGCGGATATGTTCAGGGTGGCCACCAGAACAATGAGGGCCATGATAAGCAGGATAAGATTGCGGGAGGTCTCAAAGGAGCTGTACATGGGCCGCTGCAGTTCCTGCCAGTCCAGCAGATACCAGTCCGTGCCGAGCTCGCGGGCCAACCGCCCCTTGAGCTCCTGAATTCCGGAAAAGGGGTCCTGAATCTTCATCCCGATATAGCTGGTCCCCTGCCCCCTCAAAATCGAATCTCCCCGGGAATAGGGGATATAGGCGGTCAGCGCATCCAGCTCGTAATAGCCGGTGGAACATATTCCCTTCAGGATAAAAAAGCTTGGCCGCAGGAAAAGCGTCCCCGAGGAGGATGTCCGGGAGGTCAGCAGCTTTACCCGCTCTCCCACCTCTACCCCCAGGGATTCTGCTACCCCGGCGGTTACGACAATACCGTCGGGATCTGAAAGATCGAAATCCCCGGCCTCTATAATCATAAAATCCCGGAAACCTGTATCATTCTCCCACATATCCGGGGTAAAGGCCTTGAGGGTAACCCCCACCCTTCCCTCGGGGGAATAGAGCATGCCCAGTCCCTGGACAACGGGAAAAGCACCTACTATTTCGGGATGCTGAACCAGGCTGTCTGCAGCCTCCTGCCAGGGAACCTCCTGATTGTAATTACGCGCCTGCAGATGGAAGGTTCCCAGTTCAAGAAAGCGGGCGGTAATTCCCTTGATCATTCCCGAAGAGACAAGCATTACCAATACCAGGGGAATCAGGGAAAGGGAGATCCCCAGAACGGTTCCCTTGAGGTGGGAACTTATACGCCGTTCCCGCCGGAATACGAGTCGCCGGGCTATCATGAAAGGCGCTGAGAACATTACAGCCTCTCCAGTCCGCCGGCGTGGAGCCGGTAAGCCCGGTCTCCCTCGGGAATAAAGGCGCTCTCATGGGTAACAAGCAGCAGGGTTTTTCCCGTATCCCTCACGAGAGAAAAGAGCAGCTCCTTTACCCGCAGGGTGTTTCCTTCGTCCAGGTTGCCCGTGGGCTCATCAGCCAACAGAAGTTTGGGATCGTTTATCAGGGCCCGGGCAAGGGCAACTCGCTGGCGTTCACCTCCGGAGAGCATTGCAGGGGTATGGTCCAGACGTTTTTCAAGTCCCACCCGGGACAGCAGTTCCCGGGCCCTTTCTCTGGCTTCGGCCAAAGGAAGTCCCCGCATGTAGGCGGGGAGCATGGCGTTCTCCAGAGCACTGAAACCCTCAAGGAGATAGTGAAACTGGAAGACGAAGCCAACGGTCTCTGAACGGTATCTGTCGGTTTCTCCCTCGGCAAGCTGGTCGACCCGGATACCGTCCACCCGTATTTCGCCTGAATCCGGATTGTCCAGGGCCCCGATGATATTAAGGAGGGTACTTTTTCCGGAGCCGCTTTCACCGGTAAAAATGGTAACACTGCCGGCGGGCACGGAAAGATCCACCTTGTCCAGAATCGTCAGGACCTCGGTTCCGGAAATATAACGCTTTGTAAGTCCCTCCAAACGCAGCAATTCCATTATTCATACCTCAGTATTGTACTTGGGTTCATTCCGGCAACGTCCCTTGAAGCCCCCCAGGCAGACAGAAGGGAGACGGAGATCGCAAAAAAGGCGATCAGAAAAATCTCCAAAGGAAGTATCCGCACCGGAACCTCGGAAAGATAGAAAGCCGCCGGGGTTATCGCGAGTCCCCCCAGGGCCTGGACACCGAAAAGGGTATTCAGAAAACCGGCCGCCCAGCCGGAAAGGAGTTCCAGCAAAGAAAACAGGCGGTTTATGTGATTCACCAGAAGAAGTCCCAGGGAGAGTCCCCAGAAAGTCCCCAGAAATCCCATGATTCCCCCTTCCAGAATGAAAACCAGCTGGATTTCCCTCTGCCCGCCGCCCAGGGCCCGGAGTACTGCAATGGCTGTTCGCTTTTCCTGCACCCCCCTGCGCAGGGAGTGATAGATATTACCCGCAGTCACAAGAAACATGACTCCGATCAGCAGGGACATGATGAGCTTTTCCATGCGGAGAGCGCCGAAGAAGGCGCGGTTGCTCTCCCTCCAGGAGACAATTCCGGTACTCCCGTCCTGAAACCCGGAAAGAGAGGAAAACTCTTCCTTGAGAGCAGCACGGGGCTTGTCTATCCGGTATCTGTTCCTGAGCTTGATCCCGAGGGCAGGCTTGTCGTTCACAGAGGCAAATTCCTGTATCAGTTCAAGGGAGGTAAAAATGAGACCCCGATCATATTCGTAAAACCCGCTTCTGAAAATCCCCGTTACCGGGAGTTCGTGGGAGGCAGGTACCAGCCCGGCGAAGCCCTCTCCGGTAAGAGCGGCCAGGGTAAGGGTATCCCCGACGCGAACCCCCAAGGCACGGGCGAGCTCTCCGCCGAGAACGAGTCCTCCGGCAAGATCAAATTTTCCCCTATCCACGGAAAGCTGGGATACAAGTCCGGGATCCAGCTCCTCAGCATTGGGAGGGATTCCCCGCAGAGCAACGGCTTCAAAATCGCTGAAACGTCCCTGCACGAGGGTCTGGGTCTCCAGAAAAGGAAGCGCCGCTTTTACCGAGGGTACAGACCTGGCGTAATCAGCGGCCTTGAGGGCGGTTTCCATATTCAGAGACGATACCTGAAGATCGTAGGAGCGGATCTCCAGAATGTCTTCAATGAAACCCAGCTGAAAACCGTTCATGACCCCCATGACTACCACCAGGGTTATGACCCCCAGGGCAATACCGGCGGTGGAGAGAAAACCTGCCGCCGAGGCCTTGCCAGATCGGCGCTCCCTGCGATAGCGCCGGGCCACAAAAAACACCCAGCCGATCCTATTCATACCTCTCCTCGGAAATCAGGATATCCTTTTCATACCGGCGGCGGGTAATGACCTCGCCTCGGCGGTAAAACTCCTCCAGCTTCTGGTCTCCCTCAAAACTGGAAACCTTAACCAGTCTGCGATTTACGAAGATCTCCTCCTTCCGGAGTGTATTGTCCTGGTAGCTGTACACCCGGCGTTCGAGCCTTTCGGGTTCGCGAATTACCATCTCGATCAGAAGGGATTCCCGGTATCGGTACTCCTTTTCCCGGACACGCCCGCCGTCAAGGTGCAGAATTTCCCGCAGGGTCCGTCCCTCGGATCCCCTGATTGTTGTCGATACCAGTTCACCGTCCACATCGTAACTGCGCTCCACCTGTGTATCGCCAAAAGTTTCCCGTTCTATCCGGCCGACGACGGAGGTACCGGACATCCTGGTCTCCTCCAGAGCCTGCATCCCGTCAAAACGGGTACGGACCCCGTCGTTATAATCCCCGACCCAGGTCTCGGCGAGACTACCCTCCCGGTAGCCATATTGGATAACCTTGACGCTACTCCCCTCCGTGTCTCGGTCTGCAACCATATAACGCACAATGGTACGCAGACGGCCCAGGGGATCCAGAATATATTCCTGGCGGTAGAGAAGCTCCTCCCCGCTGCTTACTTCAATATAATCCAGGCGGCTTCCTTCCCAGCCATAGACCATAATTCGCTGAAGGGCCTCACCCTGGTAAATCTCCTCTCGTAAGGGAAGGGCGGCATCGTAGAGAGTAACCCGGCGTTCAGGCCCCTCCAGTACGATCTCTTCCCTTCTGCCGCCGGAAAGCTGGCGGACGCTTCTTTTTCTGACAAGGCCGCCGTAGCTGTACAGCTCCTCGGTCAGGGACTCCGGGCTTTCCTCCCGGTACAGCAGGTACTCCTCTTTTTCCTTCAGTATCTCATTCGGATCGGTTCCGGCTGCCAGTAAGCCCCCAGGCCTTCCCAGGGCATCGGAACGATACCAGTCGGCCGTGAGATCCGTAAGAAACAGGACAAAAAAACATATCAGCAGGATATGCAGACGCATCAATTCTCCGCCAAAAGGGAATCCAGGAAATCATCCGTCTTGAAGGCCCGTATGCTGTCATAGGACTCTCCGTCGCAGAGGTAAAGGAAGGGCACTTTCAGGTTCCTGCAGACCGACAGGATTATTCCTCCCTTGGCGGCGGAATCGAACTTTGTCAGGATGACCCCGTCCAGACCAACGGCCTCGTGAAAAATCTCCGCCTGCCTTAGCCCGTTCTGTCCGGTTGTAGCGTCAATAACCAGCACCTTCCGATAAGCCCCGTCAACATTTCGCTTCCGCACGATTCCATCGATCTTTTTCAACTCGTTTACCAGGTTCTGCTTGTTATGCATCCGTCCGGCGGTGTCCGCCAGGACCAGGGAACAGCCCTTCGCCTGGGCGCTCTCGATGGCATCCCAGACTACCGCGCCGGGGTCCGCCCCCGGGTGCTGGTGTACAACCCTGAAGCCGAGACGTTCACCATGAAGCATCAGCTGGTCGATAGCTGCGGCCCGGAAGGTATCCCCCGCCGCCAGTACAGGTTCGATACCCTCCTGTTGATGCAAGAGGGATGCCAGCTTGGCAATGCTGGTAGTCTTGCCCACACCGTTCACCCCGAGGACCAGCACCACGTTAAGTTTATCCGGTTCCAGAGCAAGCTCCCCTTCCAAAAGATAATCTTTCAGTATATTCCGCAGAAGGAGTACAAGTTCCTCCCGGTTTTTTACTCCCCTCTCCTTCCGCAGCTGGTCCACGGTCTCCATGGCCGCTGCTGCGCCGATATCGGCTTCCACCAGCAGATCTTCTATATCCTCAAAAGTCTCATCGTCTATCCGGTTTCCGGAAAAAATACTCTTGAGCCGCGCGCCTATTCCCCGCATCCTGTTTCTTTCCTCATAATTGTGTGTTTAGAACGTCTCCGCACCGGCGAGCCGGTAATCGATCAGGGACCGTACCATATGTACGAACAGCATGGAAGACCCGAAAAGACTACCATAAAACGCACCGTTGTACAAAAAGGAACGGTCGGAAAAACCGCTGTTATTGTAGAGGGCCGCCTGGTTCCAGTAATCCCTATAAAGGGAGTAACTGAAAATGGTCACCGGTAAAGAGAGAGTAAAAAGTCCCACCGCCGTATACAGGCGGTCACGCTTTGCCCGGAGCCGAAGCTCCGGATCATAGAATTGCCGTTCCAGAATAAAGTTGTTTTTCCCGGATTCAAGCTCCGAAACGGGGACAAGAACATCCTTGTAGCCCTTCAGCACAAGTCTGAGAGTCCCGTCCCGACCTGTTTCCGGAAGAAGCAGAGGCGTCGTTCCCGCCCACAGGGAAGAAAGATACACCTGAGCTCCATCGGGATCACTTGCGACCTCGATCTCCGGCACCGGAGATTCGGTCAGGCTGAATTCCAGGAAGTGTTCCTCCCCGGCTTCAAGGAGCACTGTTTCTTCCAGGGTTTCAGCAGCCTCCGCCTCGATACGCAGCCTGTGCGCACCCGGAGAAAGGATCAGATCATTCAGCCCCCCGACACCGCTGAGTTTGCCGTTCAGATAAATCCAGGCATCCCGACGGGTTGTAATGGAAAGGGAACTCCAGGGTCTTCCCAGAACCTTCTGTCTGAGGGCCCCCCGGGCCTGAAGAAGGGCATCCTCCAGGGTGGTGAATCCCGAGGCGGAAAAAAAGAACTCCTCCCAGCTGGCGTCTGCAAAGGTATAAGCTTCAAGGGAAAAGTAGACCAGTTCGCCGATGGATTCAATCCGACCGGATATCAGCATATCCAGCTTCTTTTCCCTGCAGTAGTGCGCCGGATCCACCGGACGCTCCAGGATCACCCCCGGAGCATTAAAGAGTTCTATTGGTTTATACTCTTCAATATCCCCGGGAAAAAGCTTTTTATCCGTTGATTCAGTGCCCTGCGCGTCCGGGCGGCTTTCAAGACTGCCGCTCTTTATCGCGTCAAAGGATCTATCCCCCCTGGTTTTTGCCGACTTCAGGGCGTTTTCTCTCAGGGTATCCGTCTCGATTCTCCTGATATAAGCAGACTTCTCTTCATCGTTGATATACCGGGTTTCCAGGCCAGCAAGGGTGTGCAGCATAAGGCGCGGAAGGGCCTGGGCAAGATAGGCGTGTTCCCGTGGCAGACCGAGGGCAGTAAAAGCGGTCAGGGCGACTCTGTACTCCTTCCGGGGATCTTCGGCGGCGCCTGTATACTGCGGAATCAGGAGGATGAGAATAAGCAGTACCGGGAACATCCCTCCGGACAGTGCTTTTTGTTTCATTTTTAACCGGGCAGCGCCTTTCTGACGGCGGAGACGATCCGCTCAGGTTTAAAGGGTTTGACAACAAAATCACGGGCCCCGTAGCGGATCGCCTTGAGTATGGTTGCCTCCTGCCCCAGGGCGGAACACATGATGATTCTGGCGGAAGGGTCGTCCCTTCGTATCCGCCTGAGGGCGGTCAGACCGTCCATCTCCGGCATGGTTATATCAAGCAGGACAACACCGGGGTCCAGACGGGAGTAGAGCTCCACTCCCTCGACACCGTTACAAGCCTCGCCGACTACAGGAATTCCTGCTGTATCGAGAATCTCCCGCAGAGCGCTTCGCATAAACTCCAGATCGTCGACGATGAGGACCCCGTTCATTCTTTCTTCTGTTTCCACATATGATTAAGATAGCTTTCTATGAAGGGGTCCAGATCTCCGTCCATTACGGCCTGGACATTCCCTGTTTCATGCTTCGTTCTGTGGTCCTTGACCATGTTATAGGGATGAAAAACATAGGAACGGATTTGATTGCCCCAGGAGATGTCTTTTTTTTCCTGGGCACTCTTCTCCTGTTCCGCCTCTTTCTCAGCTTTGTAGTATTCATACAGCCGGGATTTCAGCATTTTCATCGCCATGTCACGGTTCTTGTGCTGGCTCCGTTCGTTCTGGCACTGCACGACAATTCCGGTTGCCAGGTGGGTCATTCGCACCGCCGAATCGGTCTTGTTTACATGCTGACCACCGGCCCCCTGAGCGCGGTAGGTATCTACCCTGAGGTCTTCTGGCCTGATGTCAACTTCAATGTCGTCCTCGATAACCGGGGAAACATAGACCGAGGCAAAAGATGTATGCCTGCGGCTGGAAGAGTCGAAGGGAGAAATTCGGACCAGCCGGTGAATGCCGGTTTCGCACTTCAGGTAACCGTGGGCGTAATCTCCCTTTACCTGAAGGGTCACCGATTTTATCCCCCCTTCGGCCTCCTGCAGATCCAGAATCTCCGACTTGAATCCCCGCCGCTCTATCCAGCGGCTGTACATCCGGTAGAGCATGCTGACCCAATCGCAGGCTTCCGTACCGCCCGCCCCGGAGTGGATGGTCAAAAAGACAGGGTTCCGGTCGAACTCGTCGGAGAGCATGTCCATGAGCCGCAGCTGATGAAGCTCAGCGCTGAATTCATCAATTCCCGACTTCAGCTCAGCTTCAACGGAGGTATCCTCCTCCTCAAGTGCCAGGGTATACAGTTCCGAAAGGTCTTCGATCTTCTGCTTGAGATCCTTCCAGGGCTCGTAAGAGCGCTTCAGGGCGGTGATTTCGGACATGAGCTTCTCCGCCCTTTCCCGATCATTCCAGAAATCGGGTTCCGCCGTTACCGCCTCTTTTTCGCGAATCTGGTGTTCTATCCGTTCCGGGTCAAAGACCCCTCCAGATTTCGAGGATTTCGGCGTTCAGGGACTGTATTGCGTCGTCAAGTTCACTCAGCATGTGTAAGAATCTCCTTTTGAATTGTTATTCAAGTACGATACGCCGCCAGCGTTTTCCCTTTAACGTGGTAATGACCATGGTCTCTTCCATGGGGAACTGGTAAAAGCGGATGGAATCGAAAGAATCGCAGTTACGATCGATATCGCGCTTTAAACGCGCCAAGGTGTTTTCGGGAATTGACGCGGTCTCCCATACCCCTTCCTGAACCTTTTCGAACCCGTACCAGCCGAGCAGCTTGATTACTTCCTGAGCATGATCGTCATTGGCAAAATCACAGGCGACGGCAACAAACATCGGAGTAAGTGTACAGGGAAAAAGCCTTTCTGGGCAAGCAGATATAGCATGCGTAAAACGCTCAAGCAGGAAAGGACTATGGATTATCTCGGTGTTTTCCGATAATACTGGTAGGTATATGAAAGGTGTTCGGGTTCCCCTTACAATTACAGTTATGGCCCTCCTGATTTGCAGCCTGCCGCTGCACTCGCAGGCCGGTACCATCTTCTCCCCTTTTCCCTCAAGTCTGCGTGCGGCGGAAACAGGAGAAGGAATCCGCCTTACCTGGCGGGATTCGCCGGATGTTCTGGGAAGCTATCATATTTTCCGCCACAATGCCGAGATAGACGAGGAGAACTTCAGCGAGGCAGAAAAGATCGGCACCGTTCCTCCGGGAATTTCCACCTTTGTTGATTATCCCGACGACAGACAGGACTACTACTACGCTGTAATCCTGGAAGCCCCGGGCGGCGGACTTTTCGAACTTTTTATTCCCTTTCGGAATAAAACCATATACCCCGTATCGGCCCGACCTGCAGTGTCCGAAAAAGAACTCGCTGCATCAGTCACGGGCCTGTCAGCCGAAGTCCGGGGAGAAGGGATCCAGCTGCGTTTTGCAGCGGATAAAAAAGACCGCAGCCTTACAATCTACCGCCATACCAACCCCATTGCCAACGTGGACGAGCTCCTGGGGGCCAGCAGCATCGGTATGATCGAAAGCGATCAAAGCACCTATACGGATTATCCGATTCCGGGGATTCCCTACTATTACGGAGTTTTTGACACCAAACTGATCCAGACCGGCACTTTTGTTTTCCGTCCCGGTGAGAATATCAGCGTACGGCCGGTTAAAATAGGAGAGGAAGCACAGCGAACCGGTCTGGCGGCACCGGACACAAGCCTGCGCTCCCCGCCCCTTCCGAAGCTGATTCTCCAGCGCAGCGTGGTATCAGGAGACCAGCTGGCACCCTCTCTGAACCAGATAAGTCCGACCACGCGCCCCATGGGCCCAGCAACCAGGGCTGCTGTGGACAGGCTGCTTACGAGTCTGCCCGAGTTCCGGGAGGAACCGGCACAAGCCGAAATCCTGCCTGCCCATCTACATGGAAATTTCAATGGAGCCGCCTATACCCTTTCGCTTATTCTGAAGGAACGTTTTATACAAAGGGAATACGAGGAAACAGCGGCTTCTCTTGAAGAGTTCCTTTCCATCAGACGGGAAGATTCCGTTGATCGCGCCGCCCGCTTCTATCTTGGACAGGCCTACTATTTTATCGGAGATTACCGCAAGGCCCTGTTTCAGTTCCTGACGGCGGAACAGGATTACTACGCGGAATCCCAGCCCTGGATAGACAGAATATATCCACGCCTTGCGGCCTCCCCTTAACGAATATTTAGATAGTGTCCCGAACCGTGGGGATGAGCTGAAGCAAACTCCTTGTTCTGCTGGTATTTACCGGTAGATCACGTAGAAAAAGGAGTTTCTATCATGTTTCATCCCCCCTTCTGTCCCAACAGGGAGTGCCGGAACCATCATCTATCCTCAAAAACTGATACCTGGTATGTAAAAAACGGCAGCTATTCCTCCCTCCTTTCCAACAAAATCCAACGGTTCCAGTGCCTTCACTGTGGGACAGGTTTCTCATCCCGGACCTTCAGCCTCGATATTTTTGTACAAAAAAAACTTCCCTATCGGCAGATATTCTCCCACCTCATTACCTCCTCAGGAATACGGGATATAGCCCGCCTTCTCAAGGTATCACCCAATACGATTAATAACCGTATCAGCCGTATGGCCAGACAGGCTCTCGCTGTACACACCTCCTTATCATCAGAGCTCTCTCTGAACGAGGACCTGGTTGCAGACGGCTTCGAGAGCTTTGTTTGCTCCCAGTACTTTCCCAATAACATCAACATCCTGGCAGGAAAAGAGTCCCAGTTCTGGTTTAGCTCAGACTATGCCCATTTGCGGAGAAAGGGACGTATGACTGCATATCAAAAAAAGAAAAACCGTGAGCTACAAGCCGGGTTCTTCGGACACAGACGAAGTATCTATCGTTCATTTAAAGATTTAGTACACCTTAGCCTGGAACTTCAAGAGAAGAGCAAGCACTCAGCAATAACACTCTTTACCGATGAACATCCCCAGTACGCAAGGGTGATGCACGATCTTTCAAGCAACGAAAAAAAACGCATTCGGCATCTGAAGATCAGCTCAGAACTCCCTCGAACAGTGCGGAACGATCTGTTCAGTGTTAACTATCTTGACCGGGAAATTCGCAAGGACAATTCTGATCACACCCGGGAAACCGTACAGTTTGCCCGGAATGTGTGCAACTGTATGGAACGGCTTGCAGTCTATCGGATGTATCATAATTACACTAAGCCATACCGAATAGGAAAGAGAGCGGACAGTGCCATAACCCATGCTGAACGGGCCGGTATTCCGTCTCGTTGCATTGCAGCGGAGATGAGGACAGTATTTACCCAGCGACGCTTTTTCTCAAGGACTGGGTGGCTCTCGATCAGTGACAGGTTGATCTGGCTTAAGGAGATCAGCACTCCCTTAAAGCAGAGGGCGGAATACCTTCCGGCTTACGCATGGGCATAAAATATCCTCACGGTTCGGGACAGTAGCTACATTTTATCCAGCTTTACCTGAACCTCCGCAGTCCAGGGGATATCTCCATCCGTAAGTATCTTCCAGCTCAAGACCAGCATATGCTGTTGATACTCTTCCACAATTCCGCCCTCCGTGAGGTAGGGAATATTCATGGGAAGGCTGTACCAGGTAAAGGGAGTCCGACTGCTCAGGCTTATTCGACTGTTGATGCCCCGGTCTTCCAGCAACAGCGTCATTCCATCGGAGGCATCATCATTTACCTGGATACGGAGGTTC
>Ga0334898_1003790_pt1 | contig 11897 bp, 10 predicted proteins | sample GraSluR3_MG_10_FD_207228 | JGI IMG/M metagenome (GOLD analysis project Ga0334898, IMG submission 207228) | Sludge microbial communities from methane-producing bioreactor in Wageningen University, Netherlands - Granular Sludge_3_08-R3 | ecosystem: Engineered > Bioreactor > Anaerobic >... | reverse complement strand
ATAGCCACCGGGTTTGAAGGAAATAGCATCAGCAGCCGCAGCGGGCAGCACCAGGTATCCCGTGAGAGCTATGCAAAGCAAACACCTCTGCCAAGCATGCTGGACAAAGATGGGAATGAAGAAGTTTCGGAGGTGCACCAGAACGCGAATTCCTACGAATTCCCCGCTCGTATGAACACCGATGATATCGATGTTCCAACGTTCTTGCGCAACCGCTACAAGAGCTGATCCAGAGCAAATGAGTTTTAAAACCTCATAATGCTTTCTGATAGATTATCTCTGATTCTGATATTTTGCCTATGCTCCAAGGCACTGGTATGCCTGGAGCACGCCTTAGCATTACTCTAAGTATCGGTGAATTAACTCCTCACCCCTATATAATGGTGTTGGCTCAAAAGAAAAACGCAGGATTGCAGCCTGCGTTTTTCTCGTTAATAAGATAATAATCGTAAGCGCATTTAACCATAATATATAATTCATTATCCAAAATTGAGAACCTAATTGAGTTGGATGAGAGTACCAAACTCGATCATGATATAATCTTCAACAGGTAACGGAAATTTAGGCGAAAAATCGGCGGTCCGATATAGAAAACTGAATACTTAGTTATTTTCTAATTTGATTTTATTAAATTTCCTTGTGCATAAAGATTCAGACTGAAAGGAATTTGAGTAATGATGAGCAAGGGTATCACCAAGAAATTGTGCTTCATTTTATTAAATATCTTCTTTCTTTCCGGTTGTTCCTCAATAACAAACCAATCCAAAAATTTCATACCATCGAAAACAGCCACAAGTATTGTGATAAATGCCTCAACGCAAACGACGCCGATCGAAACAGCGACGACTGAGCCTACTAAAACCAGTGAACCCACCCTTACTCCTACCATCCCACCTCTCCAGCCAGCTCCTCTCACCAGAGAAAACATCCAAAATATTCAGCTAATCTCAAGGACTGAATTTTTCCAAAAGGGAATACTCATTGATGCAGAATGGTCACCAGACGGCGAAAAAATAATCGTTACTACCGATAAAGATTTACAAATTGTGGATTCAGAGAATCTGGATATCATCCACAATGTTCGGGGGTATAAGTTTGTCCAATTCTTGCAGGATGGTAATCTGCTTCTAAGTGATTATCAAGGCTTGCCTGAAATCTTCGATATGCAAAGTTACGAGTTTAGTCCGATTGATGCAGAGTTCCCGTCCAACGACTGGGGAATTGCGACAAATGCATATGCCATCAGGTCGGATGGAAAAGTCATTGCTGACGTTTCAACCCCCAATACAATTAAATTAACTGATATCGAAACCGGTGAATCCACTGAATTTAATTATTTCCTAGGTGACCATCCCAGGGTAGACCCCCAGGCTGTGGCATTTTCACCAGATGGGAATTATTTATATATCTCTACACCACTATCTTTTCAAATCAATGAGACGCTGGTATTTGATTTGGAACGACAGCAATTTATTGCAGCACAACCCGTTATAAGTGGTCTGCCAACTTTCTCACCGGATGGAAAACGGCTAGCATACAGAAAGGGTAGACATATCAGTTTATATACTTTCCTCTTAGCACCTTGGAGTGATCATTCAGCCTACTTTCAATCTGATCTAAGTGATGAAGAAGTCGTTTCCTACAATGAAGTGGCGTATTCTTTCATTCAGGATTCCTCCCAAATAGGCATCCTTTATCAAGGAACAATCTATAACTATTCAAAAGATGAGCGACGCTCTACCGCAACAATTATCATCTACAACACCAACGGCGGATCGGTCGAACGCTTCATCAATGACATACCAGCAACCAGTATTGATTTGGGATTCAACCCCGATGGGAGTAAGTTTTTTACCCTCTCTGAAGAGGGTTATATTCAGCTTTGGGGGGCATCGGACGGAGACCTTTTGCTAACTTCTGAGCCTTATAAACCGAATACGCATGTGTCGGTAAGTCCAGATGGTGAATTATATGCCTTCTCCATAGGTGATAGCGTAAGGATATTAAATAGTTCTGATGGAGAAATCATTACTGAATATTCCGATTCGAACCTCTCCCAGGATAAATTCATCACCTTCAAGGATACTGCGACGTTCGCAATCAGTTACAACAATCAAATAAACACCTACGATATCGAATCCAGTGAGTGGATCCGGAAATACCCGGAATTAGCCTATTGCGATTTCAATCGTTCAGGCAATATCATGATCTGTTCCGGCATGGATCTTAAACTATTCAACGCTGAAACAGGAATATCGTTATTAAACTTTAGGCCGTCAAACTATTCATATCAGTTCACCGTGAGCGACGATGGCGCTTATACTGCGTTTTGCAATGTAAACTCTGAGTCTGTTTTTCTTTGGGACACTCAGAAAGGATATCAAATTAGATCCCTCAAGATGAATAACCAGCCGGCTTGTGGCAGTCTCGATTTTAGTGCTGATGGACAATTTCTAATTTCTTCGCTTGGTGCTGTCTGGCAAATTCCGGAAGGTGATCTTATTCTAGAAATTCCCCTTCAAGTTACAGGCAATACCTCTAGGATGACACCTATTATTGATATTGGCCCCAATAACAAATTTGTATTGATCTATCCATACATTTATGATTTAGAGAATGGAAAGCTATTGACAGAAATCACGCCTGGTGGAGAACAGATCAATAATGCGTGGTTTCTTCCCGATGGGTTCACATTAATTTTACAGAGTGAAAATACCATTCAATTTTGGGGGGTACTTGAATGATCACAGTCTCATTGAAATAGATCAGGCTCAGTAGAATATCTATCCAGCTTCACGACATAATGAAAGAAGAAAAACGCAGGACTGCAGCCTGCGTTTTTCTCGTTAAGATCTCCCTAATAAGACAGGAAGAACATGCCTTCATCAAACAGAGAGTATTCCCTCAAATGTATGGATAAACTCATCAGCACCTGCTGCAAGCTTTTCCTCTGCCGCTTCCTCAGAGGTCAAAGTCAGGATATAGCTTGTTGGAGTTGTTGCCCGGGCGGCGAGATTCCCATCCACACTGCAACCCTCGATTGTTGTCCTTACCATGACAAGCCAGGCAATCGGACGCTCTTTCCACACCTCAAACCCCTCGGCCTCAAAAGCCTCAACTGCGGCTTCATAAACCTCAGTTGCAGATTTATCATTGACTTCGCCAACCCGTTCAATTTTAACCAATTTGTTCCTCCTTCAATATTCTAAACCGAGATCAGCCAGGAATTTTCTACAGGCTTCCTCGACATCCTGCCCAATACCAAAGGCCAAGACTTCGTTTGCCAGACTCTGGCATTCAGACTTCCTGAGCCTGCGCATCACCTGCTTAATTTCAGGGATGCGGGCGGGTGAGATACTGAACTCGTCCAATCCCAGTCCCAGCAGGATGGGCACAGCCAGCGGCTCGCCCGCCAGCTCACCGCAAAGCCCCACCCACTTACCTTCTGCATGGGCGCTGTCAATTGTTTGCTTGATCAGGGTCAACACAGCCGGATCCAGTGGGTTCGCAAGGTAGGCCACTTTGCTGTTCGTCCTGTCCACTGCAAGCGTGTATTGGGTCAGGTCATTGGTGCCGATGCTGAAGAAATCCACTTCTTTGGCCAGCCGGTCAGCCAGAATTGCAGCTGAGGGCACCTCAATCATAATGCCAAACTGATAACTTTCCGTAAAGGTTTTTCCTTCTGCTCGCAGCTCGGAAACAGCCTTTTTCATTAAAGATTTGGCTTTCAGGATTTCGGAAAGGCCGGAGACCATTGGGACCATGATCCGTAAATCAACCCCTGTCCCTGCCTGGAGAAGCGCTCTGAACTGGCTGAGGAATATCTCCTCTGCGCCATCGAGCATCCTGATCCCGCGCCAGCCTAAAAACGGGTTCAATTCCACAGGCAGATCGAGATATGGGATGACCTTGTCGCCGCCGATATCCAGCGTTCGCACAACAACGGGCATCCCCTGATAATGACTAAATACTTCCTTATAGGCGGAAATTTGCTCCGCTTCAGACGGAAGGCTCTCTCGGTCAAGATACAGGAATTCGGTCCGGAACAAACCCACGCCTTCAGCGCCATTGCAGACACCCAAAGGGGCGTCATCAACCCCGCCAATGTTCGCCACCACTTCAACCCGTTCACCTTCGGCTGTGACGGCGGGTGCCTGTGCGGCCTGCCGTGCTGCTTGCTGTCCAACGGCGGCTACCTCTTCACGGGTGATAAATGACTGTTGAAGTGCATCATCAGGAGCAAGGATCACCTCGCCTTTTCCGCCGTCAACCAACACCGGCGTCCCTTCTGGAACTGCCAGGATGGCCCTGCCCAAACCAACCACAGCTGGAAGACCAAACGCCTTAGCCAGGATCGCAGTGTGTGACGTAGGGCCTCCCCGCGCAGTGCAAAAGCCAAGGACCAGGTCTTTATCCAGGCTGACCGTATCAGAGGGGGTGAGATCATCACCGACAATGATTGCAGGCTCTTCCAACTCAACACCGCCAATGGAGACACCCAATAAATGGCTCAGAACACGCCGGCCGACATCTCGAATGTCCACACAACGGCTGCTGAGCGTTTCATCCGGGATCTTCTCCATCATTTGAGCAAAGAATTCAACCGCGTCCATCCAGGCTTTTTCTGCATTTGTGCCGTTTGCGATCGCTTTTTTGGCACGGTCCAAGAGCGCGACGTCCTCAAGGATCATCCGGTGCGCTTCAAAAATCTGGGCCTCATTCGAATTCGATCGTTCGCCCACATCTTTTTTAAGGTCACTTAATTCATCTCGACCCTTTTCACAAGCATCCATTAACCGCTGGACTTCGGACTCGGTATTTTCAATTGAAAATTGGGGGATTTCCAAGGTATTCTGAGTTACGACAACCGTCCTCCCATGTGCCAGTCCTGGCGCAGCGGGGATACCTTTCAGGGTTTGCATTTCTACATTGGTCAAAGCACGCCTCCTCCATGATGTCTATCCGGCGACAAGTATAATCGAAAATCCGGGTCTTATGTTTGGTTGACAGCAGCCGGACTCATAAACCCGGTTCTCATATCAGTTCTTACACCAATCCAACGGATTCGGCGTATAATACTTATCATAGGTATGAACCAGGTTGGCCGGATGGCCGCGGGCACATTGTGTCCGAGGAAAGTCCGCACACCTCAGGGCAGCATGCCGGGTAACGCCCGGAAGCGTGTAAACGTTTGGAACAGGGCCACAGAAAGCAAACCGCTCCCTCCGGGGAGTAAGGGTGAAAAGGTGGTGTAAGAGACCACCGGCGGGGATAGCAATATCTCCGGCCAGGCAACCCCCATGCGGTGCAAGGTCAAGCAGGAGAGAAGCTGACAGGTTCAGCGGGAACGGCCCGTCTCCCTATCATCTCCGGGTAGACCGCTTGAGCTGTCGGGTAACCGGCAGCCCAGATAGATGTCCATCCAGGCGGGTTTCCCGCCAGACAAAATGCGGCTTACAGGCCAACCTGGACCTCAGGAGAACCGACAAAGCCCGAAGGATAAACGCCTTCGGGCTTTGTCGGTTAATTGAGACAATAAACCAGGAGTTAGTACCACAGTGTTCGAGTATATTGATTTTTCTCAGAATTTCTTTATATAATGAAGTATGCCACAAACTATCCATACGATTGGGCATAGCAACCTGACATTCATGCAATTCCTCGCACTCCTCCAGGCCAATGACATCACACACCTCATCGACATCCGCAGCATCCCTTACAGCCGCCACGCACCCTGGAGCAATAAGTCGCGCCTGTCGGAGATGCTCAGGCCTCTTGGCATCCGCTATACCTATTTAGGTCACAAACTCGGGGGGAAGAAACAACCGATTGAAAAGCTCTCAAAACAACAGGGGGTCACGCCACAAGAACTTTATAACAAAGCCATTGGGGTCCTGATGCAGCTCTCCCTGCGGGACAATCTCTGCCTGCTCTGCGCTGAGGGAGACCCTGTCAATTGCCACCGTCAGCATATTGTCGCACAGACCCTGTTGAATGAGGATGTCAAAGTCGTCCATATTATGCTGGACGGCAGCCTGAAAGAGGCGTGGAGAGAAGACCGCCCTTCCGGACAACCTTCCCTGTTTGAAAACCAGGAACAATAAGAAGTTCAATAATTTCGGTCAGCAACCATTCGTTTTATTCTGACTGTGGATCTCAGTCGTCCATTTCCAGGGTGCAGTTCTGGGTATAATAAGGACATTCAATAGAGAATGAGGCCTGCATGATAGAAGATCATATTTTCAGCAAAGAAACAATCAGGAAAATCAAATCCGTCGACGACGCCAAAATCCTCCAGCCCATTCAGGTCGGTGCGACCGATTGTGAAAATGAGTTGGTTTTCTTTATCAAACCCGAACTGCTGGATGTTGAAGAAGACGGCAAAATTCTCAACAGCCTTGAATTGATAGAAGAGAAGTTTTCCGAATTCAAGGTTGAGATTCACGGTGCGGCCATCATACCCGGTTCCACCCTCGATCAATTCGAAATCATGAACCGCCATTACGGGTACATCAACCAGCTCTCCCGGATGGCCTTGTCAATGGTGGATGCAGACACCCGGGCGCGGATCTTTGAAATCCTCAATTTGCCAGATCAGGATGAGCATCTCATTTTGGGCGGCCACGAGTTTATAAAAACCTTTAACATGGACGTTGACACCCTTTCCAAAATCTGGTTTGCCCAGGAGGCGAACAAATTGCGCAGCGGTTTTTATTTTATTGAAGACCGCTTCGAAGAGAAACCCATCATCCTGGTCAATGGATTCCATCCCTCCCAATTATTACATTTCACCAGAGAGGATCACCGCATCCTCCTTCTGCTCCTGCATACTGACACGGACTGGGTTGACCTGAAATTTGAACTGGTCGGAGATACCTTCCCTGAACGCGCCAAACCGGAGTCGATCCGGGGAATGCTTTTCGCAAACCCCGACCTTTACGGACAGGACGAGGTGGGCATCAACACCAACGGCGTGCACCTTTCCGCGGGGCCTTTTGAAGCCGCATTTGAGGTCGTGAATTTCTTCGGTGACCTGCTTGATCTGAACCCGCGAGAAACACCGCCCCTGGCCATTAGCCGGGCAATCAAGACGGGGCTGGAAAAAGAAGTTGCGCTTGCCTTATTGGACAATCCCCCTCTCGACAACAGCGATCTCTTTACTGAAACCGAGAACATAAATACGAGCAATGCGGTCCAATTCGCCAAAGTGCAAACCTTTGACCAAAACTAACCTATCGCTTTCAATCCATCACGAAAAAGGAAGAAAATGACCCCCATTCAAGACACCTACCTGTATCAGGAAATCCACCAGCAACCGGACGTCATCCGCAGGCTGGTCAATACGCCGCCGGCCGGGATAGCCGCGCTGGCGGAAGAGGTCAAATCACGCGGGATTCGACATATTTTCCTCGCTGCCCGCGGCACGAGTGACAATGCAGGCCGCTATGCGAAGTATCTCCTGGGAGCGCACAACAGGATGGTTGTCAGCCTGGCTGCCCCCAGCCTGTTCACGATCTATAAACAACCGCCTGATTTGTCTGATAGTCTTGTCCTGGGAATCAGCCAGAGCGGAAAGAGTCCGGATATCGTAACGGTACTCAAGGAAGGCCAGCGGCAGGGAGCCCTGACCGCAGCCATCACAAATATACCCGATTCGGATCTGGGCAGAGCAGCTGAGATTGTGATTGGACTGGAGGCAGGCAAAGAGACATCGCTGGCGGCGACAAAAACCTACACCGCGCAACTGCTCATCATTGCCCTGCTGTCCGCGGCGCTTGATCCCGCTCCTCAGTACACCGATGACCTGCAAGCATTCCCGGAAAAAATCGAGAGCATCTTCCAGGAAGAGGAATCTGTCAGGGCTCTGGCTGAAAAATATCGCGCCATGAACCATTGCATCATGATTGGGCGGGGGTTCAATTACGCATCCGCTTTTGAATTCGCCATCAAAATGAAGGAGCTGACCTATACGGTTGCCCTCCCCTATTCCAGCGCTGATTTCCTGCACGGACCCATCGCATTGATCAATGAAGGTTATCCCCTCTTCATCTTTGCGCCGAGTGGGAAATTAATCAAGGAAATGGAAGATTTGGTGGAAAAGGTCAGGGAAAGGCAAGGGAAAGTCATCCTCATCAGCGACCTTCATGAGGTGCTGGCTACGGGCGATGAGCAAATCTTATTGCCCGGTGATATTCCTGAATGGCTCTCCCCCATCTCCGCCATCATACCCGCTCAGATGTTCGCGATGTATCTGGCGCATGCCCGTGGTTACGATGTTGACAGCCCGCGCGGCCTGCATAAGGTCACAGAGACCTGGTAGGGTTTAAGAAGAACGTCCGCACTTTTTTCTGTCAAACCACCAGCGCCACGCTTGCATGGGCTGGTGGTTTTGATATACAATCAAATTAATCAATCCCCCAAAACTCATCGACGCAGCCCCCGCATAATGCTTTTGAGTTGTGATAAAAGTACTCAGTCTTGCAAATACAAATTGTGTTTACTATAAAATATCCAAGAAATAATGACCATCAGGAGGTCCCTTATGAAGAAGTCAATAACGACCTTACTTAGCGGGGTTCTTTTCTTCTCAATGATCTTAACTGCCTGCCAGTTCCCCAGTAGTGACAACCTCAGCCAGGAAGGAGAAATCGTACAAACCCAGGTTGCTATGGCCTTCACCCAAACAGCCATTGCGGAAGCACAGGAAGCAGAGACGCTCGCCACAGAAACAATCGAAACGCCTTCGGAAGAAGAAACCGAAACGGAAGAGCTAGTCGCGGAGATCACGCATACCATCACACCCGGTTCGCCGGGATGGGAAGATAAATGGTTTTATGATACGGATTCCAGTACGACCGCCGCCAGCAGATCTGTTAATCGCGGCGATGATTTCGTTGCCAACTTATTTGAGCGGCCTTTTACCGCAGGCGACATGGTCTATCGGCCGGATGTGGATATCACCAAAGCAGCGATGTCTCAAGACGGAACCTTTTATTATGCGACCATCACCTTGAGCGGCGAGCATCCTGATGGCGGATTGCAGGCAGCCTACGGGGTTGAAATTGATCTCAACCGGGACGGCCGTGGAGACCTGCTGGTAATCGCTGACCGGCCCACATCGACTGAATGGGACATTGCCGGCGTAAGCGCCCACAAGGATGCCAATAAGGATGTCGGCGGCTCCTCGGTCATGCGCCCTGATGCAGCCTATACAGGCGATGGCTATGAGCAGGAAGTTTTCTCAATGGCTGTCCTGGATGATCCGGATATGGCCTGGGCGCGCGTCAACACCGGCTCACTGCCTTCCGTGACCCTCGCATTCAAGAAATCACTCCTTGCCGGGTATAACACCTTTGTGTGGGGCGTCTGGGCAGCAGACAGCCTGCTTGACCCGGCGTTGATTGACCTGCATGACAATTTCACCCAGGCAGAAGCCGGCTCGCCCTATCTGTCTCATGCCAATTATCCCCTGGCTGCGATCAACCTTGTTGATAATACCTGCCGTGAGACCTATAATTTCGATGCGGTTACCCCCATTCCCGGTTTGTGTTATATCCCCCAAAAACAAACGGAAACACCTCAACCCGGAACCATCAATGGGGTTGCTTTTGACGATTTTAACAATAACGGCAGCAGAAATGCCGGCGAGACTCTGACCGTTTACACCGTAACTGTCACCGTACACCTTGAGTCTTGCGCAAATCCTAGTATTGCCACAGCCAACACCAACTCGTTCACCTTCTCCGGGTTGGACGAAGGCACCTATTGCGTTAAAATCACGCCCAGCGGCTCCATGACCACACCCAGCAGCTATACCTTTGTACTACCTGCCGGTGGAACCCAATATGTCGAATTCGGGTATTACGTCATCGGGTAGTCAGGTAAGACCTGGGACAAAGACGCAGTCCGGATAATTTCACCTCAAAATTGTCTTCCATCGCGTCCATCAGCCCTGTCAAGGGGACTGTTCCTGCGTGACCATCCCCCCGGCCGCATGCCAGACCTGGTGCGAGCTAATAAATTCCGGCTCAAACATGGAGAGATCGGTTGAGGTTAAAATCGCCTGTTCAGATTGCGCCAGCGCCGTCAACAGGTCTGTCCGCCGTCGGATGTCCAATTCAGACATGATCTCGTCCAATAGGAGGACGGGCCACTCGCCGGTCCGCTGGTGCAGCCAGTTCACCTCCGCCAGCTTCATCGCCAGCAAAGCGGTCCGGCCCTGCCCGCGGGAACCGTAATCGCCCAGGTCAATCTGATTGCTCAAGAACCGCATCTCGTCGCGGTGCGGACCAACGGTGGTCACGCCGCGTGCAATTTCTTCCCGGCGCAACTCTTTCAGGGTATCTCTCAACCCGGCTTCCAGCTCTTCCATCGTAAACCCTGACCGATCCGCTACCGATGACACATTTAATGTCATCTGGCCTTTCGGCGATGAAAGGGGTTCATAAGCGGGCTGGTAATCCAATCGCAGCACTTCTTTACCATGGGTCAGGTCATAGTGCAGTCGTTTTGCCTCATCTTCCATCTCACGGATGGCTTTGATCCGTTCAAACATGATCAATGCGCCATGTCGGGCAAGCATCCCATCCCAAACTGCAAGCTGTTCAGGATCGCCGCCTCGCTCGGCCAGTTGTTTGAGAAGGGCGTTGCGCTGCGAGACGACCTGTCCGTAATCGCTGAGATGCCCCACATATTGGGATGAAGCCTGTGAGATCAACATATCCAGATAGCGGCGCCGTTCGGATGGACCTTCCTCAATAATCCGTGCCATCTGGGGCAGGAAGATCACGGCATTAAATCGACCTACGACCTCACCCATTTTCCGTTTGACGCCATCGTACAGGACTTCTTTGCGAAACCGGGTATTCCCGTTCCCGCCATTGGGCTCCCGAATCAACCGCACTTCCATTGTGTGGCTGCCATCCTGCCGGGTAAATTCCCCCACAACCCGCCCGACGGTTGTCCCATTCTCAGGAATGGTGAAATTGATCAGCTGCCGGTCAGAACTGGCATGAAAGGAAGTAAAGGTGGAAAGAAGATAGACCGCTTCCAGCAGGGTGGTTTTCCCCTGGGCATTTCCGCCCACCAACAGAAAGATTTCCCGGGGGAAGTCCAGATCCAACCGGGAAAAATGTCGGAAATTCGTCAGCGATAAGCGTCGAAGATACATCAGTTCTTAGATTGAGTCCATATCGTCCGATTCGGGTTGCCAAATCTGGTCTGTGCGGTTGAGATACAGCTTCCCGTTAAGGTGATCGATCTCATGCTGGAAGATTCGCGCAAGCCAACCCTGAGCGCGAATTTTGACCTTTTCACCATACTGGTTAAACCCGCTCACCGTCACAACCTTTGAACGCGCCACATTGCCTGCCAATCCGGGCACTGAGAGACAACCTTCAATCCCATTCACCTTGGAATCAGACTGTTTGATGATTTCCGGATTAACCAGGACATAAAGCTGTTTGGGGATCGAATCATCCTCCTCATCTCCGAACTCAATCACGGCCACCTGCCTCGATATTCCAATCTGAGGTGCAGCGAGGCCAACGCCGGGCGCATCCCGCATGGTTTCAATCATATCTTCAACCAGGACCTGCAATTCCTTATCAAATTTTTCAACGATTTCCGCTTTCCGGCTTAATACATCATTGGGAAATGTCACAAGTTTTCTAATGGTCATATTTTTCACTCCGAAGAAATTGTACCAGTAAGTCATCCATCAGGATTCAGATATCCTCCCCCTGGGTCGGATGAGTGGGTTCTCCACTTTGTGGATCGATACTCCGCCGGGCTCCGAAAGTCTTCTGGTGATAACTGGCAATCCACTCTGAGATGCGCTCACGTTCTGCCTCAATCTCAAATTGCCTGATTTGATCCAGGCGTTCACCCATCCGATA
>Ga0334898_1003786_pt1 | contig 11901 bp, 9 predicted proteins | sample GraSluR3_MG_10_FD_207228 | JGI IMG/M metagenome (GOLD analysis project Ga0334898, IMG submission 207228) | Sludge microbial communities from methane-producing bioreactor in Wageningen University, Netherlands - Granular Sludge_3_08-R3 | ecosystem: Engineered > Bioreactor > Anaerobic > Unclassified... | reverse complement strand
CCCCCTATTAACGGGACACATTCTAAGTTAGTATTTGCTCTTTATTTTTAACATATTCCTGATGGTTTCCACAAGGGGTTCGATAACCTATTGACTGATGCGGGAGGTCCTGATGGTAGTTATCGATCCACTTTTCTAATGCTCTTTGAAACTCAAAAGGATGATCCCAGTCATACGGTCTTCCTTTAAGGTCCTGATCACCTGTTCGGTATCGGCATTGCCTTGGGATTGGACCAGCAGGTTATGATCTGTTTAATCCCTTTCGGGAAACGTCTCCCTACTGCTTCTTCTAAGGCTTCCTTCCAATCTTTGCTTTTAGATGGTAAGCTTACATGATAGCCCATGATCTCTTTGGTATACCAGTCAAGCACAATCACTAAATAGTACCAGCCCCAGGAGCCAATCCTGATCTTGGTCCCATCCGTACCCCAGAGGTAATTGGGCCCGGTATGTTTTCTTATTAACCAACAGGTCATCAGCCGGTAGATCCGTCTCTGGTTGACCTTGATACCCTCTCGGAAGTAGAGATAAGCCCAGCAGGGAGGGCAAGCCTTGATGGACTGGATCATAGCCAGAACCGGTGCATTTCTTTATTTTACTTGAAGTGATTTTTTAGGCATCATTTAAACTCGCTTTTTTTTAACTCGACGGTCCGATCAGCGATAATCTATTTTAAGCGCTGGTTCTCAGACTGCAGGCGCTGTTCGCGTCTGGTGGTATTCTCACTTTCAAAGGCTTCATGACCATATGGGAGGAGTTGTTCCCCCCAACGGCAGTAGATGACCTGGGATAGCTGGTATTTGCTGTATAACTTACTGATCTCGATCTGACCGGATAATCCCTCCGGGACAATCTTTAATTTCTGACTGCTCTCCCATTTATGCCGTTTCATCTTAGAAGAGACTCCTTTCTCATTATGAGCTTATTCTAACTTAAAATCATCCTTTTGTTAAAGGGGAGGAGTATAATTATTCTACATTTTTTCTTGTTTGAATCAACATTTTAATTCCAATAATTTTATCAAGAGTTAATACTTTCCTAAAGTGATTTTTTAAAAGGCACAGAAATACTAATATAGAGAATGGTGTTGACATATATATCACAATGTAATATATTGTAACAGGAAACTATTAAAACTAATTTAGTATTTATATTTTATAGTATCCAGTATTCACAATTTTTAACTTTTGTTATTGATAAATATTTTTTAAATAAAACACTATATCTACTAAATTAGGATAAGATAGATTAGCTAATTTTATTGCTTTGGTTTAAAATAGCCTTACGATAAAAAATTAAGTAACGATTAATTTTAAACACAACTTGTTTTTAGTTAACTTCATCATTGGTTAATTTCATTATTATAATAGTGGGAAGATAGTAATTGCTAAAAATAAAGTTTGAAGTCTCGGGAAAAAATAATGATAGAAAAAAAGAATAATCCCATAAAAAAAAGAATACTTACTACCGCCAGGAAATATTTCTTTACCCAGGGCTACTCAAAAGCAACCATGGATGAGTTAGCTACTGAACTCCATATGAGTAAAAAAACCCTTTATCAATTTTTTAACAGTAAACAATTTTTACTGGAATCAGTTATCTATGACTTTTTCCAGGATTTTCATAATAAGATAAATACAATTATCAGAACAAAAAAAAATAGGAGAATAGGCGTGCTAAAACAGTTTATGTCTTTAGTGCAGGCTCAGATTTCCCAATTTAACATACGGGCTTTTGAAGATATTCGAAAAAATAATCCCCGAGCATGGCTTATAATAAACCAGTTGGAGGAAAAACTCATTAATGGTGAATTAAGAAAGCTGTTACAGGAAGGCAAGAAAGAAGGAACAGTTTGTCAGGATATTGATCTTGATCTTATTGTCTTAATGATTCTCAATACCATTAAAACTGTTGTTATTCCGGAAGTAGTATCACAACTATCTTACTCTACCGAAGAGGTTATTGATATACTGGCTAGAATAGTTATGCATGGTATTTCCAATCCCGGGAATGCAATAGATTTATAGATTTTATATGCTGATAATAATAAATATTAAGCAACACTATATTTAAAGATAATTTCACTAAAGTTTGTTAATAAAGTTTCAAAAATATTTCTGAGATAAAATTATAGGAGATTCAGGACATATGAACAAATTAGCACAGTTGATTAGCAAGCACGCTATAATAATTATAGTATTTGTCGCACTTGTAACACTCTTTGGTACAACCCAAATTAAAAAACTAAAAGTAGAAGACGATATCACTAAATACCTTGCAGAAAACGATCCAGAAATACGTTTTTATCAAGAAATTTCTGATAAGTTTGGTAAATTTGATGAAAACGTTACTTTAATCTCTCTGGAATATAAGGAATTATTCACCTTAGAAAATCTACGGAATTTTAAATTAATATCCGATCAATTAGAAAATTCTGACTATATCCTATCTGTTAATTCTTTTTTAAATATGCCTAACATCATTGCTTCGGATTATGGCATTGAAGTGAGAGATTTTGTGGAAGTTTTCCCTGAAACCGAAAAAGAGGTACAGGAGCTGAAAAAAACTGCCCTGGAAGATGATATGTTAAAAGGAACTTATCTCTCCAACGATGGTAAAGTTGGTTTACTCATGATAGAATCCCAAGACAATATCGATGGATCTCTTTTAAGAAAAGACTTGGAAGACATTATAAATAAGTATAAAGGCAACAATGAACATATAGAATTTTTTGGACTACCAATTATGGAAGTACAAATCACCGAAATGGCTCTTGACAATATGTCTTTAGCCTTCACTGCCACTGTAGTGGTATTGGCTCTTCTTTTTTACTGTTTCAGGAGCATACAGGGAACTTTCTTGCCAATTTCTATAGCCCTGCTTACCTCTTTCTGGCTTTTAAGTTCGGTTGCCTCAACAGGTAAAGCTGTTACTATTGTGATCTCAGCCATTCCAGTTTTAATGATTGCCCTGGTGACAGCATATGGCATTCATTTTATCAGTCGCTATTACGAAGAAAGACAGCTTTTTACCCCTCAAGAAGCAATTAGAAAAACTATTATTTCGGTTTTTACTCCCATTCTGATGAGTGCTCTTACTACTATTGCTGGTTTTGCCTCATTAACTACTGTGGTTATAAGACCTATGACTGAATTTGGTATCTTTGCTACTATTGGCATCTTAGCAGCTTTCCTCCTAACAATATTTGTATTAGGAGCAATTTTTAGCATTTTCGTACCCAGGAAAGTTCCCCAAAACTTCTCTTATCAAGCCAATGATCTGGTAACCAAAATACTGAAAATTATTGCTCAATCAATTTCCCAGAAAAAAAGCCTAATTTTAGGAATTATTATTATTACCATTGTTATCTCGAGCTTTTTTATCTTGCAAGTAAAACCAGATTCGTCTATTGAAAGCAGATTAGGAGTTAACAATCCCATCACCAAGTCTATGAACTATTTCAAGGAAATATTTGGTGGAGTTGACTTTCTCTATATTTATCTAACATCAGATAATGTTAAACATCCCTATATTCTAAGAAGTATGGATAAAATCCAAAATTATGCCAGTCATCTTTCCTCTCTATCTCAACCTTCGTCTATTACTACTTTTTTAGCCCAGCTCAATAATGCTATGGAAAATAAAAAAATTATTCCAGCTAATTCCGATAAAATTGATAATCTATGGTTTTTTACTGGTGATAATGAGTATATAAACTCTATGCTGGCTGATGAAAACAGGTCTACTATAATACAGATTCGCGCCCGAGAAATGACCTCCTTAGCAGTAAATAATGCTATTCAGGAGATAGAAAAATTTATCCAGACTATTCCCGATAGAGTTAAGAAAGTAGATTTATCTTCATTATCAATTCAGGAGCAGGAACAATACTTACCCTATATTGTTCAAGATATCATTTCTTCCTGGCAAGCCAATGGTATGGAAATTAATGAAGATATAAAGCAAGAGTTATACGAAGAATTAATTCAAATTGCTAAAATGCCCATTGAAAACTTTTATTATCCCACAAATGAATTTATAGCAGAGATTTTGCAAATATCAGTACTTGAACTGGAAGATTTAGGTATATCAACCAGTGAAATGCAACCTACCCTCTTAAAGTACCTTGAAAGCTATTCTCGGGATAACCAATTTATAGATTACTTTGCGCAAGAATTAGACCTCTACTTGGATGATGCTCAGTACTTAAAAGAAATCATTGATAGTTCTTTAACGATTGTTGGAGAACGAGAAAAAATTAGATATGCCAGAACACAGATTGAACATATTCTGAAGAATCAATTAGAGCAGAAGAGCTCTGAGTATTTATGGTATCTTACTGATGATTATGCCTATCTGCCTGATGAACAGGGAGATATTCATTTTGCCTATCGATTAACTGGTATTCCAGTTATTATTAATGAAGTGAATTATAGTGTTTTTCAGGGACAGATAAAAAGCATGGTAATTGCGTTTGTAATAGTTTTCATTTTATTAGTATTGCAATTTAGTTCCTTATTAATAGGATTAATAGCTATGATCCCTATTGCCTGTACCGTTTTAACTGCTTTTGGTATAATGGGTATAGCGAAAATTTCGCTTAATATTGGTACTATGATGGTAGCCAGCATATCAATAGGAGCAGGAATTGATTACACCATTCACTTTATTAACCGATATAAACAGGAATTAACTAAAAATAAAAATGAACCAACTCAAGCAATGAAAAACACTTTAACTGGTACCGGAAGAGCTATTGTCTTTAATTCTTTATCTGTAGCAGCAGGAGCATTTGTTCTAACACTCTCAGAAATTGACATGATTTCCGAATTCGCCGGATTAATAGGTAGTGTTATGTTGATAAGTGTGGTCTATACCCTTCTTTTATTACCTTTACTTTTACATCTTATTACTTTTAAAATCTCAGAAAAACTTTAATGGAAGAATAAATGGATTATAAAGAAATAAATTTAATCCAAGATATTTTATACTAGAAATCTAAAAAATAAATACATTAAATCAAGGAGGAAGCCAAATGAGTTATTATAAAAGATATTCCCATATTTTATTTTTACTTATTCTCATTCTTTTTCTGAATAGTAATGTCTGCGCTGAACAATTAACTGCTGATGAAATTATTGATAAAGTTAAAGAAAATCAGCTTGAATATGAAAACAGTAAATCACAGGCAGAAATGATCATCATCGATAAAAATGGAAAGGCAGAAGAAAGAGAAATAATAATGTATGAGAAAGAAGAAAATGACAAAATAAACATATTAATGCGTTTTTTATCACCAAAAAATGTCGAGGGCGTTACTCTATTAAGTACCGAAAATGGAGATAAAATATATGTCTACATGCCTGCCTATCAAAAACCTAGAAGAATTGCCGGTGCATCTAAAAAAGAAAACTTTATGGGGACTGATTTTTCCTACGAAGATTTGGGCATGGACTATCAAAGCAAAGATTACCAAAAAGAACTCGAAGAGGAGACGGGAACCCAATATTTAATTGTAGTGACTCCTGCTGATGAAGATATATCCTATAGCAAATTTATACTTTATGTTAATAAAGAGCAATTTTATGTCGAAAAAGTAGAATTTTATAATTTAGAAGGACAACTTACTAAGACACTGGAAATTAAAGAAGTTAAATTTGATGGTAATAATAAAATTACACCAATAAAAATAGAATTAACCAATATTATAGATAATCATAAAACTACTATGAATATTAAGGAAATTGAATATGACCTGGAATTGGCTGGTGACTTCTTTTCTATTCGCACCATGCAAAAACCAAGATTATAACTTAACAATTTAAAATAAATTTTAGAGGAGATACTGTATGATTAAAATAAATAAAATTAATTTTCTACCAGATACTGGTATTGTATTTATTATATCTTTGTTTCTTATTTTTTCCCAATCGGCATTGGCGTTTGACTTTTCACAAAAAATACTATACCAGAGCTCTTATTCTCTAAATCAACAAAAACTCAATCATACTGTTACTCTAAAAATAGACTATTTTGAAGAAATTTCCAATGATCTCTTTTTTCAGGGAGATCTGATAATCCGCTCAAGTAACAAGGAATATTCAAAACCATTTATAATTGGACCCAACGAACTTTATCTCAATGCCTATGATGTCCTGGACAATTTAGACCTTAAGGTAGGAAAAATTATCAACAAGTGGGGAGCAGCTGACTTTTTTAGTCCCCTTGATAATTTTAATCCCATGCCTCCCAATCTATCTTTAATTAATAATCAAGAAAAATTAGGTGCATTAGGTATTAATGCCACTTATTATATAGATAATTTAACTAGCCTCCAAGCTATTTTGCTTCCTTCACTAAAGACATCTCCCTATCCTGACCAATATTTAAAGGACGCCTACCTATCTCAATATGGTCCTTTCTATCAAGAACAGGGTATTAATATTGATTCAGTGAAGATTTCCTATCAAAAAGCTAAAGATCTCATCTGGGGGCTGCAATTGCACCACTCTTTCCCCTCTTACGATGTAGCTTTGAGTTACTATCATGGATACTATATGGATCCTTTCCCCGCTAACTTAAACATAGCTCTACATACTTCTGGAAATATTATGGAGTTGACTTTAGGGTATCCTACCAAACAAGTACTAGGATTGGAATTTCAAGGCAATTTCCCTGGTATCGAAGGAGCCACCTTAAGGGGTGATTTGGCATACATTATCCCGGGATTATGGCAACTTCAGGGCGAAACAATACTGGAAAAACCTTATTGGAAAGCAGTACTAAGTGCAGATTATACTACTGACTCAAATCTATACTTAAATGGAGGATTCATATATGGCCTTCCCTTTGAAAGAGAAAATCAATGCTCATCTTACCTGTATCTTAATGCTGATAAAGAGATTGCGAATTCTGATTTCAGTCCATATTATATCGGAGTATTAAGTTTGAAAGATATGAGCATGGGCAACGTAATTGGTATAGATTATCAAATAAGTAAAAATATATTAGCCTCATTTTCCTATCTTGTTGTGTTAGGGGACACTAACACTAAACTGGGTTTATTAAAACCTTCAGAGGGTTTTTATTTTTCATTGGAATGGCTTTTTTAAAGATGAAATAGCGCAGGCACAGAATGATCAAAAATAGATCAGAATCACTGATCCTGCGCTTGATTCCTTACTTTTCCATCGCTCATTTATGAAGCAATATCTTTACCTAGAGCATAGCCTCGACCAATATACTTACCGCGAGCATAATATGCAGCTATTACAGGAGTATAAAGGATTGGATCTAACTTTTCCATAATCACCCTTCCATCCTCATCAAGCAGACTTTCCTCTACTTTAACATCCATTATTTCTCCTATAAATTCAGTATGTAATCCTATTTCGATGTTCTTAATGACTTTACACTCCAGAACTATTGGAAACTCCTTCCCATAAGGAGCATCTACTATATCACTCTTCACTGGAGTAATCTTGGTTTTTTCAAATTTATTATAATTATGACCAGATACAATACCATAAAAATCTGCCTCTTTTACCCTATCACTAAAGAGAATATTAACAGTAAAAGACTTGCGAGAAATAATATTATGATAAGAATAGGTAGCCTTTCTCAAAGATATATTGACACAAGGAGGATCAGAACAGCAGATACCTCCCCAGGCACAAGCCATTAAATTTGGTTTTCCATTCTGATCATAACTACCTATAATCAAAACCGGAACCGCAGTTAAGAATGTTTTTGCTCCTATTGATTTTTTCATCAATTCCTCCTTTTGTTTTTACCATTATCATCTTCTGTAAAGATGTCTTTTTATGGTTAAAGAAAAACTTTATTCTTGATTTTAACAAAACAGACCAACTTTTTCTACCCCATTAAGTTCAGTTATGTTATAATGTTGATTGTTATTTAACAGGATAAAGGAGCAATCTATTGGCAAATAATGAAGATATTCATCATATCTCTTTTGATAATAAAGATATTTTTTTAATCGGTACCGCTCATATTTCCAAAGCCAGTGCTGAAACGGTAAGAAAATTTATTTCTGAAGAAAAACCAGATTCTGTATGTATAGAGTTATGCCAGTCACGTTTTCAATCCATTACCGATCCAGATAAATGGAAAAATATGGATATTATTACCATTATCAAACAAAAAAAAGCGCTATTGTTGCTGGTCAATCTAATACTTTCTGCTTTTCAGAAAAGACTGGCCCGTCAGTTAGGTCTTAATCCAGGACAAGAAATGATTGAGGCTATACAAGCAGCTAAAGAGAATAATATTAACCTGGTTTTGGCAGACCGTGATATTCAGATAACCTTCACCAGAATATGGAAAAAGCTGGGTTTTTTCGGCAAATTCAAGTTATTTTTTATGTTAATACTCAGCATATTTAGCAAGGAAGATATATCGGAAGAAGAAATTGAAAGGCTAAAATCTGAAGATGTACTTACAGCTGCTTTAAATGACTTGGCCATTTCATTCCCTCGCTTAAAGAACACCTTGATTGATGAACGTGATCAATATCTGGCAGAAAAAATAAGGAATGCTCCCGGTGGAAAAATAATTGCCGTAGTTGGTGCCGGACATATACCTGGCATTAAAAAAGAAATATATAAAGATCACGATCTAAATTCATTAACCTATATTCCCAAGAGTGCTGCTTGGATAAAATGGATTTTATGGGCTATTCCTATTGCCATTATCTTAATTGTAATTTCTACCTTTAGAGTATCTACCCCCAGTGGAATAAATCAAGTCTCACAGTGGCTAATTTGGAATGGCTCTTTAGCTGCTCTTGGAACTGTAATGGCTGCTGCACACCCTCTTTCTATTCTAACTGCCTTTTTGGCAGCACCTATTACCTCTTTGAATCCATTATTGGCTGCAGGTTGGTTTGCTGGTATCGTAGAAGCCATTGTGAGAAAACCAAAGGTAGAAGATTTTGAGAACTTAGGAAATATTACCACCTTTGGTGATTTCTTTCGCAACCGGGTTACCAAAATACTTTTAGTTGTTGCTTTAGCCAACCTCGGTAGTTCGGTTGGTACTTTTATTGGCGGTGCTAAAGTAATTCAAATATTTATCGATACAGTATTTTCTTAGTCTCTCTTAAAACAATTTAATAGTAAAATTCCTTTAAACTATCTCGAGTCAGGCTATAGTAAAATTTCTCCAACTAAACCAAAAGTATATAATAAAAAGATATTTCATTAAATTGTTTCAATCATTATTTCTTTTGCTTTTTCTTCCATCTTCTTAGGTAAGGTGACTTCTAATATTCCATTTTTATATTTTGCTTTAATTTTATCCTTATCTATTCCTGCAGGTAAAGAAATATTTCTGGAAAACTTGCCATAAGCTCTTTCACAGCAGTAATAACCTTCCCTTTTCACATCTTTGTCCTGCTCAATCTCTCCTTGTACAGTAAGATTATTATCACTGAGAGAAATCTTTATATCCTTTTTGTCAACTCCTGGGAGTTCAATTATAGCCACTAATTTATCTTTCTGGTCAATCAAATCCATAGCTGGAGACCAGATTCCCCTATCTTCCCATCTCTTCCTTCTCTGCCTTTCTGATCTTCCCATTAGGTCAAAAAAATCATTTAAAAAACTACGAATGAGTTGATCTCTTGGTTCCCAACGAATCAGATCCATAATTCAAACCTCCTTGAGATTATTCAAAACTTTTAGTCAAAGTATTCCAGCAATATTTTCAAGGCGCTCTTGATCATTTTTACTTCTTCATCAGAAAACCTTTTTTGTAGATTATACTCTGATTCCTTCTGGTTTTGCCTAATCCTTTCCTTCACCTCCAATCCTTTTTCGGAAAGGGCGACTGCTACCGAACGCCGGTCATGAGTGCTTATTCTGCGAATGAAATATCCTTTCCTGACTAGATTATCGATAACCCTACTGCTACGCGAAGGTGATAATCCCATTACTTGGGACATCTCATAACAGGTCATTTCCCGACCTATCTCCTGAGACATGATTCCCCGGTACTCAGCAATAGATAGATTACAGGTTACCCGCATATATTCCTGATCGAGTATTTTATTCATTTTCAAATTAGCAATAAGATTTAAAATGCTCTCAGTCATATGTCCTACCTTTAATGTTAATAACAATATATGCTATTAGCATATTTTAACCTATACTAATTATATATGTTACCTAACCATATTGTCAAGTCTCTATATTACCTTTTCCAAGATACACAAAATCTTCCCATTTCCTCTGATAATAATCTAAATAAAATAGTATTCATGATAGGTTAATCTCTGAGATATCCTATATAAAATTATATGAATATTATCCTCTTTCTTGGAATGAATCATTCTTTTCTTTTCCAGTATTTCCTAATAAGTTGATTAGTAGAGCTATCATGATATAATTCCGATATAATAGGATCCTTAAGTTCTCTGGCGATTCTAGAAGCCAATATCTTACCCAATTCTACTCCCCATTGATCAAAGGAATTAATTTTCCAGATTACTCCCTGGGTAAAGACAGTATGCTCATATAAAGCAATCAGTTTACCTAAGTTAGCAGGTGTCAACTTATTTAACATTATTATACTGGAAGGACGATCTCCTTCAAAAGTTCGATAAGGAATTAAATCTTTGCTCACTCCTTCTTCCCTTAACTTTTCCTCTGTCTTACCGAAAGCCAGTGCCTCCGCCTGAGCAAATACATTAGAAATAAGAAGTTCATGATGATTACCTATTTTATGTAATGGTGTTAAAAAAGCAATAAAATCACAAGGAATGAGTTTGGTTCCTTGGTGAATTAATTGATAGAAAGAATGCTGTCCTTTGGTACCAACCTCTCCCCAGTAAATTGGTCCAGTCTGATAAGAAACCTTTCTGCCTTGAGTGTCAATATTTTTACCATTACTCTCCATAGTTAATTGTTGAAGATAAGCAGGAAAGAGTTTTAGATATTGCTCATAGGGAAGGACAGCAGCAGTTTGTGCTCCAAAGAAGTTATTATACCAGATACCTAATAGTGCCATGAGCACAGGTATATTTCTTTCCAGGGGAGTCTGGCGAAAATGTTCATCCATCTGATGAAAGCCTTCCAGCAGGGAATAAAAATTTTCCGGACCAATGGCAATCATGGTAGAAAGACCAATTGCTGAACAAAGCGAATATCGACCACCAACCCAATCCCAGAAAACAAACATGTTTTCAGGGGCAATTCCAAATTCTTTTACCTTAGAGGTATTTGTAGAAACAGCCACAAAATGTTTACTTATTGCCTTGTTATCCTTGAGGTGATTGAGGAGCCAGGTTCGAGCAGTAAGGGCATTAGTCATTGTTTCAGTAGTAGTGAAGGTTTTGGAAGAGATTATAAATAATGTTTCTTCGGGATCAAGACCATATACTGTTTCGGCAAAATCAGTTCCATCCACATTAGAAATAAAAGCAAAGTGTATATCGCGTAAACTATAATAAAGTAAGGCTTCATAAGCCATTTCTGGACCCAGATGAGAGCCTCCAATCCCAATATTAATCACATTTCTGATAGGCTTACCGGTAAATCCTTCCCATTGCCCACTACGAATCTGATGGGCAAAATATGTCATTTTATCAAGTACTTCATGAACCTTAATTACAACATCTTTCCCATCTACCACAAGAGAATATTCTCTGGGTATACGTAAGGCTATATGTAAAGCTGCTCTATGTTCCGTAATATTAATTCTTTCCCCCCGAAACATAGCCTCAATATAATCAGGCAAATCAGCTTGTTCTGCTAATTGTAATAGTAGATTTAAAGTTTCAGGAGTGACCCTGTGTTTGGAATAATCAAAATAGATTCCTATATCTTCTATTACCATCTTTTCACTCCGTCGGGGATCATCAGCAAAGAGTTGTCTTAGATG
>Ga0334898_1003785_pt1 | contig 11901 bp, 9 predicted proteins | sample GraSluR3_MG_10_FD_207228 | JGI IMG/M metagenome (GOLD analysis project Ga0334898, IMG submission 207228) | Sludge microbial communities from methane-producing bioreactor in Wageningen University, Netherlands - Granular Sludge_3_08-R3 | ecosystem: Engineered > Bioreactor > Anaerobic > Unclassified... | reverse complement strand
CTTTGTTGAAATTTTGGGAAGCAGCTTTTTTCAAGTTCCTCAAGAAAGTATAAATCGTTTAATTCTGATTCTCTGATATTTGTCTTCATTTTTAACCTTGGGAAAAACGAATCAAATGTAAACTATTTTTGGTTTGATTATTCAATTTGAAAAAAAATTGGCAACCCAGAATTTAAAATTATAGATTGCCAATTTCATAACGGAGAAATTTAAAACTGCCTATTCGCCGCCTCCGCCAATTTGTTTGCTGCGCTCAATCGACTGCAGTGCCAGATAATTGTCGCCGAATTTTTTCAGGTTTTCCATTTCGTCGTCAAACTGGTTGAAATGTCGTTCTTCGTCTTCCACCAGCGCTTCGAATATTTTTTTGGTAACCGAATCGGCATTTTGAGAAGATTCGTTGGCCCATTTATTGTAATCCGCTGCACTCGATTCTTCCATTTGAGCTGCCATTTCAAGCATTTCCCTCACATCCTGAGTTTGTTTTACATCTTCAGCCACTTTCATTTCCACATCGCCTTTCAGAAATAAAATACGTTCTGCAAGTTTTTCAACGTGAATCATTTCTTCAATGGCCGTACGTTTAAACAAGTTGGCCAGTAAGTCGTAACCCTGGTCGTCGCAATGAAAATGGAAATACATATACTGGTGAACTGCTGCAAGTTCGTCGGCAACTGCCGCGTTTAATAATTCAATACTTTTTTCTTTCATTTTTTGTTGAATTTTAGTTTTAAAGTGAAAGTAATAAAAATATCACCTACAGGGAAAAAAAGACGGCTATTTTATTTCAAACTAAATTTAGGTTAACTTAATTTCTGCTCATGTAGCCTGAATACAAATTCCTTTTGATCTTTTCTTGATTTATGCTGTTCCATACGTTTTTTGTCTTCTTCCGAAAATTCAGTTTCTTCAGCCGGAAATCCAACGGCAATCATGGTAACCGGTTCAAAATTTTCCTTGTCGAGGTTTAAAAGTTCTGTTGTTCTTCCCTTATCGAATCCGCCCATTTGATGCACCTGCAAACCCATTTCCGTTGCCTGGATGGCGAGGGAAATATTAGCTGCACCAACATCATGCTGCGCTTTTCCATTGGGCAGGTTTTTATAATCGAAGTTTTTTTTCACAACCGAAACCATAAGTACCTGAGCACTATGAGCCCACACTTTGTTCCCTTCTGTTAAACATTCAAACAAACGGTTAAAGGCGCTTTCATCCCGCTTTTTTGCAAAATGATAAATCCAGGGTTGTTCATTTCTTGATGATGGCGCCCGCCGGGCCGCTTCAAAAAGAAGTTCGACCATCTCATCTGTAACCGGTTGGTTGCTAAATGACCGTGGGCTCCAGCGGTTTTTTATTGCTTCGTTCAATTTTATATTTTTTGAATTATTTGTCATGTTTTAATCTTTTTAAAAATTCCTCACAGTTTACAACTTCAATCTCACTGAAATAAAAATCTTCAAGGTTTTCGGTAACTATAAAATCACAATTCTGGTTAAGAGCAGAATAGTATTCCAATCCATCTTCGAAATCATGCACTTGCGGATTGGAAATGGCCTGAGTTGTAATTTTTTCGTCAATTGTTGTAATTTGCATATTCCGGCAAAGCAGTTCAATTTTCATTTTGGCCAGTTTTTCTCCACTCTTTTTACCTGAAAAATAAAATGCAATGGCAAGGCATAAAGGCGATGTAAATAAACTGATGTTGTTTTTACCCTGTAAACTCAGCACCCGGGATGACCATGTAAACAGCGGGTATTCCTTATTCAGCACGGCAATGATGACGTTCGCATCAATAAAAACCTTCATTTTTGCTGATTGAAGAATTCGTTTTTGGTGCTTTTTCGGGTGCGTTTTTTATACACTGCTTCTCCTTCCGCAACCTGGTTTACCCAGTCGGCCACCGGAAAATCTTCAAGTGTTTTGTAATTGCCTGATGCAATTTGCCGGTAAAGAAATTCGGTTAACCGTGAAAGGCTGATGTTGTTTTCAGCAGCAAACGTTTTGGCGCTTTCAATTACGTCTTTATCAAAATGAAGTGTAAGTTTTGTTTCCATTTGCTTTAATTTTTACGTCAAAAATATAAATCCTTTACGTAAAAACAAAATCACCTGGATATTAATTTTTAACCCAACTTAATATTTTTTCATCGTCGGGTTTTACTTTGGGTTCAACCATGTCAACCAGTTTTCCGTTTTCGTCAATCAGGTATTTTTGAAAATTCCAGCCAACTTCCGAATCCATCACGCCATTTTCCGCTTTGGAAGTAAGCCATTTGTAAAGCGGGTGCATGTTGTCGCCTTTCACCGAAATTTTCGACATCATGGGAAAAGTTACTCCATAATTTTTCTGGCAGAATGTTGCAATGTCTAAATTTGAACCAGGTTCCTGCTCGTTAAAATTATTGGCAGGAAAACCGATAATTACAAAGTCTTTGCCGCCATACGTTTCATAAACTTTTTGTAATTGTTCGTACTGCGGAGTAAGACCACATTTTGAGGCAGTGTTCACCACCAGCACCTTTTTCCCTTTAAGGTCGGAAAGTTCGAATTTGTTGCCTTCGATATCTTCCACGGTAAAATCGTAAAACGATTTTTGTGCCGAAACTGTTCCGGTTAAAATTATCATGCTGAAAATTAAAATCAATTTGTTCATTTCTTTTGCTTGTTTGTTATACAGAAAGAACAAACTGTTTGCTAAAAAGTTTTTGGGTTTTTACCGGTTTATTTTCTTCCAGGTAGAAATTGCGCGTTTTAAATGCTTCTCATATTTTGAGTCACTTTCATGGAAAACACGATTTTCAATTTTTTGAATATCTTCCTCATTGGTATTATTGTATCGAATTGGAGGAGTTTCTTCCCCGCAAAAAAGGAAATTATTTTTAACCAGGTTGGTGGTCGCCCTGTGAAAGCGGAGTGGTGATTTTGAAATGTTGTAAATCAAATTGTTGGCCACAACCACGTCGGTTGTTCCTTCGTCCAGAAACATGCCGTTGCTTTCTGCACGGCCCACGTTCAGACTGACATCGTGAATTTGATTGTTCAGAATTTTGCTGCCGGGCTGCAACCCCAGCATATAAATGCCGCCGCCATCGCTTAAAGTTTGCATAATGTGGTGAATGTGGTTTCCGTCAATACTGTTTTCGCGGCAGGGAGTTGGTTCCGGGCTCCACATCCAGCCAATAGAAATGCCGGTGTAAGGCAGGTTGAAAATGGTATTGTTGCGGATGGTGGTTTCCGCGGTTAAACCGCACCAGATACCCACTGCGCCGTAAAACTGTTTGCCGCATTCTGTTACCGAACAGTTTTCGATGGTATTTCCCAAAGCCACCTGTTCTGCTGCCGATTCCCACCATTTTTTTCCATTAACTTCCCGGTCGCGACCTTCGCCAATCATAATTCCGTTTCCTGAAATATCGCGAAAATGCGAGTTTGAAATAGTGCAGTTGGTGCTGCCAGTTCCCAGCCAGATTCCGGTTCCTCCAAGATTTTCGAACCTGCAATTAGAAAACGAACAGTTTTGCACCCATTCTCCCTTAATCGCTGCGGGCACCACGGCCCATCCGCCGTATTCCGGTCGTGGATCGAAATGGCAGGCCTGAACCCCGCAATAGCCCAAATCAGGAATTTGCCAGGCCGAATGTTTAAAAGTGATGCCTTCAAAATGAATGTTTTTTAGCGGTTGGTTTTCTTTTCCTTTAAATAAAACCAATCCATCGGAAACAGGAACAGTAATTTCCGTTTTGTTCGGATTTTGGTTTTCCGGTAGTTTCAAAAAGATGGTTTTTTCTTCAGGATCAAAAAACCATTCATACTCAGTATCCAGAAATTCCAAAGCATTTTCGAGGTAATAGCGTGGATTGGGTTCCCAGTGGTCGAGGTTGAAAAATGCCGGACTTTTGGCGCCGATGGAATCCACTGCCGTAAGTTTGTTTTCCTCATAGTCGATTTCTTTTACCGGAATTCGCGAGATGGACCAGTCGTGAAGCAGCACCAGTTCAACGTTTTTTTCATTTTTGGGAATGGGAAAATCGCCCGGCTCGAAAAAGAAGTGGGTGCGGCGGTCGTCGCCAACTTTACTGACGCGCAAATATCCTTCGTTGGGAAAACGCGCGCGAACGGCCCGTTGGTTTTCCACAAACAGTTCTCGCGGAGGTTTTTCATTTTTGTAATCTTCCGGTAATTTTGCTTTCCACAATCCATCTGCAACTTTCTGCCATCCCAAAACTTCCAATCCTCCGGAGATGATTGGCTCTGCACCTGACAATGCCTTGAAGAACAGGTGTCCGGTCTGGTGCCCAAAATTTTCAGCGCTAAAAACAACTGGTTTTGAAATGTTGTATTTTCCCTTATCGAGCCAAATGGTGCAATCTTCATTCGGATTTTGCACGAACGCCATTTCCACTGCCTGTTTCGCCCGTTCGATGGTTGCAAACGGTTTTTCTTGTGTGCCGGGATTGTTGTCGTTTCCTTTAGGTGAAACATAAAAATCGGCAGAAAATGTCAAGCCTGTTTGAAGAAAAAAAGTGATGAGAAAAATTGCAGGTTTATAAATAAATGGCTTCATCTGATTTTTGTTTTGATTCTGGCTTTTAAAATTAACAGAAAACGGGGATTTTAATCCATTTCCACCGGAAGTTTTTTTAGCAATTCAATTTTTTCGGGAGTCACTTTTGTCTGCATGACAATTACTTCAACCCCTTCAGACACGGCTTCTTTCAAAGCTTTTGCGTAATCAGGATCAATTTCTTTTGCCGGTGCAAAAATTTCCACATCAGTTCGTTGAACAATGTAAAGCATTACGGCCCGCATTCCTTGCTTTTTAACTTCAATTAGTGTTTTCAGGTGTTTTTGCCCGCGGGTAGTTACTGCATCAGGGAACAGGGCATATTTTCCTTCTTTAAGTGTAACGTTTTTTACTTCCACAAAACATTTTTCCGATTCGTTTTCTGCGAATACATCGAACCGGGAATCGTCAAATTTGACTTCGCGCTTTATTGCGGTGTAGTTTTCCAGTCCGGGAACTTTACCTTTCGAAATGGCTTCGAAGGCAATTTTGTTTGGATTTCCGGTGTTGATGCCCACCCAGTCGCCGTTAATTTTTATCATTTCCCAGGTGAACCGGGTTTTGCGTTTCGGGTCGTTAACCGGTGAAAGGTAAACTTCAGCTCCGTTTTCCAAACAGCTTTTCATCGACCCCGAATTGGTGCAATGCGCCGTAACTTCTTCGCCATTGTCTAATTTTACATCAGCCAGAAAACGTTTGTACCGTTTGATTAACGTTCCGTGAATTAATTTTTCTTTGAATATCATTATCGTTTTTTACAAGGTCAAAATTTTTAACATCAAACTTTTGGTCATCCACCACCGAATTTTTACCCCCTCCGTCCCGGGAAACCGGGACTCGTCCCCCTTGGCAGGGGGACAGTGGTGCAAGTTAGTTCTGTCACCGGTTATTGAAATAACTTCGAACTTTGAACTTTACCCTGTGAAATAAATCTTCGATTTAATGCTTCGCATTATTTCACGGGGTGAACTCCGTCCTCACAGTTGCGTCCGTGCAAACGGCACCACTTCCTGCCCGGAAAATTCCCCGTTCAGGTATTTATAATAACCGGTAATGGCAATCATAGCCGCGTTGTCCATGGTATATTCAAATTTGGGAATGATTAAATTCCAGTGGTACTTTTTCGCGTTTTGCTTCAGCGCATTTCTCAGCCCGGAGTTTGCAGAAACACCGCCGGCAACTGTAATTTCCTTAATCCCGGTTTCTTTGGCGGCTTTTTTTAGCTTGTTTAAAAGAATATCGATAATGGTATGTTGCAGCGAGGCACACAAATCGTTGAGGTTTTCTTCCACAAAGTTTTCGTTTTCTTTCAGGTTGTCGCGTAAAAAGTAGAGAAAGCTGGTTTTTAATCCGCTAAAGCTGTAATCGAGCCCTTTAATACGCGGTTTTGAAAAAGTAAACCGGTGCGGATCGCCCTGCTGTGCCAGGCGGTCAACATGCGGGCCGCCGGGGTATGGAAGTCCCATCACTTTGGCACATTTATCGAACGCCTCGCCGGCGGCATCGTCAATGGTTTGCCCAATCACTTCCATGCGCAGGTAGTCGTGCACCAGAATGATTTGTGAGTTTCCGCCCGAAACCAGCAGGCACAAAAACGGGAACTTCGGCGGATTATTTTCGCCTTCCTTTTCTTTAATGAACAATGCCAACACATGTCCCTGTAAATGGTTTACCTCGATGAGCGGAATACCCGCTGCCAGTGAAAAACCCTTGGCAAAGGAAGTTCCCACCAAAAGTGAACCAAGTAATCCGGGTCCGCGGGTAAATGCTACGGCCGATATTTCGTTTTTGGAAATTCCGGAACGGGCTATAGCGCGGTCAACCACCGGAATGATGTTTTGCTGGTGTGCCCGCGATGCCAGCTCGGGCACCACTCCTCCGTATTCCTCGTGCACTTTTTGCCCGGCCACCACATTCGACAAAATTACGCCGTCGCGAATAACAGCGGCGGAAGTATCGTCGCATGAAGATTCGATACCCAGAATGGTAATGCTGGCATTTTTTTTGTCGTTTATATACTTGTCAATCATTTTTTCGTTAATCATTAATATAACCTGAAGCCGTAAATTTAATGTGAGATTTATTAAACGTTACCGGTTAATAAAACAACTGCTTTCTTCCTGATTTTGTTCCGGGAAAAAGCTATGTTCGTGTCAAATTTTAAAAAGGGCAAAATTATCAAAAAAGGCTGGAAAATAGCAGGCATAATTTTAGTGTTCTTCATCGGGCTGATGGGGGGCGCTTATTGGGCTTTGCAAAGCAGCAGGGTACAGACTTATCTTACGCAGCGTCTGGCCAGTCGGCTGTCAGAAAAAACGGGTGCTCATTTTTCTGTGGGAAAAGTGGACGTAGCTTTTTTCAAAAGAGTGATTTTGCATGATGTGCTGGTGGAAGACCAAGCTGCCGACACACTTCTGTTTGTACATTCGGTTTCAGCAAAAATAGATTTATTAAAATTCAGAAGACAAAAACTTGCAATTGGGCAGCTGACATTGTCGGGAACCACACTCAATACCGGAAGAGATTCACTCAACCAATTCAATTTCAGTTTTATACTCGATTCGTTAAAACGGGATGAAAAAACAGAACGAAAACCGGGTGAGTGGGAAGTAAGATGCAGCAATTTTGATTTTTCGAATGCAAAAGTAACTTTCCGTGATTTTCATCGTTCCGAACCAAAAATTATGAATATTCGGGACCTGGAGTTTATGGTATCCGATTTTTTTCTTCTGAATGATTCAGCCTTTATGGAAATTGACCGGTTAACCCTAAACGACGGAAAGGAGTTTGTGATCAATGAATTCAACTCGGTGTTAAATTTTTCAGGCAATACAATCAGACTGGAGAATTTGAATGTACAAACGGCATTTTCTGCGGTTTCCCAAAGTAATCTGTTGGTAGAGTTGCCCGATTCAGCCGAAAATTTTCTGGAAGCGGTCAGGTTCGATTTTGAGTTTTCGCATTCCCAAATCAGTTTTTACGATGTGGCGCTGCTCGTACCCGCACTTCGGGGCATGGACCAGGTTGTCGATATTTCGGGGCAAATTAGCGGAACAGTTAATGATTTGCGCGGCAGAAACATGGAACTGGCCACCGGAAAATACACCTATGGCCTAATGGATTTTTATGCCAACGACTTAACCAAAACTGATGCCATGTACCTGTTTTTAGACCTGAAACAGTCGCGAACAACTTTTGCGGAGCTCAGCCGGATTAAATTACCGGGGAACGGCCGTGCGAAGTACCTGAGTTTTCCGCAGGAACTTTACGATGCCGGACTGGTGACTTACCGCGGAAATTTTACAGGTTTTTTAACCGATTTTGTGGCATACGGAACCCTCACCAGTGAAATGGGAACCATTGCCACCGACCTTTCGGTGGTGCCTGACGAAAGAAAAAGCGTTACTTACCGCGGAACACTCGCTACAAAGGATTTCAGACTGGGGGAACTTATGAAAAATGAACACGTCGGCAACATTACTTTTAATGGCAGAGTCGATGGTATTTTTGAAATTCAGACCAGGTTGGTAGCCGGCGAATTCGAAGGGACTATTCAACAAGTGGATTTGAACGATTACTCGTATGAAAATATTCGCCTCGACGGCTTGCTCGACAACCGGATGTTTGACGGCCTGGTTGTGATGAACGACTCCAACCTGCAGTTCGATTTTTTGGGGAAAGTGAATTTTAACCCCGATGTTCCTGTTTTTGATTTCAGGCTCGACCTTAAAAAAGCATTGCTTGGAAAATTAAATTTGAGCGATAAATTTCCGGAAGCGGAACTGGCATTTTTAATGAACGCCAACTTCTCGGGAAGCAGAATAGACAACCTGGGCGGAACAATCAGAGTGGAAAATGGCGCCTACAAAAACCGGAACGGGGAACTGAATCTGGGGGGAATGGAATTGCAGTCGATTTCCAGCGGATTGAACAATTACATTACATTCACGTCCGGTTTCTTCGATTTTGAGATCAACGGCAGTTTTTATGCCCAAAGTATTCAGGATGCACTGAAAAAAAGCATGTATAAATACCTCCCAACCGTTGGCTACAATCCGCAGGAACAAGCGAAAGCGAATAAATTTGGATACCAGGTCGATGTAAAAAATCTGGATAAATTAACCGCGGTTTTTCTTCCCCAGGTTAAAGTTGAAACACCTTTTTTACTTTATGGCCAGATGGACTCCGAAAATTCGGTGTTTGAGCTAAAAGGCAGTATTCCGGGAATTCAGACGGAAGGGATGATGATACGGAATATTTTTATCGGGAACAGCCCGAGAGAGGAGTTGTTTGCATCGCGCTTCAGGTTTGGAGAAATTCTGTTAAAAAATGGGATGAAAGTGGATAATCTTACTATCGACTCCGAAATTGCCGAAAATATTGTTGCAAATAAAATAACCTGGGGAAAAGAAAACGACCAAAAATACAGCGGAGAAATTGTATCCCGTGCAATAATCAGCCAAAATTCGGAAAATTCAAAAATTCGGGCAGAAATTGAAGGGTCTTCTTCCCAAATTTTTATCGGAGATTCGCTTTGGCAAATTAATCCGTTTACCGCCGGGATAGACAGTTCTTCAATTAAAATCAACAATCTAAAAATACAGGGAGGTGAACAGCAAATTGTTTTTGACGGTGCAATTGCAGAAAATGACTCCAGCCTGATGATGGTGCTTTTTGACAATATTTTGCTGAATAAATTTGGCGCCTATCTGGAAAAAGAATTGCCAATAAATGGCATTTTGAACGGTTCGGTTCAGTTGCAGGATTTTTACGGACAACGCCTGTTTTATTCTGACGTTTCTATCGACCGGTTTAATTTTCGCGACCAGGAGATAGGAGATGTTTCGGTTTACAATCAGTGGGACCAGGAAGAGCAGGTAGTAAAAACTGAAATGAAAATTGAGAAAAATAACCGGCAAAGTCTTTTGGCCGGCGGCATTTTTAATCCGGAAACAAAAGAGTTGCTGTACAATGCAGAATTCGACCACCTGTCGCTTGTAATTTTGGAAACGGTTATCCGGAAAAATTTTTCCAATTTTCATGGCAATGGTACCGGAAAGCTTAAAGTACACGGTACACCCGACAAAATTTTGTTGACCGGAGCTGTGGAAGGTCTTAATGCCGGACTTACCATCGATTATACCCAGGTGAGTTATAATTTTACTGATTCGGTTTATTTTAAAGGCGATACAATTTTATTCGACCGGATTTCGCTACACGATTTGGCCGGAAACCGCGGAACATTTGAAGGAACCATTGTTCATGAAAATTTTCAGGAAATGCAATATAATCTGGCCTTTTACTCACCGCGGCTCACGGCCATGAATACTACGGCACGCAACAATTCTCAGTTTTACGGGCAGGTAATTGTCAATGGCAGAATAGACATAAACGGCAGAGGCAAACAGGTGAGGCTTTCGGGTACCGGAACTACCCTTTCGGGAACCAATGTAAACATTTCGCTCGAAGACGAAAGTGAACTGGAACGCTACGATTTTATTCAGTTTGTTTCTACTGAAGACACCATTCGGGAACAGTTCTTGTTCAGGCAACGAGATGACGGTGATTTCAGCCTGGATCTAACCGTAAGGGCAACTCCCGAAGCCAGAACCCAGTTAATTTACAATGCACAAATTGGCGATATCATTCGTGCCCAGGGCGAAGGTGTTTTACGTTTCGGCATGAACAATGATGGTGAAATCACCCTGTCGGGGAGTTATACGGTTGAACGTGGCGATTATCTGTTTACCCTGCAAAACGTGATTAACAAACGATTTACCATCGAGCAGGGCGGAACCATAACCTGGTCGGGCGATCCGTATAACGCTATTCTTAACATCAATGCGGTTTATAAACTTAAAGCATCACTTTACGATTTGCTGGTCGATACCTATTCGAATGTAAATGTTTACCAGGGCCAGCGTATTCCGGTAGAATGCAAAATTTTGCTCACCGAAGAACTGTCGAACCCAAATATCAATTTTGAAATTGATTTTCCAACCATCGATGCGCGGTATGTTGAAGTGGTTAAACAGTATTTCAGCACCCAGGAAGATATGAATAAACAAATACTTTCTTTGGTTGTACTCGGAAAATTTTATACTCCTGAATACCTGCGCGGAACTTACGAGGCACAAAACCCAAACCTGATAGGCACAACAGCCAGCGAGCTGTTTTCGAACCAGTTAAGCAACTGGTTATCGCAAATTAGCAATAATATAGATATTGGTTTAAATTACCGGCCGGGGAACCAGATTACCAACGACGAGATTGAACTGGCGCTTAGCACACAAATGTTTAACGACCGGGTTACAATAAACGGAAACATCGGGAATAACAACAATCCCAACTCAGGAAATAACAGTCAGTTGGTGGGCGATTTCGATGTAAACGTAAAACTGATTCCCAACGGTAAAATCAGGTTTAAAGCCTACAACCGTTCGAACAATAACCTGATTTACGAGACTGCCCCATACACCCAGGGTGTTGGGTTTACTTTTACCGAAGAATACAATACTTTTGATGATTTATTGGACAAAATGAAAGCAATTTTTACACGGAAAGATGAAGAATAACGGTTAATCTGTTATCTTCGTTGGCTTCAAAACCTGGTGCTTAAATGAACTTTACAGGGAAAAATATCTGGATAACAGGGTCTTCCTCGGGAATTGGAGAGGCTGTGGCTATTGAAATTTCCAAACATAATGTTCATCTCATTCTTTCGGGAAGAAATGAAACATTGTTACGCGTTGTGGCTGAAAAGTGCAGGGAAAACGGCAGTACAGCCGACGTAATTCCCTTCGATTTGGCCAATGAAAACGCTATTTACGAAGCGGCAAAAGAGGTGATTTCTCGAAAAATAAAAATTGACGGTTTGTACCATTTTGGCGGAATAAGTCAGCGGTCGTTTGTAACCGAAACGCCGCTGCAGGTTGACCGGAAAATTTTTGAAGTGAATTTTTTTGGAACAGTGACACTTACCAAAGCTGTTTTACCGTGGATGATTAAAAACGGGGGCGGACAAATTGCCGTTACATCGAGCATTGTGGGAAAATTCGGTTTTCCTTACCGATCGGCTTATTCTGCATCGAAACACGCGTTGCACGGTTTTTTCGAAAGTCTGCGTGCTGAAAACAAAGATCACAACATCAGGGTGGCGGTTATTATTCCCGGGCGAATTAAAACAAAGGTTTCAGTGAATGCTTTAAATAAAGAAGGCAAGCCACACGGCCAAATGGATGAAGGGCAGGATAAAGGCAAAACCGCCGAATGGGCAGCCCGGAAAATTGTCAGCAAACTGGAAAACGAACGGAAAGAAATTATGGTGGGCGGAAAAGA
>Ga0334898_1003776_pt1 | contig 11921 bp, 7 predicted proteins | sample GraSluR3_MG_10_FD_207228 | JGI IMG/M metagenome (GOLD analysis project Ga0334898, IMG submission 207228) | Sludge microbial communities from methane-producing bioreactor in Wageningen University, Netherlands - Granular Sludge_3_08-R3 | ecosystem: Engineered > Bioreactor > Anaerobic > Unclassified... | reverse complement strand
TTTTTTCAGTAGGTTATGCAAATTTAAGGCTAAGCACCTGGATGCTTACCTCGTTGTTAATGAGCCTCACCTTCTTAATTACCTTTCAAAAAAGGATTACCTTACACTTCATTATGATGAAACTCTGCAGTTTGATTTATGACCAAAAAAATATTTTAGAAAACTTTAAATACCCCTAGCCAAAGGAAAAGCCAGCAATGGCAGGTGTGAAGGTTTTGAAGGTTTTGGTTTTTGGGATTTTGCTTGTCCTGGGCTCAAAAGATGTTTTTTCTGATTCTTCTGTTTCTTATTCTTGTTGTTGTCATGGTCCTGATGGTGTAAGTGCATGCCAATGTACGATATATGATTTATCCGGTTCTCAATGTGGACCAGATTCATCTTATATCCGTCATTGTACTGACTGCTCTGGCCCTGACGGAAGAGTTTGTGAATATAGTCCTCTTCTTGGACATTATCATGTTATGATGGAATATTATTGCAATAACGGAGAGTGTGTAACATCTGCCTACGATGCGATTTTTTGTGAATCTGATCAAATCTGTGTTGATGGAGAATGTGTTTGCGTTCCTGACTGCAACTCCGAGACAGAATGCTGTGCTGGAAAGCAATGTGGCACTGTGTTTGATGGCTGCGGAAAAACCTATGATTGTGGAACCTGCGATCTTGGCTTTACCTGCTGCGACTATAAATGTGTAAACTTATCAATCGATGAAAATCACTGCGGGAACTGTAACAATGCCTGCCCATCCGACAAGCCTGTCTGCTGCGATGGAGTATGTGAGGAGTGCTGTCACCATCATGAAGATGCCGATGATCAATGTGACAGTAACTTTTATTGCTGTGCAGGCACTGATGATTCTGATTTCAAAAACACCTGCAATGAATGCTGTGTAAAAGAAGAAGGAAAACAATGCCCTGATCAAGATGACTTCTGCAGGAACGACTATAAATGCAAAGATATTCCTGATCCGAAAGAAATAGGCTTCATTTTGCTTAACGGAATAAAAACAGGAAGCATGGCTGATTATGAAATACAGCACATTAGTGACCATTCTTATATCCCTGTAAAGGCAAGAGCAAAACATTACTGTTACATTCTGGATGATTTTTTCAATCAGGGAGAATGCAATAAAAAAGGCCCGTACAGTGATTGTGATGTGTCTGGGGCTACGGCGGACATTGTATATTTCAATGAGATAAACACCAATGAAAAATGGTACGAGGTAGGATGCAGAAAAGCCGGATTGTGGGATCGTTCGTGCAATCCTGATTGGGTTCCTTTTTATACTACCAGATACTTTCTCCGGTTTTTGCTGTGCGACTCAAATTCTGGGATTCCCTGCGAGGGCGTATTATACCCTGAAGCATCAAGAACAAGCAGCTCCAGATGGTCTAGAACAGAGAGATTTTACGGCACTGTAAACATTGACCTGGCTGATTTTAGGAATTCCGATGGAGAGCATTACAGTTACGAGTGTGTTCAAATCTATGATCCTGTGAATACAATCGGCGGATGTACTAAAGGAGATACGAATACTCCAGAGTATGCTGTTCCGCTTTACGCAATCAACCAACTCCAGCCCTGCGGAGAGGAAGGCAGCGGCAACATCTGCGTTGATGGTGTCTGCAAGAATTTCTACTGCAAGCCCGATGGAGAGCTTCACGAATTAGAGCAATGCGACCCTGTGGGAGACCAATCATTCTGGGTAAAAAACGAGGAAGGAGAAAAAGAGCAAGTCGCTGGCGAAGATATAACATGCTACCACTTTGACCTCTACCCTGCTGAGGCAGATGAAGAAAACAAGCCCTTTTGCGATGAGGAGACCTGCAGAATAAACACAAGCAACTGCATTGATGAAGGCGATTATGCAGCCCTGCTTTGCGGTAACCATCAAATTGATGTAATACCTATTAGTGGAAGAATAGAAACCTGTGACTGGTACAACCATTCAGACCCGCATCTTAATCTTGAATACGAGCACCCATACGGCGATATAAGGGTAAAAGATGTGCTTCTAAGAAAAAAAACATATTGCGGGGCACCAGAGAGAATCTGTGGGGAAGAGCAACCAGCGAAATACATAGGAGATGCTTATGAGCTTGAATGTGATGAAGAATGTAAAGAGGTTATATACGACTACTGCGACCCAGACCTTTCTTCAACGGACCCCAGCGTAATGAATGAATCCAACTGCGCAGACGGCTTGAATAACAACTATTGGTATGTTATGGAAAATCCTCACGACGCAATCGGCAGTGATGGCTACTTTGACATGGAAAGGGTAAGGTATAACACAGAACTTTGCCTTAACTCAACCCACTGCACTGACTGCCAGGACCGGAGCTGCGACCTAGAAGAAGGCATGGATATTCATGGGCATTATGGAATCTGCAACTTTAAGGAAGAGCTTTTCTGCAACGACGGCTTTGACAATGACGGGGATGGCTTAGTTGACCTTGAAGATGATGACTGTTCAGACATACCAAGGTACAACCCCGAGCAGTCTGCTACAGGATACTGCAATGTCCACTACCACTGCTACCTGGACAGGAACAGCATGACTGAAAGGACTAAAGAGCTCTGCTACGGGGCAGGCGAGATTGTCTGGGACGCTCACGGTGAGTTCATCTGCACAGATGAATTCTTCTGGACTTCGCCATTGAAAGCAATGGCTGGGGTGTTCTTTTCTTTAACAGACCAGAACGATTATTCTATATACTGCAACGACTATGGCAACAACAATGAAGGATACGTGGTTGCATACAACAGCAAGACACCGACAGGAATGTCTGCAGGCGACTTGCTGAGGATGTCAGGCAGCAGCTTCGGCAAGTTCTGTGCATTTACTTCCGGAAGCAAATGGGGCGTTTCCGCTAAAATAAAGGATGTAAATGAAGAGAACCCGGAAGACCAAAACAGAAGGATTCAGAGTGCAATGCCTCTCTTTTCTTCAAACAATGCCGCCTGCAGCAACGCTGCTTCAGCCAGGGAAAGCAGCCTTATTTCTGCCTGCGACGGAGACAGCATGGTATTCCTTAACGCAAAATACGGAACGCTCTTCAGGACAAATTCAGACATTAACAGCAAGCCTGCACTGGCTGAGCTGGAAGCTATAAGGCAAGCAATAAGCCAGCTTGACCCCCTTGGGAACATTGTGCAGATTCCTCTTGAATTAAGGCACGGGGCAACTACAGAGGCTTTCGTCTGGAAGAAAAAGGAAGCAAAAGAAATAATAGGCGCAATTGAGCAGCTAAACAAAACAGCATATGCAATGATTCTCTACAAGAACATCGATGATTTCAAAAAGCTATGCAACGAGCTTAGCTTTATCAAGATAAGCACAAATTTGGCTGGGACCTGTACTGACATTGGAAATGGCAACTACCTAATACACTGGACATTCCCAGTCAATAGTGCAGAGCTGCAGGCATCCAAGGCAAAGTTCAACGAGCTGGTAAGGGACATTAAGATAAGCTGACAACATAGAAGACCTCGTTTTCTGTTTTTATTATCTTAAATCCCCTTCCCAGCCTCCTGAGCATCTTCTCAACCCAAGTTCTCCTTGAGAAAGTCATGCTTTTTCCTGAGATTGTCTTTGTCGGGAAGCTGATAATTGCTATCCTTGAGTTTAAGGAGCGAATAAGCTTTTCTGCATTCTTATGCCCTGAGTCATCTATTAAATCTAAGATTTTCAGGAGAAACACAACATCATAGGGCTCAGGGAAATCAAGAGATTTTACATCAGCAACAACAGCCTCGCCAGGAACCAGGTTTTCCCTGAAAAATTCGTTGACCTTGTCAATAACCTCCTTGTTTAAGTCTACGGCAAGGTAATGCTCCATATCAAATTCTTTGAACGGAAAAAACAAGGGGTTAAGCCCGCAGCCCAGGTCAAGTATTCTTTTCGGCTTTGCTGCTGACACCTCAGCCAAGATGCTTTCAGGAAGCTCTTTCCTTTCATTAAGAGAAGGGAACCTGGCCTCTGGTGCAAAGTAGAGAAGCGCCTGCTTCCTCAGCCTTGCCTTAACCCTGGAAAGAAGGTCCTTAAAGTGCTTAGACCTTATGCTTTTAGCAACAGAAACCCTCTTTGCAAGGGTCTTTTCTGAGGTAAGCACATGCAAAACACTTTTTCTCATTGCCTCTTCATCAAGGGCAGAGTAGCTTTTGCTCTTCTTAAGGGCATGAATGCATGCCTCTAAAGCTTCCTTTTTCTCCATAGCATGGGGAATAAGGACAAAGTTTAAAAATATAGGGAAAAGAACCAAAAGCATGGCAAAGGAAAAAACCCCGAAAAAAGACAAAACCCCTGAATCCGCTGAAAAAAAGCTTGAGGAGATGAAAAAGTTCCTCGAAGAGTTTAAAGAGAAATCCATGGACAAGTTCTCTGATTACATCCTGGGCATCTCCCTTCTGCCTCCTTCAAAGGACAAAGACGAAAAGATAGACCCCAGCAAGGTAAATGTGCTGGTGCTTATGGATGACAGCGATACAAAAAAAATGGGCAAGGCTGAGCTCAAGGAAAAGCTCACAAAAATCATGGAAGAAATAGCAAAGAAGGTAGATGAGAAAATCACGCCAGTTGTGCTGCTGCTTTCAGAGCTATGGCAGAACTGCTATGACTCTAAGTACGAGTTTGCAAAGATGATAGCGTCAGGGGCGCAGATATACGACAAGGGCATCCTTGCAGCAATAAAAGTAACTGAAATTCATAAAGAGATGGTGATAAGCAAGTTTGAAAGGTATATTGTCTCTTATGTTCTTGCAGGGTCCCTTACACAGGGAAAAGCAACAGAAAAGTCCGACATTGATGTGTTCATTGTTGTTGATGACACCGATGTCAAAAAGATGACCCGCGGGGAGCTGAAGGAAAAGCTAAGGGCGATAATCATTGGCATGGGAGCAGAAGCAGGCGAGATGACTGGAGTGATAAACAAGCTCAACATCCAGGTTTACATCCTGACTGAGTTCTGGGAATCCCTAAGGGACGCAAACCCTGTAATATTCACGCTGCTCAGGCATGGGGTCCCTCTTTACGACAGGGGTGTGTTTATGCCCTGGAAGCAGCTTCTTGTAATGGGAAAAATCAAGCCCAGCCAAGAAGCGATTGACCTGTTTATGAGCACAGGCGAGAGGATTCTTGAAAAAGTAACTGAAAAGCTAAATGAGATAGGCATCGAAGACATCTTCTATGCATTGCTCACGCCTTCCCAGGCAACCCTAATGCATTACGGGGTTCCGCCCCCAACGCCAAGGGAAACGCCTGAGCTGATGAAAGAGATTTTTGTGGACAAGGAAAAGCTTTTAGAAACAAAGGACCTGGAAATACTCAAAAAAGTCATCAAGGCAAGAAAAGAGGTTGAGCATAAGGTAAGGACAAGCCTTAGCGGGAAAGAGATTGATGAGATGATCAATGAGGGAAAGGAATACCTGAAGAAGGTTGAGAGGCTTTTCAAGGACATCAACAAAATAAAGGACAAGGAAATCGCACAGGACATCTCAGACTCGCTCAAGTCAACAGTGAGAAAGGTCCTTGAAACCGAGGGCATTGGCAAGGCAGATGAATCACAGATTGTCAGTAAGTTCAAGGAAAGCCTTGTTAACACAGGAAAAGTGCCGGACAAGCTGCTAAAGAAGCTCGAGTCTGCACTTAAGCTCCAAAAGCAAAAAAGCATAACCAAGCAGGACCTTGAAAGCCACAGAAAAAATGCTGCAGAGGTTATAGGCTTCCTGAGGGAGTACCTTGAGAGAAGCAGGTTTTATGAAATCGAGCAGGGAAAAATCAAGGTAATTTACGGTGAAAACAAGATTGCTGAGCTGATAAATACAGACAAGGGCTTTGTACTAATCAAAGACCTCAAGAACAGGGATGCTGTGCTCATGGATAAGAAATCCTTCGCAGAAAAGCCCCTGAGCCAGGAAGATTTTGAAGCCCTCCTAAGGGACCCAAAAACAAAAATCAGCCAGGAGTTCCCGGTAGCCATAGTAAACAAAGTAAAAGAGCTCTTTGGCGACAACTGCAAGATAATTACAAGCTGAAGCTGTTTTCTTTTCTTAGTCTTTTTTAATTCTTTCTTTTTCTTTCTACCCCATCAAAGTCCCGAAGATTCCGGTAAGGAACATATTCAGCACTGTGAATATGAAGACAGCTACTGCTAAAATTGCCGGCATGTACTTAATGCCTGCCCTTATGTTGCCTTCCCTGATTATTGCAACTATCATGGAAGAGAATACCCCGGTAACAATTATAACTACATAAGCCATCGCAGTAAACTCGCTGGGTGCAATCGGGACAGAATCAACCCCGCCTATTGAAAAAAGCATATTGTGGGACATATCCTGCGGAATGCTTGCAGACTCCATCTTTCCAACAAAGCCCTCAAGCACCAGAAGAAACTGGTTGGACAAGGCAAAAAGGAAAGGAGACACAAAGCAGGCTATAATAACAATGAACATCACATAGCTCAGATTGGTTGCAGAGATATCTTTTTTAAGCTCTGATGTATTCTCAAGCTCAGAAGATATTTTGTCCACAATTGGTGAAATCCTGGTACCTCCCTGAAGGGACTCGCTCAGAATTGAAAAGGTCCTGCTCAGGTCATCAGAATCATAAAGGCCTGCAAGATAAAGCATAGCATCGCTTGTGCTCTCACCTACGGCAATCCTTTTAGCAACCAACTGAAGCTCCTTCGCAAGCTCGCCATAATCCGGTCTTATCGAGTTCCAGAATGCCTGCTCAAAAGTTGTGCCTCCTTTAAGGTTCTCAGAGATGGACTTAAGAAACCCCGGCAGGTTTTCCTCCATCTGCTTAACCCTCTTAAAGATCATAAAGTCAAAGTAAATCATAATGAAAGAAATGATTATAAAAAAATAAACAGACAAAAACAACAAGGATGAAAGCAGAAAAAACAGCGGAGCAACCACGAGGTTGAAGACTGTTTCTGACACATCAAAAACTTCCGAAAGGTTAAGGAAAGAATATAAGCCAAGGACTGCAAGAATCATGCTTACAAACCCTGCCAAAAACAGAATGCCAAAAAAGGCATAAGGAGGATTTTCAAGCCCGGCTTTTCTCGAATAGTCAGAAAGCCCCAGCCTGAGCTTGTCAGGAGTAAGGGCTTTTCCAAGCAATTCCAAAAACTCAATTTTCGCCATATGGTCCACACCTTAAAGGTTTATCACAGGCCTCACTGACCTGATAATGCTTATAAAAAAATACTGTACAACTGCAAGCATCAGCACAACCACCCATATAAAAGCCGAGGGCAGCGTAATGCCAACAAAAGTAAGGAATACAATAGCAATAGCAAACCCCAGCGAAGGAACAACAATCGCAAGCACGAGGTACAGCAGCACTATGGTATTTAGCTTTTTTCCATACTCTTTTATCTCCAGTGCAAGCTCATTTCTTATTGATGCAAGTGTTTCCTCAAGAGTATAGCTAACATCTGCCCCTGTCTTAAGCGAGACAATTATCGGGTAAAGGATTTTCTTGAATTTCGCAGAGGGGGTCGACTCTCTTGCCTGCTCAAGTGCATCCTCAATCGGAGTGCCAGTATTAATTGCTGTAACTATTCCCTTGAAAAAGTCCCCGGCAACTGTATTATCGGAACCAGCATCTGTAAGCGCTTGAAGGATGGGTATTCCTGAGTTTATCTTCAAAAGCAGGTATCTTCCTGCAAAAAGAACCTCCCTGTCCAGGTCCCTCTGAAGGTGGTAAACCTTGAGCTCAAGGCTTTTGTTGTAAAAAGAAACCATGCCAAAAAAAGCGACAACCAAAATCAGCGGATAAGCCCACAGCATTCCAAAGCGAGTAACGAAAGCAAAAAACAAGGTAAGTGCAAGCGAAGAAAAAACAGCTGAAACTAAGGTTCTCTTCTTAAATTCCTTAGGAGACATATCAAGCTTTGCAAGCTCAAGCTTCCTCTTTAGCTCCAGGTCTTTTAGCGTTGTCATTTTTTTCTGACATCTTTTTTGTGGTAGTACTTTGATATGAGCAGGCCGACTTTATTCACATCATCAAAGTTTTTGTCAACAAGCCAGGAAAGGAATTTTGTTTTCTCTGAAACATCAGCGAGTATTGTGCTTTCGCTCATTCCTGAGTAAAGGTTAATTTCATCAATTATCCTCTTTGGCTTCTTGACCATAACAAACTTATCGCTTGAGAAATTGTACTGGAATATTACGCTTTCATTTCCCTTGTCATCGATTTCAGCAACCTGAAGGGTTTTTCTCTTTCCTGTCCTCCTGTTCCTGAATTGTACCACAACAAGCCCGATAGAGTGAATAAGATTTTTCGGCAGATCGATTGGCGGGTTCGTCAGCCTTGCTATTGTCTCGTGGGCATTATTTGCATGAATTGTGCCATATACAGAATGGCCAGTATGCATAGCCTCAAAAAGCACTTCTGCCTCTTTCTTTCTCCTGATCTCGCCAACCAGGATTCTGTCCGGCCTCATCCTCAGTGAATTAACCACCAGGTCAAGCATAGTTATTTCTCCTTTTCCCTCCGGGTTAGCAAGCCTTGTTTCCATTGGAACCCAGTGAAGGTGGTCTGGAAGCACAAGCTCCCTGGTGTCCTCTATGCTGATAACCCTTTGGTTAGGTGGAAGAAAATTGCTTATCGCGTTCAGCATAGAGGTCTTTCCTGAAGCAGTTCCGCCCGCAACAATAATGGACAGCTCAAACTGCATCGCAAGCCATACCCAGGCAGCAACCTCGGCTGTTATTGTCTCCTTTTTTATAAGGTCAACGACAGTCCAGGGCTTGTCTGCAAATTTCCTGATAGTAAGGGTGTTCCCAGATGATGAAATAGGGTATAAAGTTGCGTTTACCCTGTCGCCGGTCTTTAGCGTGGCATCCATCAGCGGCTCCAGCACTGTAATATCTTTTCCAACCTCTCTTCCAATAAGAGTAGAATAATGCCTGATTTTTCTCTCGTTTTCTATAAAAATGTTTGTCTTAAGCCAGCCAAATTCCCTATGGTAAACCCAGACGCAGTCTTTTGCGCTGTTAACAACAACTTCCTCAAGGTTTGTGTCATTCAAAAGAAGCTCAATCTTTCCAAGACCCAGATTCTCCCTTATCAAATGGTTGACTAGGAAGTCTGCAGTCGGAACATCTACCTGGGGAAGGTATTTTCTTATAAGCACATGAAGCTCCCGGATAAATTCTTTCTCGATCGCCTTGTACCCCTGCTCAACAGAAATGCTGACTGCGCCAATATTTACCTTAGAAACAAATTCCTCTTTTATCTTTTCAAGTATGCCCAGCGTAACCTTGCTTATATTAAGAATCGAGATTGTATAAACCGGCACAAAGTCGTCTTCATAGTGAAAAATCCTAACATTGGCAACAAGGTCATTTACTTTAATTTCATACTCATCCAGCATCTTTTGTTTATGAGACATTTTGCAGGCCCTCCGGTTCTTTTTTTATAGAATCAGAAAAATAATTCTTGCTCCGTGAATTCTGAATCTGAAAAACCTTTTGCTTTATCTTGTCTGACTTGTCCTTTGGCAAAAAGGGCATTGAAGAGTAAGCCTGAAAAAACTTCCTTAAAGACTCATGAGCATCATGTATCTCTCCCTGGCTGAATAATTCATCAATATGTTCCAGCTGGCTAAGGAGGTAAGATGCGAACGCCTCCCTGTTAAGATTCGTTTTCTTCTCTAAGGCTGCCAGAAGCCGGGCGTACAAGCTGTTTGAATCAGAGAGCATATTAAGCTTTGCTTTTGAGGTTTGCATTGATGCAGCCAGCTTCGTGATTGCATCATAGATTTCAAGGGCTTTTTCCACTTTCCCTTCTTTAAGGCATCCCTGCAAAACAGCCGAAAGCCTCGTGAACTTTGCAACATTGGCTTTTTCTTCTTCCCTAATTGCCTTTGTTTCAGCAATCTGAAACCTTACAAGGATTCCAAGGAGCTTGTGCTTAAAGAACTGCTTTTGCTGTGGGAACAGGTCTGGTATCTGGAAAATTACCTTTTTCACTTTCTGGTACCTTTCAATAAACTCATCAAACTGCTTGCTGGCGATTATATTATCCAGAGCATCTAGCTCTTTTTTAACAGTGGAGAAAACAGATAAAAACATATCCTGGTTATCCTTTAGGTACTTAACCACCACCTTCTCTTCAAGCCCAGATGCTTTCTTTCCCAGCTCAATGGCTTTATTTGAATGAAAGCTTTCAGAAAGCACTTTGCACGCCTTTTTGATTTTCTCTATCTTTTCAAGGGCTTCGTTTAGCTTGTCCTCTGAAAAAAGCCTTTCTGACTCAACAAGGATAAGGCTAAGCCTCTTCAGAAGGTAGTGCTCTCTTTCCTCTTTTCTTTTCTTCTGGATGTTAAGGCTATCAACGCTGGGCAGCGGAGCTACCTGCTCTCCGGCCTGTTTAGGCTCTGTGGGCGCTGGGCGGGAATAAGCTTTTACTGAATCCGGCTTTTCTTTAACGGCTTCTCCGGCAAAGCCTTGCAACGAACCTGCTTTTGAATCCTGTTTTTTCGGTGGCTGAGATTCGAGCTTATGTTCCTGGGTCTTTTGCTGTGGCCTGTCTACGCTGGGCAGCTGGCTTTTCGGCTTCAAGCCCTGCTTTTTTACTATCGGGCTTTCCGGTTTTGGCTGGGGCTTTTGGGCAGTCCTGCCAGACTCACTCTTTTCTTTCTCGGATTCCTTTGGCGACTTAAAGGCCTGCTTTGGCATTTCTGGTGTAAGGCTTTTCTCTTCTGGCTTAGCTGAAGGCTGGCTTTCAAGTGACGCCTCCTTTAGGTTTTTTATCGCTGATGCAAGAGAGGATATTGAATCTCCTGGTGCACGCTCCCTGCTAAGTACCTCATCAAAGCCATCCCAGTTTCCTTCATCCTGGCCTTCTGGCTCATCTTCTTTCTTTTTTATCTTGCTCTCTTTTACTTTCTGTGCTTCCCTGAACTTTTCATAATAGCTTTCAATCTCTTCTAAGAAGGGTATTAAAAACTCCAGGCTTTCATCAGAAAACCCCTGTGCTGGCTGAGACGAATAAAGGTCTCTTAAGGAGCGGATATATTCTGCTGCCTCACCAGCAGAAATAGGGTTCACTTTGTAAATCTTGTTAGTGTTAAGAAGTGAAATCGCCTTCTCTGTGTGCTCTTTTGTCTTTAACAGGTCTTTGTTCCTTATGCTTTCCTTTATATCGTTAAGCTGTATTATGAAAGCCTTTCTCCTGAACCCCCAAAACTTAAAGAGGACAGATGCCCTTATGATATTATTGAAGGCCCTGTCTGTTTCTTCTGAGAGAGAAGGCTTGGCATTATCGTAAAGCTCAAGAAAAGCCTCTATAAACAAGTCTGTTGTAGATATGAAATCCAAAAACTGCCTGTCGGCAACTGAATAAATCAGCTTGGATATCCTTTTGTTTACCTTTTCGCAAAGCCTCAATGCCTGCTTATCCTTTAGGTTGCGGGCTTCTTTTGGGTACACTTCCTTATAAATTCCGGAGATTAATGAACGTACAAGTGTCTTTAAAAAAAAAGAGTCTACGGTTGTTTCTAAGGAAAAAAAACGCTCAAGCTGAGAGCCTGCGCCTGAAAAAAAGGATTCTTCATCATTCGGGATATGCCCAAATGAAAGGTCAAAGTCAGACGAATTTGAATCCTTTTCGATATCTTCATCTGTGTCTTGCTCTGAATCCGCCTTCTGCTTAGGGTTTACTGAAACAAAAGTGTTAGTAAGCTTATAGTCCACCTTGATGAAGCCAAGCTGCTCAAGAAGCTGAAGAGTGTTCTCTAGGTCCTTTTTCTTTATTTTAGTCTGTTTTGAAAGCTCATCTACTGAAATTGAGCCTTTCTGCTTAATTATCTTTATGATATTGTCTGCTTCCGTTTCTATCTGATAAGGCATTAATAGTTATATGAGAAAGCAAATTAAAAAGGTTTGGAACCACTCTGAAGTG
>Ga0334898_1003773_pt1 | contig 11927 bp, 5 predicted proteins | sample GraSluR3_MG_10_FD_207228 | JGI IMG/M metagenome (GOLD analysis project Ga0334898, IMG submission 207228) | Sludge microbial communities from methane-producing bioreactor in Wageningen University, Netherlands - Granular Sludge_3_08-R3 | ecosystem: Engineered > Bioreactor > Anaerobic > Unclassified... | reverse complement strand
GAAGCGGTAAAGAGCTACATAATCCCCAAGTTCCGGAAAACCAACCAGAATACAACCATTGACCTGCGCCCCATCTGTAAGGTGGGACAGAAGGTGAAAGCAGGCGACATTCTCACTGAAGGATATGCGACTGAAAACGGGGAGCTGGCCATCGGCAGGAACCTGAAAGTGGCCTTTATGCCCTGGAAAGGATATAACTTTGAAGATGCCATCGTGCTCAACGAACGGATGGTGAAAGACGACGTCTTCACCTCAGTACATGTGGAGGAGTTCTCCCTTGAGGTACGCGAGACCAAACGCGGACTGGAAGAACTCACCTCCGACATCCCCAACGTGAGCGAAGAGGCCACCAAGGACCTCGATGAGAAAGGGATCGTACGTGTGGGTGCGCGTATCAAGCCGGGTGACATCATGATTGGTAAGATCACACCCAAGGGTGAATCGGATCCCTCACCTGAAGAGAAGCTGTTGCGCGCCATCTTCGGCGACAAAGCCGGTGATGTGAAAGATGCCTCACTGAAGGCATCCCCCTCGCTGAAGGGTGTGGTGATCAGCACCAACCTCTTCTCCAAGGCTTCCAAGAAAGGGAAGACACGGCTTTCCAGCAAAGCCCTCTTGCCCAAGCTCGACGAAGAGTATGAGAACAAAATGGAGGAACTGAAGAAGGTCCTGATCGAAAAGCTGTTACAGCTCACCGAAGGCAAATCTTCAGCCGGGGTCAAGGACTATACCAACATGGACATTGTCCCGAAGGGTGCCAAGTTCACCCACAAGGTGCTGAATGAGATTGATTTCCAGTCGGTACAACTTAACAAGTGGACCGCTGACACCAATAGGAACGAACTGATCCGCGCTACGGTGATCAACTACCTGCGCCGCTTCAAGGAGCTCGATGCCGAGCTGAAGCGCAAGCGGTTCGACTTAACCATCGGCGATGAGCTGCCCTCCGGCATCATGCAGATCGCAAAGGTCTATGTGGCCAAGAAACGGAAGATACAGGTGGGTGACAAGATGGCCGGCCGTCATGGTAACAAAGGTATCGTCTCGCGTATCGTACGCCAGGAGGATATGCCTTTCCTTGCCGACGGAACACCGGTCGACATCGTGCTCAACCCGCTGGGTGTGCCTTCCCGTATGAACCTGGGACAGATCTTTGAGACTGTGCTCGGATGGGCTGGCAAGGAGCTGGGCATCAAGTTCGCAACCCCCATCTTCGACGGGGCATCACTTGATGACCTGAACAAGTGGACCGACCAGGCAAAGGTGCCTGCTTATGGTAAATCATACCTTTACGATGGGGGTACCGGTGAGCGCTTCGACCAGCCCGCAACGGTCGGTATCATCTACATGCTGAAACTCGGCCACATGGTGGAGGACAAGATGCATGCCCGCTCCATCGGTCCCTACTCGCTCATTACGCAGCAGCCATTGGGCGGTAAAGCCCAGTTTGGTGGACAGCGTTTCGGTGAGATGGAGGTGTGGGCACTCGAAGCATTTGGTGCCTCCCATATCCTGCAGGAGATCCTCACGGTGAAATCGGACGACGTGGTTGGACGTTCCAAGGCTTACGAAGCAATCGTGAAAGGGGAAGCAATGCCATCGGCAGGTATTCCCGAATCACTCAACGTGTTGCTGCACGAGCTGAAGGGTCTGGGTCTGAACATCAGCCTGGATTAAATCACTCCCGTACATACCCGGGGGAGCAGCCTCAGGCTGTTCCTGCAAGGGGAAGATCAGGAGATACAAATAACATTCCGATAACTCTTTATATACACAAGATATATGGCATTTAGAAAAGACAACAAGATAAAGAGTAGCTTTTCAAAGATCACGATTGGGCTGGCTTCGCCGGAACAGATACTGGAAAACTCTTTCGGGGAGGTGCTCAAACCCGAGACCATCAACTACCGAACCTACAAGCCTGAGCGCGACGGTCTGTTCTGTGAACGGATCTTTGGACCGGTAAAAGACTACGAATGTCATTGCGGCAAGTACAAGCGTATCCGCTATAAGGGCATCGTCTGCGACCGATGCGGTGTGGAGGTCACCGAGAAGAAAGTGCGCCGCGAGCGTACCGGCCACATCCACCTGGTGGTGCCCGTGGCTCACATCTGGTACTTCCGCTCACTGCCCAATAAAATTGGGTATCTGTTGGGCATCCCTACCAAGAAGCTCGACTCCATCATCTATTATGAGCGCTATGTGGTGATCCAGGCAGGTGCACTGGAAGAGAAGGTGAGCGAGAGAGATCTGCTCACCGAAGAAGAGTACCTCGATCTGCTGGAGACCCTCCCGCGTGAGAACCAGCTGCTGGAAGAGAGTGATCCCAACAAGTTCATCGCCAAGATGGGTGCCGAGGCTATCCTCGACCTGCTGGAGCGGCTTAACCTCGACAAGCTGGCCAACCAGCTGCGTCACCGCGCCAACACCGACACCTCGCAACAGCGTAAAAACGAAGCGTTGAAACAACTGCAGGTGGTGGAGGCATTCCGTGGCTCGAAGAATATCAACAAGCCGGAGTGGATGATCATGAAGGTGATCCCGGTGATCCCGCCCGATTTGCGGCCGCTGGTGCCGCTCGATGGCGGCCGTTTCGCCACCTCCGACCTGAATGACCTCTACCGCAGGGTGATCATCCGCAACAACCGACTGAAACGACTGATTGACATCAAGGCTCCCGATGTGATCCTGCGCAACGAAAAGCGTATGCTCCAGGAGGCTGTGGACTCGCTGTTCGACAACTCCCGCAAGTCGAGCGCCATCAAAACCGAGTCGAACCGTCCCCTCAAATCACTCTCCGACAGCCTGAAGGGAAAACAGGGCCGCTTCCGTCAGAACCTGCTCGGTAAGCGTGTCGATTACTCCGCCCGCTCGGTGATCGTGGTGGGTCCGGAGCTCAAGATGCACGAATGCGGTCTGCCCAAGGATATGGCAGCCGAACTCTATAAACCGTTTATCATCCGCAAGCTGATTGAAAGAGGCATCGTGAAAACGGTGAAATCGGCCAAGAAGATTGTAGACCGTAAGGAACCGGTGGTGTATGACATCCTCGAACATGTGATGAAGGGACACCCGGTGATGCTCAACAGAGCCCCTACCCTCCACCGCCTCGGTATCCAGGCGTTCCAGCCTAAACTGATTGAAGGGAAGGCCATCCAGTTGCACCCGCTTGCCTGTACGGCTTTCAATGCCGACTTCGACGGGGACCAGATGGCTGTCCACCTCCCGCTGGGCAATGAAGCGATCCTGGAAGCACAGCTGCTGATGCTCGCATCACACAACATCCTCAACCCTGCAAATGGTGCCCCTATCACCGTACCTTCTCAGGACATGGTGCTCGGACTCTATTACATCACCAAGATCCGTCCGGGAGCAAAGGGTGAAGGAATGACTTTCTACGGTGAGGAGGAAGCGATCATCGCCTATAACGAGAAAAAGGTGCAATTACACGCACTGATCAACGTGATCGTCGACGATATCGACGAGAACGGAGATCCCATCCGCAAGATGCACGAGACCACCGTGGGCCGTGTGATCGCCAACGAGGCGATCCCGAAAGAGGTGGGGTACATCAATGAGCTGCTCTCAAAGAAATCACTACGTGACATCATCGGCAAGGTGATCAAGACCTGCGGCGTGGCCCGCACGGCGCAGTACCTCGACGACATCAAGGACCTGGGGTATACTGCTGCCTTCAAGGGAGGTCTCTCCTTCAACCTGGAGGATGTGATCATCCCCGAGGAAAAGGAGAAGCTGATCCAGGATGGATATGCCGAAGTGGAGGAGATCGTGGAGAACTGGAAGATGGGTTTCATCACCTACAACGAGCGTTACAACCAGATCATTGACACCTGGACCCACATCAACTCCAAGCTCTCCAACATCCTGATGAAGCAGCTGGCAGAAGATGACCAGGGATTTAACTCGGTATACATGATGCTCGATTCAGGAGCCCGTGGATCACGTGAACAGATCCGTCAGCTCTCCGGTATGCGTGGACTGATGGCCAAGCCGCAGAAGAGTGGTGCCGAAGGAGCGCAGATCATCGAGAACCCGATTCTTGCCAACTTCAAGGAGGGCCTCTCGGTACTCGAGTACTTCATCTCCACCCATGGTGCCCGTAAGGGTCTGGCCGATACCGCCCTCAAGACCGCCGATGCCGGGTACCTCACCCGTCGTCTGGTCGATGTATCACAGGATGTGATCATCAACGAGGAGGACTGCGGTACGCTCCGTGGTCTGGCAGCCACCGCCATCAAGAACAATGACGAGGTGATCGCCTCTCTCTACGAGCGCATCCTGGGCCGCGTGTCGGTACACGACGTGCAACACCCCAACACCGGTGAGGTATTGGTGAATGCGGGTGATGAGATCACCGAGGATATCGCAAGGAAAATTGACGAGTCACCCATCGAACGGGTCGAGATCCGTTCCGTACTCACCTGTGAGTCACACCAGGGTGTATGTGCCAAGTGCTATGGCCGCAACCTGGCCACCGGCCGGATGGTACAGAAGGGCGAAGCAGTGGGTGTCATCGCCGCCCAATCCATCGGTGAGCCGGGTACACAGCTCACACTGCGTACCTTCCACGTGGGAGGTATCGCCTCCAACATCGCAACAGAGAACAGTATCGTCACCAAGTACGATGGTATTCTGGAGTTCGACGAGCTCCGCTTCGTGGAGAGCACCGACACTGAAGGCAAGAACTACAAGGTGGTGGTGAGCCGTCTGGTTGAGATGCGTATCGTGGATCCCAACACCAAGATCGTGCTGCTGTCACATAACATCCCCTATGGCTCGAAGCTATTCTTCGGTGAAGGTGACAAGATACAGAAGGGCGATCTGATCTGCGAGTGGGACCCGTTCAATGCTGTGATCGTCTCGGAATCGGATGAGCAGACCGGCCTGAAGGAGAAGGTGATCATCGAATCACGCGACAAGACACGTGCTCCCTCTGCCCATATAGTGAATGAGAACGATGACATCCTCCGTACCTATACCCTGCCCCTCGGCTCGCACATCGTGAAGAATGAGAACGACGAGATCAAGGCGGGTGATGTACTGGTGAAGATCCCCCGTGCCGTAGGCAAGGCAGGTGACATCACCGGGGGTCTGCCACGCGTCACCGAGCTGTTCGAAGCCCGTAACCCCTCCAACCCGGCGGTGGTTTCCGAGATCGACGGCGAGGTATCATTCGGCAAGATCAAACGAGGCAATCAGGAGATCTCCGTTACCTCCAAGACAGGTGAACAGAAGAAATACATGGTACCTCTCTCCAAGCAGATCCTGGTACAGGAGAACGACTATATCCGTGCCGGCATGCCCCTCTCCGACGGCGCCACGACACCGGCCGACATCCTCGCGATCATGGGGCCGACAGCCGTGCAGGAGTACATCGTGAACGAAGTGCAGGATGTATACCGTCTGCAGGGCGTGAAGATCAACGACAAGCACTTTGAGGTGATCGTGCGTCAGATGATGCGCAAGGTGGAAGTGGTGGATCCGGGAGATACCCGCTTCCTCGAGCAGCAGCTGGTCGACAAGCATGAGATGATGGAAGAGAACGACCGCATCTGGGGCAAGAAGGTGATCGTCGATGCCGGCGACTCCCAGATCTTCGAGCCGGGACAGATCGTCACCGTGCGTAAGTTGCGCGACGAGAACAGCTCGCTGAAACGACGCGACCTGAAACCGGTGGAGGCACGCGATGCCGTGCCGGCCACTGCCAACCAGGTGCTGCAGGGTATCACCCGTGCCGCGCTGCAGACCACCAGCTTCATGTCGGCCGCCTCATTCCAGGAGACCACCAAGGTGCTGAACGACGCCGCCATCAACGGCAAGACCGACACACTGGAAGGGCTCAAGGAGAACGTGATCGTAGGTCACCTCATCCCTGCCGGTACCGGTCAGCGTGAGTTTGAGAAGCTGATTGTCGGTTCACGGGAGGACTTTGAGAAGCTGAATGCCAGCAAGCGCAACAACCTGTTCCAGGAAGCCGCTGTTGAAGAATAATAGCTTTGAAATAACTTTTTTTAAAACCCGTGTCGGATTGCCGGCACGGGTTTTTTGTTGTGCTATGCTCGTTTCATGCATCCATAAACCTGCACGTTCGTTTTGCATGATAGAACAAAGCGTAACTTTAGAAATTCATGATATATCAAAGTACAACTTTAGATATTCATGAGAAATGCATATTTTTGTAAGGTTAAATGCTAATATCCACGAAAATGAATGATTATGTTATCACGCAAAATAACTCTTCAGGATGTTGAAAACGACAGCATTTTCCTTTGGGGTGCACGGCAAACCGGTAAAAGCACGTTGCTCAAAATGCAATTTCCCGACAAGCACTATATAGACTTGCTGAAATCGGATGAATTCGAGCGATACAACCGTCGTCCGGCGCTGTTACGCGAAGAACTCAGTTTACTCCCCATCAACGAATTGATTATTATTGACGAAATTCAGAAAGTTCCTGCATTATTCGACGAAGTGCATTGGCTCATGAGCAATCGCAACCTTCGTTTCATCCTGAGCGGCTCCAGTGCACGCAAGCTGCGGAGAAGCGATGTCAACCTGCTTGGTGGCAGAGCTATCCGAAAGCATCTCTATCCATTAGTGAGCACTGAGATTCCTGATTTTGACCTATTAAAAGCTTGCAACAACGGTATGCTACCCCGACATTATCTTGTGGAAGATGCAGGTAAACGACTTCAGGCTTACGTGGGTGACTACCTCCAACAAGAAATCAAAGCCGAAGCGCTTACCCGCAATCTCAATACTTTTTCACGATTTATGGAAGTGGCTGCTCTTAGTAACGGTGAAATTGTAAATTACAACAACATTGCCACGGAATGCGGCATCAGTGCTCCGACTGTGAAGGAATATTTCTCCATTCTTGAAGAGACACTCATCGGATACATGATTCCGGCATTTACCCAAAAAGTAAAACGCAGGGTGATCCAGTCACCCAGGTTTTATTATTCCGATGTGGGTATCGCCAATTTCCTGCTCCAAAGAACTGTGCTAAATCCGGGGTCACCGGAATTTGGGCACGCTTTCGAACACTTTATCTTACAGGAAATCATTGCCTACATCGGGTATTTCAGGCCGTTGTTAAGTTTGGCGTATTGGCGTACCACATCGGGTTACGAAGTGGATGCCATCATTGGCAATGCCGATTTTGCCATCGAAATTAAATCTTCCACCGAAGTGCAGTCGCATCATACAAAAGGATTAAAAGCATTCTCAGAAGAATTTCCCGACGCCCGGCTCATCATCGTTTCATTGGATAAATATCCACGACGGACAAACAATGTGGATATCTATCCTGCCACACAATTCCTTTCAAAGATGTGGAACGGCGATTTCTTTTGATATTCCACCAGATGATGCTTCGGCATATTATTTGTCAAATCCGCATTTACAACTAATTTAGCGCCAAATATCAATCGAATGAAAGCTGCGCGCAATTCTCACCTCCCGGTGTGGTTCACCATCATTGGGCTGGCACTGGCCTCTTGCTCAAACCCACAACCTGAAGCTGTCACGTTATTGAAAGCTGCCGAACAGCTGGCTGATAGCTGTCCCGACTGATAAATTAAGACTGATATGGGTGCAATCTCGTTTTTAAAAAATAGGTCAATGAATTCGAAGAAAACAATTTGAACATTACAACTACTGCCCGATCCACTTCTTCAGGTAGTCGTAGATCGCCTGTTGCGCACGCACAGGAGGCATATCGTTATGTTTGTAAACGTTTTCAAGGTTCTCATCCACCCATACGGCGCTCTGGTTATCTTCAAGCTGGATCTTCAGGATATCGATGATCTGCCGCTTCAGCGGCTCGGCATATACCGGGAAGGCCACCTCTATGCGGCGCTGCAGGTTGCGCGCCATCCAGTCGGCAGAGGTGAGGTAGATGGTCTCCTTGCCACCGTTCAGGAAGTACCATACCCGGGCATGCTCCAGGTAGGCATCCACGATGCGCGTCACCCGGATATTCCTGCTGTAGGGTTGGTTGGGTACCAGGCAGCAGATGCCGCGGATGATCAGGTCGATCGTCACCCCCGCCTCACTGGCACGGTAGAGGGCGTTGATCATCTCCTTGTCCTCCAGGCTGTTCATCTTTAGAATGATGTATCCCTCTCTCCCCTGCTCCACCTGCGTGATCTCCTGTTCTATCAACTGATGGATGGCGGGCAGCATGTTGAATTGGGTCACCAGCAGATGCCTGAAGTCATGCATGTAGGGCTTTCCCTCCAGCACGCGGAACACCTCGTCGATGTCATGGATGATCCCCCTGTTGGAGGTGAGCAACCCCTTGTCGGAATAGATGCGGGCAGTCTTCTCGTTGAAGTTGCCGGTACCCAGGTAGGCATACCCCTTGACAGGATCATCGGGATCGTTGCTCCTCTTGCGTACATAGGCCAGCTTGGCATGCACCTTCAGTCCCGGCAGGCTGTAGATGATCTTGACGCCCGCCTGCTGCATCAGCTCGGAAGAGATGTAGTTGTTCTCCTCATCGAAACGGGCTTTCAGCTCTACGAAGACGGTCACCTTCTTACCGTTCTTGGCTGCACTGATCAGGCTGTTGATCACCGCCGAGTTCTCCGCCACACGGTATTGGGTCACCTTGATCTCCAACACCTTGGGGTCGAAAGCAGCCTGCAGCAGGAAGCGCAGCAGGTAGTCGAACGACTGGTAGGGGAAATGGAGCAGCAGATCCTGGCGGCGCAGCACCCGCAGGATGGAGCTGTTGGCTTCCAGCTCCGGCACCCGTAGCGGCTGTGGCAACGGCTGGCGGAGGCTCTCTCCCACCGGGTTGGGCAATTTCATCAGGTCGGCCAGGTTGAGGTAACGGCCCGAGGGGAGCAGCTCCTCCTCCTCTATCTCATATGCCTCACAGAGATACTTCAGGAAGTAGTCGGGCATATCCTTGTCGTACTGAAAGCGGGTCACCGCCCCGATCTTACGTTTGCGTACCTTCCGCAGGATCCGTTCGGCAATATCCTTCTGATCTTCGTTCTCGAGCGAGAAATCGGCATCGCGCGAGATCTTGATGCTGTAGCAATCCACGATCTCATAACCGGGAAAGACACTCTGCATGTTCGCCTTGATCAGGTCGTCGATGAAGATGATGTAGTGATTGCCCCCAAAGGAGGGCAGCTCCACAAACCGTGGCACCTTGGTGTAGGGGATCTTCATGATGGCATAGGTATAGGAGGTGCCGTTGGTTCCCTTCTTCTTCTTTTTCCGCAGGCTCACCACCTGGTAGATACGTCCGTCGAGGATGAAGGAGTGGATGTCATCTTTCATGATGATCATCGGCTGCAGGTAGGGGAACACCTCCTCATTGAAGTACTTCTCCACGAACGCCCGATGAAAGGGCTCCACCTCGTCGGTCTGGTAGAGGATGATGCCATTGCGGCGCAGTTCCGGGAGGATCATCTCGTTGAAGATGGCGTAATACTCCTTTTCATGAGCTGTCACCTCACGGTTGATCTGGATGATGGTCTGCAACGCCTCTTCCACCGACTCATCGCGCTTGATGCTCTCCAGCAGGGAGCTATGATAACCCGACACACGGATCTTGTAGAACTCTTCCAGGTTGGAGGAGTAGATAGAGAGGAACTTGATCCGCTCATAGATGGGCAACCGCTCATCTTTCGCCTCCAGGAGCACCCGGTAATTGAAAGAGAGCCAGCTGATATCGCGTTTGAAATAGGTGTAACTGTTATTATCCATTGAATCCGACAGTGCTGATAAGATTAAACCTCAAAAATAGGAAGTTTGTTCGAATAAATCATCTTTTGCCTGAAAATTACCAATTCATCCCCATTTTTGTAGAAATGGTTCTAACAAAAGAACAAATGTTGTAAGTTTGTGCATTCTTAGAAAAAAAACAGCCAATAGAATGACAAAGAACATACGTGATTACCTGCTGTTGACGCTTAAAGGGATGGCAATGGGGGCAGCCGATGTGGTTCCGGGTGTCTCGGGCGGGACGATAGCCCTGATCACCGGGATCTATGAGGAACTCATCTTTTCCATCAAGTCGATCAACCTCAAAGCCTTGAAACTTCTCCTCTCGGGGAGACCTGCCGCCTTTTGGAAAGCCATCAACGGTAGTTTTCTGCTGAGTGTTTTATTGGGTATCGCCATCAGCATCTTCTCGCTGGCCAAGGGGCTGACCTTTCTGCTACATCACTATCCCATCCTGGTGTGGTCCTTCTTTTTCGGACTTATCGTTGCATCTGCCATTTATGTGGCACGCACCATCAAAGCGTGGAACGCCGGTGCGGTGATAGCAGGCATTGCCGGCATTGTGATCGCCTATTTTATTACGGTGATCTCACCGGCTGAAGCCAACACCACCTGGTTTTATATCTTCTTTTCGGGTATGATTGCCATCTGTGCCATGATCCTGCCGGGCATCTCAGGTAGCTTCATCCTGGTACTGCTCGGCATGTACCAGTTTATCCTGGGTGCCGTAGGGGATCTGAATATTCCGGTGTTGCTCGTTTTTGTAGCCGGTGCAGCTATCGGCATCATCGGCTTTTCCAACGTCCTCTCCTGGCTGCTGAAGAAATTTCATACCCTCACCATCGCGCTGCTGGCCGGCTTCATGGTCGGCTCCCTCAACAAGATCTGGCCCTGGAAGGAGGTCACCGAATCGTTTATCGACCGACATGGAGAGGTGAGACCGCTGGCTGAAAAGAATATATTGCCCGCCACCTATGAGAACCTCACGGGAAATGAATCCTTGTTATGGGGCGCTATCTTTTTCCTGGTAGTTGGTTTTGTGCTGATTTTTGTAATTGAGGCAGCATCAAAGAAGAAACGATGAAGAGAATAGGGTTGCTCTCCGACACCCACGGCTACTGGGACGACAAGTTTGAGACCTATTTCGAAACGTGCGACGAGATATGGCATGCGGGTGACATCGGCACGCTGGAGCTGGCCACTCGCTTTGAGGCGATGAAGCCTTTCCGCGCCGTCTACGGCAACATCGACGACTACAAGACCCGCATCACCTACCCGCAGACGCTGCGCTTCACCCTGGAGCAGGTGGAGGTGCTGATGACCCATATCGGCGGCTACCCGGGCCGCTACGATCCCTCCATCCGTGCACAGCTCCTGGCCCGTCCCCCAAAACTCTTCATCGCCGGCCATTCGCATATCCTGAAGGTACTCTATGACAAGAAGCTGGATTGCCTTCATATGAACCCGGGGGCGGCAGGCAAGTATGGCTTCCACCGGGTGCGTACGCTGCTCCGCTTCGTGCTGGATGAGGGGGATATCCGCGACCTGGAGGTGATTGAAATTGGCAAACAGGGTTAAAAAAGTCCCGGGAAGAGGGTAATCAGGATACCCCCTGCACCGATCACCATGAAGAGGGTGCCCACCGTACGGTTGAGCAGGATCAGCCCTCTCCGGTTAAACCGTTTGCGCAGGCGAGCAATGAAGAGTGTGAGCAGGAACCACCAGCTAAAAGCGGCCAGTACAAAGGCGCTGATCCCGGCAATGAGATATTCCGTTCCCTCTGCCAGCGGGTTAAAGGAGAAGCGGGTGTAGAGCCCCATAAAGACCAGGATGATGGTCGCATTGGAGAAGGTGAGCAGGAAGGAGGAGATAAAATCACGGAGCAGGCGATCCTCATCGGGGACAATTGCAGGGCTCCACCCTTTCAGGGGATTGCTGCGGAAGACAAACCAGCCGAAGAGGATCAGCACCAGACCGCCAAAAGGCTGAAGAAAAGTCTCATAACGCTCCAGAAAGCGGGAGACAAAACCCATGGCTGTCATGGTGAGCAGTGCATAAGTGATGTCCGACAGCATGGCCCCCATGCCGGTGAGGAATCCGTGACGTCGTCCCCTGCTGAGCGTCCGCTGGATGGTCAGCATGTTGATCGGTCCCATGGGCGA
>Ga0334898_1003770_pt1 | contig 11934 bp, 7 predicted proteins | sample GraSluR3_MG_10_FD_207228 | JGI IMG/M metagenome (GOLD analysis project Ga0334898, IMG submission 207228) | Sludge microbial communities from methane-producing bioreactor in Wageningen University, Netherlands - Granular Sludge_3_08-R3 | ecosystem: Engineered > Bioreactor > Anaerobic > Unclassified... | reverse complement strand
CTCGCTACCAACTGGTGGCCAACCTTGGTTGGGCGGGACTTTCACCCGCTGGGTTCCATCGTGAGGTTTCAGGTTCAGCTCATGCTTTACTCTCCTCCTCACCCAGGCTTTGCCTGGCGCAATGACAGTCTGCGTCAGGGGGCGGTGCTAGAATCGGGGGTGCCCCCCAGAAACGGCAGAATCGAGGCGGGAATGAACTACGGGTCCTTCTTCAAGCACCTGACGGGACGAGTTCCCTACCCCTATCAGATGCGGCTGGGCGAAGCCGAGCACCTGCCGGAGGTGGTCTGCGTTCCCACCGGCCTGGGCAAGACGGCCGCCGTGGTGGTGGCCTGGTTGAACCAGCGTCGGTTGCGCCCCCGGACGACCCCCAGAAGGCTGGTCTACTGCCTGCCCATGCGGGTCCTGGTCGAGCAGGTGGTGGCCAACGTTCAAGCCTGGTTGAAAGCCGCGGCCCCGTTCTTCGAGGAAGGAGTCCCCGAGGTCCACGTCCTGATGGGCGGCTCCGAGGACCATTCGTGGATGGGGCACCCCGAACGCCCCGCCCTGCTGGTCGGGACTCAGGACATGCTGGTCTCGGCGGCCCTGAATCGCGGCTATGCAATGAGCCGCTACCGTTGGCCCCAGGCCTTCGGCCTTCTGAACTCGGACTGCCAGTGGGTCCTGGACGAAACCCAGTTGATGGGGCCCGCCCTGGCCACCTCGGCCCAGTTGCAGGGATTCCGCAGGCAGTTGGGGACCCTGGGCGTGGCCCGGACCACCTGGATGAGCGCCACCCTGGACGAGGCGTCGCTGGACACGGTCGATCACCCCGTTCCCCCTCAAGGCCGCGAAGGGCTCACCCTGGAGATCCAGGACCGCCAGGTCGCCGGCCGACTCCTGCAGGCCCCCAAGCCCCTGTTCCAGGCCCCCCTGCGCCTGGACCGGGAGACCGTCAAGAAGGACTACGCCCGAAACCTGGCCGCCCACCTGGCCCAGGCCCATCGCCCTGGCACCCGGACCCTGGTGATCCTCAACAGCGTCGGGCGGGCCCAGGCGGTCTGCGAAGCCCTCGAGGGTCTGGGGATGGAGCCGGTCCTGCTGCACTCCCGATTCCGCTCCCCCGACCGGGCCGCCCAGCAGGCCCGGTTGGCCCGGCCGGATGCCCTGGTCGTCTCGACCCAGGTCATCGAGGCCGGAGTGGACTTGAGCTCGCGGCTGCTGGTCACCGAACTGGCCCCCTGGTCCTCGCTTGTCCAACGTTTCGGCCGCTGCAATCGCTACGGCGAGCAGGAAGTTCCCCGGATCGAGTGGATCGACATGGACCTGGACGAGGGGCGACCCAACCTGGCCCTCCCTTACGAAGCCTCGCAACTCGAGGCCGCCCGCTCGCGCCTGGAGGGCCTCCAGGACGTGGGACTGCAAAGCCTGGAGCATGTGCCCGCCGCTCCCGACGCCAACCTCCACCCGGTGCTGCGCCGCAAGGATCTGCTGGACCTCTTCGACACTAGCGCCGACCTTTCGGGCGATGACCTGGACGTCTCGATCTACGTCCGAGGAACCGACGAGGCCGATGTCCAGGTGTACTGGCGCCAGGGCCCACCTGGCCAGGACGAGCCGGGACCCACTCGCGACGAAATTCTCAACCTGCCGGTGGGCAGCCTGGCTGCCTTCCTGAAGAAGACGCGTCTGGGCTGGGTCTGGAACCCGCTGGAGAAGAGCTGGGAACCCGTCTCCGAGCAGGGGCGCCGACTCCGCCCGGGGATGACGGTGCGTCTGGCGGCGGAGGCCGGCGGCTATCTGCCCGATCGGGGTTGGGTGGGAGACCGTTCGACGAAGGCCGTCCAGGAGCTCCGGCAGCCGTTGCCTCCCGGAGAGGCGATGGACGGGGATCCCGAAGCCGAAGTCGGGCATTGGATCCCGCTCCAGGCGCACCTGGATCACGTCCTGGATGAGGCTCGAGGGCTGGTGGAACGGGCGGAGTTGCCGACCGATCTGGCCGAAGCCGTCGTCACAGCCGCCCGCTGGCACGACGTGGGCAAATCCCATCCGGCCTTCCAGGGCGCCCTGGTTGCCTTGGCCCCTCCCGATGAGCAGGCCCTTTGGGCCAAGTCCGCCAGGGGAACGGGTCGGCTGAACTACGCGGTGGAGGGCCGCCCCCGCCCCGGATTCCGCCACGAGCTGGCCTCGGCCCTGGCATGGATCCAGACCCGAGAGCAGAGCCTTCAAGGCGACCTGGTGGCCTGGCTGGTCGCCAGCCACCACGGCAAGGTCCGGCTCTCGCTGCGGGCCTTGCCGCTGGAAAGGGCCCCCGACGAGCCCGACCGGCTTTTCGCCCGGGGGATCTGGGATGGCGAGACCCTCCCGGCCCTCCCCGGCCTGCTGGCCGAGCCCGTGCAACTGGACCTGTCGTTGATGCAACTGGGCCCCGGGAGCTGGACCGAGCGGATGCTGGCCCTGCGGGACGCTGAAGACCTGGGGCCCTTCCGGCTGGCTGCCCTGGAGGCGCTGGTTCGGGCTGCGGACGGTCGCGCTTCGGCCAAGGAGAGAGAACGATGAACGAGCTGATCCTGGACGGCTGCGCACCCTTCCCCCTGGCCAGCTACCTCAAGGCCCTGGGGCTGTTGCGCCTGGTCGCCGAGCAGGTCGACCCCCAGGCCCGGGGCGCCTGGGACCGGGAGCGTTTCCTCCTGTCCTCGCGCCTGGACGCCGACGGGCTGGTCCACTTCCTCCTGCACGACTACCGCCCCACCCCGGTGCTGAATCCCTGGAACGGAGGCAGCGGGTTCAATGAAGGGCCGGGTGACACGAGCGCCCGAGACTACGTTGCGGCCCTGGAGGACAGCCATTCACCCCGCTTCGAGGCCTTCCGGCGCTCCATCTCGGCCGCCCGCCGGGCCCGGGAACGCCTGGGCCTGATCGAGAAGCCGGATGTCGAGCAGAAGGCCCGCCTGATCGCGCTCTGCCGAGCCACCTTCCCCGAGGAGGCCCTGCCCTGGCTGGACACGGCCCTGGTGCTGACGCCGGAGAAGGCAGAGTTTCCACCCCTGCTGGGCACGGGGGGGAACGACGGGCGCCTGGACTTCAGCGTCACCCAGATGAAGAGACTCAGCAAGCTCTTCACGACCGCGGACGGGACACCGGACAAGCAGGCCGAGGGCCTGCTGCGCGCGGCGCTCTTCGGTCTGACCGTCTCGGGAGTTCCCGGCGACGGAATCGGACAATTCTCACCCCAGTGCGCCGGAGGCGCCAACGCCTCGACCGGCTTCGATGGCGGCAGCCAGGCCAATCCCTGGGACTTCGTCCTGGCCCTGGAGGGCGCCATGCTGCTGACGGCTTCGGCCTCGCGCCGGTTGCAGGACCAGGAATCCTCGCATCTGTCGGCTCCCTTCAACGTCCGCCCCGTCTCGGGCGGTTATGCCTCGGCAGGGCCCGAGGACCCGGACATGTCGCGGGCCGAGACCTGGCTGCCGTTGTGGAACCGAAGCGCCTCGTTGGCAGAGTTGAGACAACTGTTCTCGGAGGGGCGGGCCCGGGTGGGAACCCACCTGGCCGGCAACAGCCTGGACTTTGCCCGCGCCGTGGCGGGTCTGGGCGTGGACCGCGGCCTGACCGAATTCCAGCGCATCGGCTTCCAGGAGCGCAACGGCCAGGCCTATCTGGCCATCTCGCTGGGCCGCTTCCAGGTGGCCCGCAACGCCCAGGCCTCCCTGGTCGACAGCCTGGATCGGGATGGCTGGCTGCAAGACCTGGGCCGCAGCGCGCTCGGCAATCTCCCGGCCTCCGTCCGGCGCCGGGTCCACCAGTTGCACGGGGCCGTCTTCGACCTGTGTCGGGTCCCCGGCCGCGCCGCCATCCAGAAGGTCCTGGTCACCGTGGGGGCCCTGCACAGGAGCTTCGCCCTGCTGCCGATCAAGGATCCCTGGAAGCACCCCAGGCCCTGCCCCGCCCTGGACCCGCGCTGGGCGCGGCAGGCCGACGACGGCTCGGCGGAGTTCGACGCCGCTGCTGCCCTGGCGGGTCTGGCGGTCACCAACCCACAAGGAGCCCGCACGGCCATGCGCTGGCTCTTCGACCCCACGCAAACCACCAGCGGTCGTGCGCGCTGGGTGCCGGAACGCCAGGACCAAATCCTGCGCCCCGCCGACGATCTCCAGCAGATCGCCCGAACCGCCCTGGCGCGACTGCTGGTCCTGCAGTTCATGAAGTCGGCGGACTCCGGGGATCCGACGACCTCGGCCGCGGCCACCTGGAGGGACGCCTCACCGCGCCGGGTCCGACCTGAAACCCTGCTGGCCTGGCTGAACTCCGAGCTGGACTGGCGGCGGGCAGCCGACCTCTTCTGGGGCCTGCTGCTGGTCGAACCCTCGCGCCAGGAGCCAGGATCCGAACCGCCTGGGGAAGCGGTCGCCTCCAATCCTCCGGCGGCCTTCTCCCTTCTGAAGTTGTGCTTTGCCGGCCGTCCGATTCGACACGGCACCTCGGAAGCCGACGGCGTCCCGGTGCCCTGCGATCCGGACATCCTGCTGGCAGCCCTGGCCGGTCAGGGCCCCCGGGCCGTCTCCCGGGCCGCGCAACGCCTGCGTGCCAACATGCTGGCTCCCTTGTTGGAGGAGGCCTGGTTGCCACCCCTCCTGTCTCGACGCCTGGCTTCGGCCGTGCTGCTGCCCCTGCAGGGGCGAACCCTGGAACTCCTGGCCCGGCAGGTACTTCGCCCGGCCGCGCCCGTCAACGCTTGAAACCAGAGATCCCCTTCGGAATCGAAAAGGAGACCCCCATGAACTGGAACGCCCTGGAGAACGCCCCTCGCCTGCTTCTGGAAGCCCCGCTCAAGCCCGTACAGGGAACCCGATTCCAGCCCACCGGATTCCCGAACCTGGGCCCCGCCCGCTATGAGGCCCACGACGGGACCCCCATGCTCTTGCTGGAATCCAACCAGAGCGTGGCCAACCGCCTGGAAGAGGTGGTCTGGGACGAAGCCAGCCGGGACTGGGTGAAGCCCCTGCGCGGCCTGCCCTATGTCCGGGTGGAGACGCCAACGGGCGAATTCCTCACCACCTCGGTCCTGGAAGCCCACCGCCTGAACAGTCCCTACATCCTGGAGGGCAAGGACCGAAGCTTCTTCGAACGCCTGAAGGGCGAACTGGGCGCCCAGGACACCGGCCGGGTGGACCTGGGGCTGCTGGCCCGGACCCTGCTGCGCTACGATCCCAATGCCCTGATCCACGGCATCTTCCTGGCCAAGAAGGAGCTGGCCGGCGGGCGGCTGCGCCTGCCTCGGGCCTTGTCCGGGTTCATCGAGGCTGCCGAGGTCAACCCGGCCACCTCGGGCGGGGTCAAGCTGGACGAGGTGGACCCTTCCGGGGACACCAAGAAGGGGTTCGGGCATGTCCCCTTCTCTCGCGAGGAGTTCACCGGAGAGATCACCGCCTACTTCAACCTGGACCTGGTCCAACTGCGCTCGTATGCCCTAGGTCCGGACGCCTTCCGACTGCTGGTCACCCTCTCGCTGTACAAGGTGCTGAACTTCCTGAACAGCGGCCTGCGGCTGCGCACGGCCTGCGACCTGGAGCTGGCCGGTGCAGGCCTGAAGGTGACCCGGCCCGAGGGTTTCGAGCTGCCGACTTTGGCGGAGCTGGAAGGCACCTTGCCCGAGCTGGTCCACAAGACCTCCCCGGCCTTCGCCGACCCGGCCGTCACGGTCGTCCGCTACCAGAGCGCGAAGGGTTGACGAGATGCTGACCCTGGAGTTCCGATTCCCGGCGGGTCGCTATCACGCCACGCCCTGGGATCGCCACGTCAACGAGGGCGAAATCGACTGGCCCCCGTCCCCCTGGCGACTGGTGCGGGCCCTCCAGGCCGTGTGGCTCTCGCGCGCCCAGGAGGACATCCCCCAGGCCACCGCCATCCGCCTGATCGAGACCCTGGCGGGGCACCTTCCCAGCTATCACCTGCCGCCGGCCTCCTCCGGGCACACCCGGCACTTCATGTCCCTGTACAGGACGTCGCTGGACGGGAAGACCAACAAGGTCTTCGACACGTTCGCCTCGGTCAGCCGGGAAGAGCCGCTGGTGGTGACCTGGCCCGACCTGGTCCTGGCCCCCGAGCTTCTGCAGGCCCTGGACCTGCTTCTGGAACGAATGACCTGGCTGGGGCGCTCGGAGTCCTGGGTCGCGGGGCGAAGGGCTCCAGAGCCTCGAGTGACCAGCCACGTCCGTCCGGCCGCGGGCGCTTCGCCCGAGCCCGGCGAAGAACTGGTTCGGCTGCTTTGCCCTCGAGGCCCCGAGGACTATCGCGAGTGGGCGGCCAGCCTTCCCCGCCCCAATGGAAAGAAACCGCCCCTGGCACCGGACAACCTCTTCGACGCCCTGACCCTGGAGACGGCAGACCTGAGGAAGGCCGGCTGGAACCAGCCGCCCGGGGGGCGTTGGGTGGAGTACCTTCGCCCCCTGGATCGGCTGGATGGGACGCGCCGGACCGCCAGACGGGGCCGACCGCGCACGCAGCCGCCCCAGGTGGCCCGATTCGCCCTGGCCTCGAAGGCGCTGCCCGATCTGACCCAAACCCTTCGGGTCGGCGAAACCCTCCACAAGGAGCTGGTTCGCCTGAGCGACGGGCATCCCACCTTCACGGGGCGGAACCCGGACGGTTCCCGCCGCGAAGGGCACCTTCACGCCCATTTTCTGGGGGAGATCGGACCACGAGACGGCCGGGTGCGCTTCCTGACCCTGTGGGCCCCCGAAGGCTTGGACGAACCGGCACGGAGGGCCTTGGGGCAGTTGGGGCAGGTCTTCGGAATCGGCTCCGATCCGATTCACGTTGTCCTGCTGGGAACCGGCCAGCCCGAAGACTTCAGCGACTCCCGGACCACGGCCGCCGGAACACCCATCCTGGCCTCCGGTACCGTCTGGCAAAGCCTCACCCCCTTCGTCCCGACCCGCCATCCTCGCGCCCGCGGCACCCGCAGATTCGAGAACGGTCTGCTGGTCGGCAGCCCGGAACACGACCTGCGCCGCCTGCTGGCCTTGAGCGGTCTGCCTGAACCGACCGAGGTCACACCCCTGAAGGAATGTCGTTTCCAGGGTCGCACCCTTCCCTGGGCCCGATTCCGCACACAGCGCCTGACGGGCGAAGGCCTGCGCTCCAACCAGCCGGCCCTGGGCTGGCGACTGGTCTTCCCGACCCCGGTGCAGGGTCCGATCTGCCTGGGCTACGGCTCCCACTTCGGCCTGGGCTTGTTCGTGCCCCAGCCCGATTGAGTGAACGCCGCGCCGGACCCGCGCGGGTTCCGGCGCGGCCTTTCCGCCCCTCCCCGACCCGACTGGCGCAGGTGCCCGACCTTCTCGGGGGAAGCGACGCGGCATGCGAATCGCGCCTTCCCTGGAGTTGGGGCTAGGAGTCCTGGCGGTCTCCACCGGCGCCGTCCTGGTCCGCTCCTGCGCGGTCCCCTCCCTGGGGATCGCATCCTGGCGACTGCTGCTGGCCGCCTCGGCCTTCGTCGTCCTCTGCGCCTGGCGTCAGAGCCCGGGTCTGGCCGCCTTCCGTGGTCGGGATCGAATCCTGGCCGTTCTTTCAGGGCTCTTCCTGGCGGCCCATTTCGCGGCCTGGATCACCTCCCTGTCGATGACCAGCGTGGCCTCTTCGGTGGTCCTGGTGACCACCGCTCCCCTGTGGGTGGGCCTGGGCTCGCGGATCCTGCTGCGTGAGGACCCGGGGCGGACCTTCTGGCAGGGCCTGGCCCTGGCCCTGGCGGGCACCGCCCTGGTCACCCTGGTGGACCGCTCGCCGACAGGGCAGGCTCCCGCCCCCATGCTGGGGAACGGCCTGGCGCTTCTGGGCGCCCTGGCTGCCTCCGCCTATCTTCTGGCCGGCCGGAAGCTGCAGCGGGAAGTGGACACCCTCTCCTACGTCGCGGTGGTCTACGGGGTGGCCGCCCTGGTGTTGGCGGGGATGGCCTGGACCTCGGGCACGCCCCTGACGGGCTACGAGGGCCGGGACTGGCTGCTGTTGGGGCTGTTGGCGCTGGTGCCGCAATGCATCGGACACACCCTGTTGAACCGCAGCCTGCGGGTCTTCCAGGCGGGAATCGTGGCCACGGCCCTGCTGGGCGAGCCGGTGGCCGCCAGCGCCCTGGCCTGGCTGGTGCTGGGCGAACCTGTGGGCCCCTGGCAGTTCCTTGGAGGCGGACTGATCCTGGTCGGGGTCGCGCGGGCCTCGGCCAGGTCCGCAGACGCTACACCCGTCGGCAGGTCGCCACAGGATGCCGGGGAAGGATCTCTCAACCAGCAGGAGGGCCCTTCCTTGGAGGAACCCGAGAGACAGAAACCGGGCTTCATCCACCGCTGCGCGGGGTGGTGCACCATGCGGATGGTCCGCATCCCGTGGCTGTTGCGCCTGATGACGCGCCTGCATGTCCTGGTCTATCAGGCCACGGGCGGCCGGATCGGAGGCAGGATGGCCGGCACCCCGATGCTGCTCCTGCACCACATGGGGCGCAAGTCCGGCCGGGCCTTCGTGGCCCCACTCCTGTGCCTGGAAGAGGCAGGCGATCTGGTCGTGGTCGCTTCTTACGGCGGAAGCCCCGTCGACCCGGCCTGGTGGACCAACCTCCAGGCGGCAGGGGGGCGCGGTCTGGTCCAGTTCGGTCGGCGCGTCCAGCAGGTCCAGGCGGAAATCGTGCCTTCTCCCCGGCGCGAAACCCTGTGGAACCGGTTCGTCCAGGCCTGGCCAGCCTACGAAGACTATCGCCGGGCCACCTCCCGCAGGATCCCCATCGTCGTCTTGAAGCCCCTGAGGGCCAGCGCGCCAAGGCAAAGCTTTGCTGAGATGGACCGCTCCCCGATGAAGAGCCCTCCCGCGAGCAACCCGAAGGACCAGACCTGCTTCAATGGGGCCACGCCTGGATAGGCGTGGGAATAACCGAGTGCGCGATATGTTCCGTGTAATCCCCACCGCTTCAATGGGGCCACGCCTGGATAGGCGTGGGAATCAGGAGGGGCGAGAGGAGCCGGACGGGTCCGGCTCGCTTCAATGGGGCCACGCCTGGATAGGCGTGGGAATCAGGCGGACGCAGGCGCGGGCGTCCAAAATTCCGTGGCTTCAATGGGGCCACGCCTGGATAGGCGTGGGAATGAGTCTATGTAGTCCTCCCTTCGGGCCTCTCGGATGCTTCAATGGGGCCACGCCTGGATAGGCGTGGGAATGCTCATCCAGGGGGAGGAATGCCTCCAGAAGGAGGGCTTCAATGGGGCCACGCCTGGATAGGCGTGGGAATTGCCCTCTGGGCGGGGCAGGAGCCTTTAAACGAGAAGCTTCAATGGGGCCACGCCTGGATAGGCGTGGGAATGTGTGGGATTCACCGCCTGCGCAAACGCAGGTATCTGGCTTCAATGGGGCCACGCCTGGATAGGCGTGGGAATCAGGGATTTTCGGTAGGCGCTTTGTGTGTATACTATCTGCTTCAATGGGGCCACGCCTGGATAGGCGTGGGAATCATGATGGTGTCCCGGTGGTGGTTCAGCGTCCCGAGGCTTCAATGGGGCCACGCCTGGATAGGCGTGGGAATAGTGATAATGCTTGCGAAGCCAAGCAGCCCTCGCCTGCTTCAATGGGGCCACGCCTGGATAGGCGTGGGAATTTTGCAAGACAAAAACGGAGGACAAAACGATGGCGAAGCTTCAATGGGGCCACGCCTGGATAGGCGTGGGAATCGTTGAGGATGCTACGCGTCTGGCGCCACTGCTTCGCTTCAATGGGGCCACGCCTGGATAGGCGTGCGAATACTGCCGCGCCGAATACGGCACGGCAATCTCGCCCGCTTCAATGGGGCCACGCCTGGATAGGCGTGGGAATCTGCAGAAGCGCATCGCTGCAGACTGACCTGGGAAACGCTTCAATGGGGCCACGCCTGGATAGGCGTGGGAATGACCCGCACCTACACGACCCAAGAGTGGCGGGTATGGCTTCAATGGGGCCACGCCTGGATAGGCGTGGGAATCCCCTGGCCACGCGGTCAGCGGCCTCCTCAGCGCGGCTTCAATGGGGCCACGCCTGGATAGGCGTGGGAATCAACGTCATCTCTGAGACCCTGCCTGCGTTCACCGAGCTTCAATGGGGCCACGCCTGGATAGGCGTGGGAATCAGGGAAGCAGCAGAAGCCGTTGCGGATCGTGCAGCGGAGCTTCAATGGGGCCACGCCTGGATAGGCGTGGGAATCCTGGGAGACTCCTCCCCCTCGGCCAACCACCGCTGGCTTCAATGGGGCCACGCCTGGATAGGCGTGGGAATGATCGTGAACGGCGATCCCTCGCTCCAGACCGCCAGGCTTCAATGGGGCCACGCCTGGATAGGCGTGGGAATTACGAAGGCTCCGGGCTGCATCACGAGCTGGGTCCGGCTTCAATGGGGCCACGCCTGGATAGGCGTGGGAATCAGGGCCGAATGAAGGCCATTGAGCGCAAGATAGAAGCTTCAATGGGGCCACGCCTGGATAGGCGTGGGAATCCTGTACCGGAGGCTTCAGTAGGAAGACCCCCGGGCTTCAATGGGGCCACGCCTGGATAGGCGTGGGAATAAGGGAAGGGTCCACGGGAGCATTCCTATGCTTCCGCTTCAATGGGGCCACGCCTGGATAGGCGTGGGAATGGCAACCCCGTGGGCGACCTCCAGTCGGCTCTGGAGCTTCAATGGGGCCACGCCTGGATAGGCGTGGGAATCTGCCAGGGAACCTTCCCTTCCCGAATCAACCAGGGCTTCAATGGGGCCACGCCTGGACAGGCGTGGGAATATCGAGGGCGAGGACATGGCGGGCAACGTTATCTCTGCTTCAATGGGGCCACGCCTGGACAGGCGTGGGAATATTTTCTGGGCCTGTGACTATTGCGCCGGGTGTTGTGCTTCAATGGGGCCACGCCTGGACAGGCGTGGGAATCCTGTTCGCGCGGGCCCCGAAAAATCGGGTTTCCTGCTTCAATGGGGCCACGCCTGGACAGGCGTGGGAATGGCTCAGGCTCTACCTGCGACGGCGTCCGATCGTCGCTTCAATGGGGCCACGCCTGGACAGGCGTGGGAATCTGCTGACCCCGGTCGACGTGGCCCCCTTCCTGCGCGCTTCAATGGGGCCACGCCTGGACAGGCGTGGGAATCACGCACCCCGCGTCCACCCGCCGGAGCACTGCCCGGCTTCAATGGGGCCACGCCTGGACAGGCGTGGGAATGTTGGGCAGCCCGGCGCCTGGGACCATCATCTGCCGGCTTCAATGGGGCCACGCCTGGATAGGCGTGGGAATGCGGGGGGGGCGCGATCCCGGTTTGGTGGCATCCTCCTTCAAGCCCGGCTTTGATGGCTTCCTGGGCGCGTAGGCGCTGAGCATGATTCGGATTCTACTTGCAAGGTTTTCACGGGAAATGGAGAAGCCTCCCGTGTTACACCCAACGGCCTTGCGGCCGAAAGCAGGAGGCTTCTCCCCATGGTTACGCGGTTCAAGCTGGTCGGACCTTCTCTCCCGAGCGTGCGGGTTGAATCCGAGCCCGCGAAGGCCAGATATCGCGAGGACCGCGGTGCCTGGGCGCGTCGCCTGGCTTGGGAGGCTGGGCAACGGGCGTCTTCGATGATCCTGGAACTCCTGCAAGACCTGGATTTGAGCCAACCGGTCGCCCTCCTCGACTTGGAGAGCAAACTGTATCCGCTTCTGGCCCGGTTCGGTGGCGACCCGGTGGTGGCGGCCGTCATCGACGCCGCGCACGAGGACCCTGAAGTGTATGCCAGGACCCTGGCGCTTGCGGCGACGTCCCCGGCTGGTTTGCAGCGGTCGTCGCAACCGGTTCGGGTAACCCTGTTTGGCGGGTCCGAGGTCGAAGTGGCGACGCCCTACTTCCTGAAGCGCCGGCCTCGGAAGAAGACGAACAAGGGCAACGGCGGCGGGCTCCAGGCCAGGTCCGCCTCGAAGGCCCGGG
>Ga0334898_1003768_pt1 | contig 11939 bp, 7 predicted proteins | sample GraSluR3_MG_10_FD_207228 | JGI IMG/M metagenome (GOLD analysis project Ga0334898, IMG submission 207228) | Sludge microbial communities from methane-producing bioreactor in Wageningen University, Netherlands - Granular Sludge_3_08-R3 | ecosystem: Engineered > Bioreactor > Anaerobic > Unclassified... | reverse complement strand
GGAAGGCGTGGCCGGGGAGACGGGTGGCCAGGCGATAGACGGCCCAGCCCAGGAACGGGGCGATCACCGCCATGTTCAGGATGTTGGCGCCCAGGGCGGTCAGGCCGCCGTCGCCGAAGAGGAGTGCCTGGACCACCAGCACCGCCGACAGGACCAGGCAGGCCGGCCAGGGTCCCATCAGGATGCCGGCCAGGGCTCCTCCGCTGAAGTGTCCGCTGGTTCCTGCCGCCACGGGGAAGTTCAGCATCTGGAGGGCGAAGATGAGGGCGGCCAGGACCGCCATCAGGACGGTGCGGGAGGGATCCAGGTGGCGCCGGACCCAGGCGCTGGCCCAGGTCGTGGCCCCGGCCCCGGCCGCCAGGCAGGGGATCCAGGTCCTGGCTTCCAGCATGCCGTCGGGGATGTGCATGAGGGCCCTCCCGTTCCTCGCGGGTAGCACGAACAGTAGAAAAGTAGCACGGATTGTCCGGAGTGCCAAGCCCTTCCCGGGGCCGGGTGCTGATCCTCAGCGTCGGCGAATGGACGTCCACGACGTGTCCCCTCCCCGAGGTGGTGGAGGCGATGCAGCGTTGCCTCGTGGAGGCCTGCGGCAACTCGGCGTCCAACCATCGCCACGACCGCCTGGCCTCCAAGCATGTCGAGAGGGCCCGGCAGATCATCGCCACGACCGCCTGGCCGACGCGCTGCACCAGGACGGGCATTCGCTCGTCAGCCGGCAGCGCGCGGAGCGCGGTTGGCCATGACCGCTCGATGTCCGAGGCCACCAGGAGGTTCCTGGCCACGCGCAAGCAGGATGCGAATTACGATGACTTTCCGCAGAGCGTGGAAGAAGTGCTGCAACGGGCCAGCAAGCGCCACAAGGCAAAACGCGCATGTCGCGTTGGGGGCGCGGGTCGGGCCTTCGCGCATCCGGCCCGCAGGCGTAGATGATTGATTGCCCCGTTCTGCGTGAACAGACCGGCGTAGATTCCCGATGGTTCCATGCCACACCTGGCTCTTGAGTGAATACTTTTACACGTTGTTCGGTGCCCCTTTTCAACCCCACAAGCTATAATATGAATAGCCGCCACAGGCGCGGTTCACCCGGCAGCCAGACTGCCGAACGGGAGGGAAATCCCGTGAGCATCACCGGCACGCTCCCGTCTTCCCGAACCCTTCCCTCGAATTGCCTCGAACCCGGCCCCGAGCAATTCATGGAATCCGGGCCGGCGACCCGTCACCCTGAGGTCGAGAGCCTGCCAGACGAGGAACTCCTGACCTCGGCCCTGTCGGCCTCGGTGGCCCTGGTCCAGGAACGGCTCTTCCTGGGGCGCTGCCTCCTGGAGATCCAGCGGCGCGACCTGTGGAGCCAGTGGGGCTACAGTTGCCTCAGAGTAGTTCCTGACCCTGGGTCTGCAGATGGACCCCCGCGAGGGCCGGGAGGCCCGCCGCGTGGCCCAGGCCCTGGAAGACCTGCCCATGCTGGCCGAAGCGGCCGAAGCGGGCCGAGTCCGCTGGGCCAACCTGCGCGAGGTGGTGCGGGTGGCCACCCCCGAGACCGAGGAGTTCTGGACGCACGCGGCCCTGACGCGGCGCTATCGCCCCCTGTGCCGGATGGTCCGGCGGGCCCTGGACGGCGGCCAGGCGGCCGACGAACCCGAGGAGCGCGACAGCACGGGCACGCGCCTGCAGATGAACCTGCTGCCGGAGGAGGCCGAACTGATCCAGGCCGCCACCGCGGCTCTGTCGGCCCAGGCCGAGCGGATGCTGGACCCCTTGGAGGCCTGGCTGGACATGTGCCGGCAGGTCGTGGAGGGACGGCTGCGCACCACCCCCGACCAGTTGCAGAAGACCCGGGAGATGGTGGCGGAACTGGAGGTCCTGCGCGAGGAGCAGGACATGCGGGAGTTCCAGGCCGTGGCCCGGGAGGTGGTCGCGGAACTGGAGGTCCTGCGAGAGGAGCAGGACATGCGGGAGTTCCAGGCCGTGGCCCGGGAGGTGGCGGACCAGGGACGACACGCGCGTGTCATCCTGGATCCGCTGCCTGGCGTGAGAACCGAGGGCGTCGAGGCGGGTCTGGATGCAAGGAAGGCGTGCATCGAGGAGCGGAGCGTAGTTGGAAACTACGTGAGCACCGCAGAGGTGCGCCTGACGAGGCAGACGGGCCTGGATCGGCGGCCGAATGCCACGGTAGGTGGCGGATTCAGGGTCATGAACGGCGGGTCCCAGGTGCGCGAGGGCGGGTATTCCGGTGGCGCCTGGGAGATCCTGGATCGGATGCCTGGCCTGCCCTGGGCGGCAGTCGCCACCGAAGAGGCACCCATTCCCGGAGAGCCCGACCTGGGCGTGGCCTGGCGAAGCAAGGTCCCCCACTGGGATGAAGCCGAAGCGCGCGCCCGCCATCCCGGCGCGGCGATGCGGCGCCACGTCCTGCGCCGTGACGGCTTCCGATGCGCCTGCCCGGAGTGCCCGCATGAGGTCTGGCTGGACATCCACCACGTCAGCTTCTACTGCAGCGGCGGGCTGACGGTGCCCGAGAACCTGGTGCTGTGCTGCTCGAAGTGCCACGCCAACATCCACGACGGCAACCTGCGGGTCACGGGGAACGCCGAGCAGGGACTGTCCTGGACCGATCGCCGCGGCCGCCCCCTGGGCTACTGGACCGAGGCTGAACTGGCGCGGGCGGCGCAGGAGGCGCTGGGGCGCCGGGTTGGGCTGGCGGGGCGAGGGGGCGCCTCTGGATGACACGCGCGTGCCGGTGGATGGGGGGGGGCGACGCCCGTGAAGCGCGTGATCGAAGCCCAGTCCAGGCCAGCCTCCAGCATCTGGCGAGCGGTCTGCACCTGCATTTCCCTCCGCCCTTGCTGAAGGCCCTTCTGTAGGCACTCCTGAAGCGCTTCCTGGCGTGCGTCGTGCAGCCGGGGTGGCCTCGTCGGGGTCTCCAGGCGGAGCAAGCCGATACGGACCAGGCCGAGCCGCCCCTCGACCAGGAAAGGCTGCGTTCAACAATCGGCAACATCCCGGCCACTTTCCGGCAATCTCCCGTTCATCCGTCGGCAACTTCCCAGGCGCACCCTGGAGGTGAGGGGTGCCCGTGGACGGGCGCCCGACGACCGGTCCCGCCTGCCGAACACCAGGCCCCGTCGGCCGCAGCGCCTGAGCCCAGGCCAGCAGTGGTATACTGCGGATATGGAGAACGCTTCCATGGAAGCCCTGCGTCAGGAAGAACTGCCTCTCGAGCCGGACGTCTCGCACCTGGTCACCGAGGACGATACGCCCGTGGACAACATCCTCTCCGAGAAGCAGATGCGCCTCTTCCCCAGCATCCTGCACGCCTCGTGGAAGCCGGGACGCCCCTTCGTGGTCACCGCCGATGTGGGGCTCTTCGGCAGCGCGGATGAGCCGGCGGTGGTGCCGGACATCCTGCTCAGCCTGGACGTGAAGCTGCCCGAGGACTGCCGATCCAAGGCCCGTCGCTCCTACTTCACCTGGGTCTATGGCAAGGCGCCGGACCTGGTGATCGAGGTGGTCTCCAACCGGGAGGGCCCCGAGGTCCAGAAGGCCGAACGCTATGCCCGCCTGGGGGTGCGCTACTACGTCATCTTCGACCCCGATCGCTGGCTGGGCGATCGCGTGCTGCGGGGCTACGTGCTGCACGGCCGCGGCTACGTCGAGTTGCCGGACCTCTCGTGGTTGGACGAGCTGGGCCTGGGCCTGGTGACATGGCAGGGCCGTTTCGAGGACATGGAGGGCCTGTGGCTGCGCCCCTGCGGGCCTGACAAGGTGCTCCTGCCCCTGCCCACGGAGTTGGCCGAGGCTGCCCAGGCCCGGGCCGACCAGCAGCAGCTTCGGGCCGAGGCTGCCGAGGCGGAGCTGGAACGCCTCCAAGCACGTCTGCGCGAGCTGGGGGTCGAGTAGCAGGTCGAGTCGCAGCCCTCAGCCGGGCCGCTTGCGGCTCACAACAGAACGCGCCCCGGGAGGGGGGCCTCTCCGGGGCGCGTTCTGGACTTGTGGTCGGGGCGCGGGGCGGGGATCAGCCCAGGGCGCGGGCCATCAGGTCGGCCAGGTGGTGTGAGAAGCGGGAGGGATCGGGGAGCTCGCCCCCTTCGGCCAGCAGGGCCTGGGCGTGCAGCATCTCGGCCGCCTGGCCCAGGAAGGGCTCGTCGCCCTTCTCGGAGTACAGCGCGTGCAGGCGCTGGACCACCGGGTGGGTGGGGTTGATCTCCAGGATCCTCTTGACCGGAGGGAGCTCCTGGCCCATGGCCTTCATCAGCTTCTCCATGGCCGGGGAGGGGTCATGGGCATCCGAGACCAGGCAGGCCGGAGAGGTGGTCAGTCGGGACGAGAGCTGGACCTGCTTGACCTGCTCGGAGAGGCGGGTGCCGAGCCAGGCCAGCAGGCTGGCCAGCTCCTTGCGCTGCTCCTCCAGCCGGGACTCGGCTTCCTTCTTCTCGTCTTCGCTGCCCAACTCCAGCGAGCCTCGGGAGGCCGAGCGGAAGGGCTTGCCCTGGAAGTCGGCCACCTGCTCGACCCAGACGGCGTCCACGGCGTCCTGCAGGAGCAGCACCTCGTAGCCCTTCTGGCGGAAGGCCTCCAGGTGGGGAGAGTTCTCCAGGACCGAGCGGTTCTCGCCGGTCAGGTAGTAGATGGCCTCCTGCTCGGGCTTCATCCTCGAGACGTAGTCGGCCAGCGTGGTCGGTTCGGAGGACTCGGTCGAGGGGAGCAGGCAGAGCTCCAGCAGGGCTGATTGCTGCTCGGGTTCACGGAAGAGCCCCTCCTTGAGGACCCGTCCGAACTCGTTCCAGAAGGTGCGGTAGGTCTCGGGCCGGTTCTCCTTCATCTCCTTGAGGGTGGCGGTGACCTTGCGGGTCAGGCCCTTGCGGATGGCCCGGATCTGGCGATCCTGCTGCAGGATCTCGCGCGAGACGTTCAACGAGAGGTCCTGGGCGTCCACCACCCCGCGCATGAAGCGCAGGTGATCGGGAAGAAGCTCCTCGCAGCGGTCCATGATGAAGACCCTCTTGACGTAGAGCTGCACGCCCCGGCGAGCATCCGGGACGAAGAGGTCCAGAGGGGCCTTGGACGGGATGAAGAGCAGGGCCTGGAACTCGAAGGTGCCCTCGCCCTTCATCGGGATCGTCTCCAGGGGATCCGTCCAGTCGTGGGCGACGTGCCGGTAGAACTCGTGGTACTCCTCGGGCTTGACCTCATCGGTCGGACGGGCCCACAAGGCCTTCATGGAGTTCAGGGTGGCGTCCTCGGTGGCCTCGCCCTGGCGGACCTGCATCCGGATGGGATGGGCCAGGAAGTCCGAATAGCGCTTGACCAGGCCGCGCAGGACCCACTCCGAGGTGTAGTCGGCCAGGCCGTCCTCCGAGTCGGCGGGTTTCAGGTGCAAGGTGACCACGGTTCCCTGGGCCGGGCCCTCGACGTCTTCGAGGGTGTAGGTGCCCTCTCCGGACGATTCCCAGCGGGTTCCCGAGGCCTGGCCGGGCCGGCGGGTCTCCAGGGTCACCCGGTCGGCCACCATGAACACCGAGTAGAAGCCGACTCCGAACTGGCCGATCATCTCGGCCGAGGCCCCCTGGTCCCGGCTCTCGCGCAGCTTGCGCAGGAACTCGGCGGTGCCCGAGCGGGCGATGGTGCCGATCAGGTTGCGGACCTCCTCGCGCGTCATGCCGACGCCGTTGTCGATCACCTTCAGCGTGCGCTGCTCGGGGTCCGCCTCCAGGCGGATGTGCAGATCGGAGAGGTCGGCGCCCAGTTCGGGATGGACCAGGCCTTCCAGGCGCAGCTTGTCCAGGGCGTCGGACGAGTTCGAGAGGAGCTCTCGGAGGAAGATGTCCTTGTTGGAATAGATCGAGTGGACGACCAGGTCCAGCAACTGGCGGGCTTCGGCTTGGAATTCGTGGGTTTCGACGGTCATGAAGACTCCGGATTCATCGATGGGATTGAACATGCTCAGTATAGTGAAGGCCCGTTAGAGCAACGTCAGAACCTCCTCGGGGGCAAAAGCAGACCCCCCGCCTCGGGTTCGAGGTGGGGGGTCGCGTTCAGGCCTAGGGGTTTCCGTCTGGGTTCCTAGGAAGAGCGGCTAGCCGGCCATGCGGTTGCGCCTGTGGCAGTCCTGGCAGTAGACCGGGCGGTCGTTGCGGGGCTTGAAGGGCAGCTTGGCCGGACCGCCGCAGCCTGCACAGGTGGCCTGGTAGAAGGTCTGGTCGTGGCGGCCGTTGCGGCCCTGGACCTCTCCGCGGTCGCGGCGGGCCTTGCGCTTGTCACGGCACTCGGGGCAGCGGCTGGGATCGTTCTCCTGGTTGCGCTCGATCTGGAGGGCCTGTTCCAGAACGGTGAAGGTCCATTCCTTCTTGCAGTCACGGCAGGGGGGCATGAGGCGGTCTTGAAGCATTCAGTCTGGCTCCTTGAGGAAGATTTGGCGGGTCGCATGGGCACCGCGGTCCCAAGCGCCGGAGGCATGCCTGACTGGTTCCGGTCTGGGAACCCCAGGGAGCGGAAAGAACGTTCAGCCGACTTCAGGGACGCCAGCAGTCTAGCATGGCTTGCTGAAGATCGCAAATGCCTCGGCGTTGTTCTGGATTTATTCGGTGACGAGCGGCGCGGGTTCGATGCCGCCCGGGTCTGGACCCTCGGCCCAGGTGGCGGCCAGGGCCAGCAGGACCTCGACGGTCTGGTCCATCTCTTCGACGGTGGTCCATTCGAAGGGAGAATGGAAGCTGTGCTGCCCGCTGGACAGGTTGGGCGTGGGCAGTCCCATCTCGGTCAGGCTGGAGCCGTCGGTGCCCCCACGGATGCAAGAGCGCCGAGGGGTCAGGCCGCAGTTGCGCATGGCCTGCACGGCGTAGGACACGGCCCGGGGCTCGTGCAGGAGTCCGTCGCGCATGTTGCGGTACTGACGGCGGACCTCCAGATCGATCCGGGCTTGGGGGTGCTCGGCTCGCAGGGCCACCGCCACGCTCTCCAGCAGGGTCGCTTGCTCGGCCAGGGCCTCGGTCTCGAAGTCGCGCAGCAGGACCTTGGCCCAGGCCTCTGCCACCGAGCCTTCGACGTGGTAGGGGTGCAGGAACCCCTCGCGGCCGCTGGTGGTCTCGGGGGACAGGGTCCTCTGGGGCAGGCGGGAGAGGAAGTCCGAGAGGATTCGGATGGCGTTGACCATCCGACCCTTGCCGGCGCAGGGATGGGTGTTGACGCCGGTGACCTTGACCGTGACCATGTCTGCCGAGAAGGTCTCCGAGTCCACCGAGCCCAGGCCCTCGCCGTCCAGGGTATAGGCCACCTGGGCTCCGATGCGATCCAGGCTCAGGTGGCGGGTCCCCGCTCCGATCTCCTCATCACAGGTGAAGACCAGGCGGATGGTTCCCCGGGGCAGGGAGTCGTCCCGCAGCAGGCGTTCGGCGGCCTCGACCAGGGCGGTCACCCCGCACTTGTCGTCGGCGCCCAGCAAGGTGGTGCCGTCGGTGGTGATCAGGGTGTGTCCGACGACCTCCTTCAAGGCCGGGAACTCGGTCGGCCGCAGGACCTTGGTGGGGTCTCCGGGCAGGACCACGTCTCCCCCGTCGTAGTTCGGATGCACCTGAGGCTTCACGCCCGCGCCGGAGGTCTCCGGCGAGGTGTCGACATGGGCGACCCAGGCCATGACCGGGACGTCCTTGCGGTTTCCCGGGACCGTGGCGGTCAGGATGCCGTGCTCGTCGAGGTGGACGTCCTGGCATCCGATTCCTTTGAGCTCCTCGGCCAGCAAGCGGTTGAACTCGATCTGGCCGGGACTGGACGGGTAGGTCGGGGAATCCTCGACAGCCTGGGTGTCGAGAGCGACATAGCGGCAGAAGCGTTCGAGAGTGGACATGGTCGGGCGGTTCGCGGGCAGGACCGCGAGCCCTTCCTCGGTTCAGCGCGAGTTCATGCAGCGCTCCAGATAGCTGCGGAGGGCCTTGTCCTGTTCGGGGGTGAGGTCCTGGAACTGCAGCTTCACCTGGTGGCGCGAGCCGGGCAGCTCCTGGCACTGAGTCACCTGGGCGGGCAGGTGCAGCGAGGGCATGCCGAACTCCAGGGCCAGGCGGACCTGCAAAAAGAGCCCCTCGTCCAGGGGGCGCTCCAGCCGGAGCTCGACGGCCTCCAGGGTCAGGTTGGAGGCGTAGCGCTCGCCCATCCACGGGCCCTCGGGCTTCTCACGCAGGGCCACCGGAAGCATCCGGTTGAAGCGGTAGCGTTTCAGCCGGCCGTCCTTGGAGAACCGGTCCAGGATTTCTTCCACCGTGAGCCGGTGCTCCTCCTCCAGGGTGGTGAACTCCAGGCCGTGGTTCCAGGTGCCGCCCAGGAGGTACTTGCGCCAGGCCACCCGGCAGCGGAAGTCCAGGACCTCGGCCTGGGTCCCGAAACCTTCCAGGGGCAGTTTCAGGCGGAATTCGGTCTCGGGGGGCAGGTCGCGGTGGCAGTTGACGCCCACGCCCCCGCGCGAGAGGTCGACCACATGCAGGTAGAGGATTTCCGGGTCGCCGGGTTGCAGGTACAGCTCGCACTGGAGGGTCTTGTTGATGGGCCAGGGGGCGCGGAAGTGCTCGCGACGCTCGGCTCCGGATCCGGTAGCGTTTGGCTGGTTCACTCTGGCTTGACCTCTGGGGTGCCGGGCTTGTCGCCCGGGGGATGCGTTCTCGGGTCCATTCCCCACGCGAGCCGGGAAGCCCTGGCCCGAGACAAGCCATCCCCAGCCCTCGGCGGGAGCTCGCACCTCGAGCGCGAACCGACCCTCCGATCCACACCAGCGAGGAACCGCCATGAGCCAGAACCTGGGCGATGCCTGGACCATCGAGGACAGCGAGGAGCTGTACCGCATCCGCGATTGGGGAGACCCGTATTTCTCGATCAACTCGGCGGGGCACGTGGTGGTCTCGCCGCAGGGCGAGCGGGGAGGCTCCCTGGACCTCCATGAACTGGTGGGGGCCCTGCAGGCTCGAAACCTGGGCTTGCCTCTGCTGATCCGCTTCCCGGACATCCTTCAGGATCGCATCGACCGCCTGAACTCGGCGTTCGCCCGCGCCATCGCCCGCTACGGCTATCAGGGGAGCTATCGAGGGGTCTTCCCCGTGAAGTGCAATCAGCAGCGCCACCTGGTGGAGAGCCTGGTCCGCTTCGGGCAGCGTCACCAGTTCGGCCTGGAGGCGGGTTCCAAGCCGGAGCTGCTGATCGCCCTGGCCAACCTGAACACCCCGGGTGCGCTCTTGGTCTGCAATGGCTACAAGGACCGCGAGTACCTGGAGACCGCCGTGCTGGCCCAGCGTCTGGGCAAGACGGTCCTGCTGGTCCTCGAGCAGCTCGATGAGGTGCGGCAGGTCATCCAGGTCGTCAAGGATCTCGGGGTCATGCCACGCCTGGGGATCCGCGCCAAGCTGGCCACCCGGGGCGAGGGCCGATGGGGGAGTTCGGTGGGCGAGCGCGCCAAGTTCGGCCTCTCTGTCCCTGAGATCGTGCAGGCCGTCGAGATGCTGCGCCAGGCGGGGCTGCTGGACTGCCTGCAGTTGCTGCACTTCCATATCGGCTCGCAGGTCTCGTCGATCGGGGTGATCAAGAGCGCGCTGCGGGAGGCCAGCCGGATCTACGTCGAGCTGGCTCGCATGGGGGCTCCGATGCGCTATCTGGACGTCGGGGGTGGGCTGGCCGTGGATTATGACGGGTCGCGCACCAACTTCTACGCCTCCAAGAACTACAACATCCAGAATTACGCCAACGACGTCGTGGCGGAGGTCAACGACGCCTGCAACCAGGCCGGCCTGCCCGTCCCGGTCCTGATCAGCGAGAGCGGCCGGGCCGTGGCTTCCCACCAGGCCGTGCTGGTCTTCGATGTGTTGGGGTCCAGCCAGGTGGGGCAGGGCCAGCCGCCTCAGCCGGATCCCGAAGCCCACCGGATCCTGGTCAACCTGCATGAGACCTGGGCCGGGATCACCCCGGAGAACTACCAGGAGGCCTACCACGACGCCCTCCAGTTCAAGGAGGAATCGGTCAGCGCGTTCCAGCACGGCCTGCTCACGCTGGTCGGACGGGCCCAGGCAGAGCGCCTGTATTGGGCCTGCTGTCAGAAAATCCGGGACATCGTCCGAGGCCTGGAAGAGGTTCCCGAAGAGCTGGACGATCTGGAGAAGGATCTGTCGGCCATCTACTACGTGAACATGTCGGTCTTCCAGTCCGCCCCGGATGCCTGGGCGATCGACCAGCTCTTCCCCATCATGCCCATCCATCGGCTGGGCGAGGAACCCGTGGAGCGGGTCACGCTGGCGGATCTGACCTGCGACTCGGACGGCAAGATCGACAAGTTCATCGATCTCAAGGACGTCAAGTCGCTCTTGGAGGTCCATCCCCTGAAGCCCACCACCGAGGCCTCCAGCCGCCTCCCCCACGAACCCTACCTGTTGGGCATGTTCCTGACCGGGGCCTACCAGGAGATCATGGGCAACCTGCACAACCTCTTCGGCGACACCAACGCGGTCCACATCCGCCTGACGCCGCAGGGCTACCAGATCCAGCACGTGGTGCGGGGGGACACCATGCGGGAGGTGCTGGGCTACGTCCAGTACAACTCGGAGGACCTGCTGGAGGAGATGCGCCAGCAGAGCGAGCGGGCCCTGGCCGAGGGCAGCATCAGCCTGGATGAGTCCCAGCGTCTGCTGCAGAACTACGAGGCCAGCCTGAGCCGCTATACCTACCTGTCCTGAAAAAAAGAACCGGGCTGTCCCGCAGGGCAGCCCGGTTCTTTCAGGGCCGGTCGGTCCGGCAGATGGTCAGGCGGTGGGCTTCTCGGTGGGCTCGTACTCCATCGTGATGGCCTTGGCGATGTTCAGGCGGGCACCCGTGGCCACCTTGCCCTGCAGGCTGTCCAGCTTGTCAGCGCCCTCCAACAGGCGGGTCTTGAGCTCGTCGTTGGACATGTTCGGGTCGGAGGCCAGCAGCAGGCCCGCCGCGCCGGCCACGTGAGGCGTGGCCATGGAGGTGCCGCTCTTGTTGGCGTAGCCGCCACCCGGGATGGTCGAGTAGATCTCGACGCCCGGTGCCGCGAGGTCGACAGAGTTCTCGCCATAGCACGAGAAGCTGGCCAGGCGGTCGTTGCGATCCGAGGCGGCCACGGCGATGTTGTTGGGCAGGTCGTACGAGCTGGGGTAGTGCGGGCGCGTGTCGTTGTTGGACCCGGAGTTGCCTGCGGCCATGATGTGCAGGGCCGGGGAGTTCGCGAAGGCCTCCCGGATGGCCGGGTCGGCGGCTCCGCCGCCCCAGGAGTTGGACGTCACGCGGGCGCCGTTGTTGGTCGCGTACAGGATGCCCCGCACGATGGCGGCCGAGTTGGTCGAGCCCGAGTCGCTGAAGATCTTGACCGGCATGATGCGGGCCCGCCAGTTCACGCCCACCACGCCCTGGTCGTTGTTGCCCTCGGCAGCGATGCTGCCGGCGCAGTGGGTCCCGTGGGAGTGACCGTCCATCGGGTCTCCGGTCTGGGCAAAGGCGTTGAAGCCGTGCACGTCGTCGATCACGCCGTTGCCGTCGTTGTCGATCCCATCGCCGGCGATCTCGCCCGGATTGGTCCAGATGTTGTTGACCAGGTCCGGGTGCTTGTAGTCGACCCCGGTGTCGATCACGGCGATCAGCGGCCCGTTGGGGTTCCCCGTCGTCACGGCCCAGGCTTCCGGGGCGTCGATGTCGGCATCCGGGGTTCCGCCCTTCTGCCCGGTGTTGTTCAGCCCCCACAGCTCCGGTTTGAGGTCGTTGGGCGTCTTGGGAGCCTCCGCGGTGGCACCCTGCGCACTGGCCGAGGCGTTCTCGGCAGGCGGGTCGTCCAGCGTGTAGACGTTGTTGGGCATGACGTACTCGACGCGGGGGTCCTGCTGCATGGCAGCCAGGGCCTGGGCCGTCGTCATCCCTTCAGGCAGCTTCAGGTGCAGCATCTCGCCCTTGAAGTTCTG
>Ga0334898_1003761_pt1 | contig 11956 bp, 5 predicted proteins | sample GraSluR3_MG_10_FD_207228 | JGI IMG/M metagenome (GOLD analysis project Ga0334898, IMG submission 207228) | Sludge microbial communities from methane-producing bioreactor in Wageningen University, Netherlands - Granular Sludge_3_08-R3 | ecosystem: Engineered > Bioreactor > Anaerobic > Unclassified... | reverse complement strand
CCCTCCGTAAATATCCTCGCATCATTGATGATGCCAAATCTATCAGCATTGTCATCAAAGAAGAGGTCCAAGGATTTGATGAAATCCTCATCATGCATCCAAGGAGCATGGGTGAAATCATCCCTGAAGTTGATCAAAGTGATCTCGTTGCCACCAGTCCTTGTATAGCCAACCTCATCCCCCAAGTACTGTTGCAGCTCCTTGAGGACGTCTTCAAGTATACCATCATCCACATCATTTTTGAAGGTGTATACGATTGCCCTTGCATACTTTCCCCCATGAACCTGGACATCTTCAGCCGCCACTCCCCTCTTTCTTTTCAGGTACTCTTCCCGGAAATTTTCGGCTTCACCTTGGGAGGAGAACCTGCTTTTCGGAATGGTGGTGGCCTTCGCAATTTCTCCCATCTCGTCTCTCGTATACCTGACCACCTTGAAGTACAATTCCTCTTGGTCCGCCTTGGAGGAGATCGGAGTAGAATCGGGCTTGAAGAACGGTACCGCATCCTGTTTGAAGATGTACTGTATCGCCCGTGCATACATGCGTACGGTCTCGAACGAAAGTTTCTGACCTTGTACCCTTGTGGGGAACAGGTTCGACAATACATTGGGGGTGATTGCTCCATCATATGCGCCATCGCCTTTTGCAGCGAACGCCAATGGCACACCGAGCTTACCCGCAAGCAGGTCATTGCCCTCCATATCGACAATCAAGGCTCGGGCTTCATCGGTAAACCGTTTCTTTACATCCATGGAAGCCGAGGTGATCCCATGGCCCAAAGAGGCAGAAGGGATCGCTTCCCAAGTGACGATCTGGGAAGAATCGTAGATGGCCTCCTTGAACGAGAATCCTGTTTGCTCGACGAGCTTCGTCACTTGCTCGGATGTCCCTGCGTCCTCCAAGGCGTGCTTGCGCCACAATTGCTTGTGCAACTTCTCCGATTCCCCGGAAGAGGGGTTTCGAACTTTCCCATTCTCGATCGTCGAGTACCCTTTCCTCACACTCTCCTTGTTCGTCTTTGCTTTGACGTGAGGCAATTCATACCTGGTCTTCATAGATGACCATATCGCCGCCTGGATCTGGTGGGGAGTCCAAGGAACCTCTGAGCCCTTGAGTTTTCCATTCATTTCAGCCGCGAGTCTCCTGGTGGAGTTCTCACTGAAGGAATATTTTCCACTTCCCTTATCATCCGAATAAGCCTCTACCAAATAGCCGAAAGCCCGGGCCATCCAAAGATCCATGGTGGCCACATCCGAGATATCCATATCCTCGAATGCCTCCGGATAGTTCCTCACCAACTCATACATGAGGTTTTCGTAAAACGAACCGGTTTTTCGTCCGATCCAATCCTCGTTGTGGTAGAGGGCTCGTTTCGCCTTCGCATCCAGCTCCCCCATCCCGGAGTGCAGCTCGTCCTCAGGCAGCCCTGCAGCCCAATGGTTGTATGCCCGGATCGCCATCAAGGTGTTGTTGGGTACATTGTTGTTGGGGGAATAGATCGCCAACAGTTGGATGAACTTTTTCGCCTTTTCAGGATCCCCTTGGGTAATACGCCACACTTCCTCGGCGCTCTCCTCGTACCAGAACCTCCCCGACTCTCCTTCCTTCACCAGTTTTCTAAGAAGCCGCCGCATCGTGTTGAGATCCCTTCTGCCCTTGACCCATTCCGGAGCACCTTTGATCTTACCTGTATCGGTGATCTCCGGCTCCCATTCGCGATACGGATCCCGAGCCCTCTGGTAGAGGATGTTGGGATTATTGGGATCCCATGTTCCCACATTTCCCACAGACTTCACTTGGGAAGGCGAGATACATGCGAACTCCAGCGGTCCATCGTTCCGCATCTCAACGATCACGCCGTCATAGCCGTACTCCTCAAGATGGCTCACCACATCCATCCCGACAAACTTCATGTATCGCTGCGCATAAAACTTCTTCGGATGGCGGATATCCTCCAAGGTTTGCAGTTGCACTTCCTTCCAATAGCCATACTTCTTGATCGCCTTCTCGAAGTTGTCGAAGTCCTCTTCCCGCAACATCCTGAAGTCGAGAGGTTTGGTGATGCTCATGTACAATGGGTACACATGGCCTCTTTTCCCCGGTTTGTATCGCAGGCTCGAGTTCCCAGGCAGTTGCTGATATGCGAAACTATCGGCCATCTCATAGCTGTTGGAGGCATACACCGTACCTGGTTCACCTTCATTGAGCCGGTATTGGTTATCGAACACCTCGATTCCCGTGATGGGACTACCGTGGTACACCACCAATGGATTTCCTTGCTCATCAACCACCTTGCTGTCACCGAACCATGCCTTGAAGGCTTCGCTGTCGGTAGGCGGAGCACTCTGGAAAAGCGGAAGGGAATGGATCTTGTCCGCTTCGAAGACGACAGCAACATCCGAGAGCTTGTCGCTCTCAACCGAGTCGTACACCTCCCGGACGATCACTCCATCATTCCCCTCTCGTATGGCTTGTCCAATGAAATCCATGAAGGATTCCTTCTCCTTGCCTCCGTATTCGATGACCAAGGGGTTCTCCAATGCGAGGTGCACTTCCGTCACCGCACCTTCACCGACATATCGACCAGTATCCATCCGGGTCTGAATCTCATTGATCCGGTCCTCGATATCCTCAGCCTGTTTCCCGTACGATTCGGAAAGATCGTCATTCCCTTCGTCCATGGCTTCAAGTTCCAAATCCCGAAGTCGTTGGACTTCCTTGGACAACCGTTCCACACGTTGCTGGGGGAATGCGGCCTCGGCATATCCTTGTGCAACTTCCCTGTCTGAAGTAAAGAAGTACCCTTGCTCGGCATCATCCGCAGCAGTGTTGGACCCCCTCCTGTTCGGATCGAATTCCTCGATGAGGGTCTCCCCTCCATGGTAGAAGGTCTTGAATTGGCCATTCTCCTTCAGAAGTACGTGTGTCTTCTCAAGGAGCTGGCGGTGTTCGCTCGAGTGTTCCTGCGGTGTGGCTTGAAACAGCACGTTTCCATCTACATCGGTGGGAATGGCTCCGAATGATCCTTGGACACCCTGTCTGCCATCTGTGAACAGTCTGTCGAAGGCTTGTTTGACCTGAGGATCCAACCGGTATCCGAACTCGCGAACGAACCTTTGAAGCACAGCCTTCATGCGTCTGAAGAAATTCCTCAATCCTTGGGTGGGAGCGTCTCCTGTCCGAAGGTACACGACGAAGTCGTCCGCAAAGGCTTCCTCGTTCGCTTTTACAAGGTACGAGGCCTCTTCGAAGGTTGAGAATTCCCGATCTCCCACCACGTATTTGTCGCCGACCTTGTTGATGTCCTCCAACCATACGGCATCGCCCCCTCCCCCATAGTAGTGGGTGAAGGCGGCCAATTGTTCCCGTGAAGCGGTTCCACGCATGAAGTGGCCCATCTCATGCAGGATCGTTGATGCGTCGGCATGTTCGGAGACGTGGATGGTGTACCGCTTGATCCCATCCACCGTGATGTTGTCGATTGCCCCACGTTCTCCTTTTGGAGAAGCCTTCTCAAGCTTGAACACAAGATTGTCAGTGAGCATGCGGTCGGTGGGAATATTCAATGTATCGGCCACCAGCTTGATCGCATCCACGTTCGCCTCGAGATCCGCAGTCGAGATCCTTCCTCCCGTGTGCGACACCACATCTCCGATCGCCTGTTTGATCACCTGGCGTTCCTTCCATTCAAGTGCCCGTTCCTCTGTCATCCTCGACAATGAGTAGGGTGCCTCCGGATCATCCACATAGGCGATGTCGGGATCCTCAGCCTCTTGCCCCTCCCCTATGAGCCCCATGGACAGCGTTGAGAGTGTTCCATCCTCACTGCGGATAGTGATCTCAATTCCTTCTGACGTACGTTCCATCGCTTCGGTATTGGAAGCGAGAAGGAATGCCGCTCGGTTCAGCTCCTCTTCAGTTGCGAATCCAAGCATCTGTCCATTCACGATCTTTGCTTCGGTTGCGACCGCGGCCCGGTTGAGGATGGAGATCTGATCCGAGGTATCCATTGGTGCCATATCCTCGACCACCACCTCCATCGCCTCAGCCCCATTCTTCATCGCTCTTGCAGCCTTGCCCAATTCCACTTCATCGGCAGGTGCGAGATGCGTTCCCACGTTCACCACTTTGATCGGTTCGATGGGGCCAGATACCGATCCATCCTCCACTTCATCCAATTTGCTTTTGGGTACTCCGACAAAAGAGGCCTCGATGGGAATGGAATCCTTTGAAGTGCTGAAATTCTTCTTTGAGGATGCCCTGAGTCTCGCTGAGTATGCTCCCTGTCCAACTCCGGCTGTAAGAAAACTGGTGAGCAACATGCTTTTTCCCGCATCATAGGTGGCCTTGGCCGCTTCCTTGAAGCTATCGCCCAACGACAGGAGGTCGAATTCAACTCCATCCTTATTTGCCATTGCCTTCAATGCATTTTCAAACCCGATGCTCAGCCCGGTTTGGATCCCTTCCTCACCCGATTCGGAAAGTGTACCCATGCTCCCTTTCCACAAGAACGATTTGACTGAGGATGCAAATCCCCGTTCGATGTGTTTGAGCAACTCCCTATTGGTGAATCGAGTCTTCAACTGCCTATACCAAGGGAACATTTCCATACTTCCCAGTTCCACCAGTCCCATCAGACCGGCAAGGCCATGGAACAACGCTCCCCCCTCAACAGAATCCCAAGGGAGCTTGTTTCCTTCCGCATCCTCCATCTGCATCACGTTGTAAAGGACATCTCCTGCTTGGGAGTACCCGGTGGCGAACCAATTCACCATGTTCGCAGCCAAGCCTCCACCTTCCGCCACCGTACGTGCGATCGCAGGTCCCCATATCTTGTTCGCCACTCCCCCGGGAATCCACGAGAGCATGGCTGTGGTTGCGATGAACTTGAGCGACGACATCGCCGGTTGTACCGAATCCAACACCAAATCCCCCACCTCACCATAGGAATTGAGCACCGGTGTGGTACGAATTTTCCCCTCATACTCGTCGGCCATGTGCAGAAAATCCCGATTGCCTGTGATCCTGTACAAAGAAGTGGTGATGCCCTTCATGTCTTGCCAATGGGAGTGTTGGGCGGTGGTCTTCAAGGCTTCCCAATAGTTCTTGTCCTTCGTGTCGATTCCCGTCACGGATGAAGCGAAACCAAGTCGAGCCATCTGGTGTGCCTGCTGCATTCCGATGCCCATATTGTTGAGCATCAACGCAGTGTCGAACTGAGCGATCGCCCCATCGGGATCTTCGGATTGGGATATCATCCCCTCCAAAGGCTGTTTCAGGCGACGTTCGATCTCGAACAGTCCAATTCCCGGATCAGCCGCATCGAAATCCTTCGATCGTTCGGGATTTCCGATCTTGAGCATGCGCATCACTTCGCTGTCCTGCATAAGTTGTGCAATATTCGTCATACCCTCTCCTACAATCGTTTCGGCATGGATCCGGCGGTCATCCCCAGCAGATTGAACCGGTAGGTCATGATGTCGTTCGTCAGTTGTTCGAGTTCCTTCTTCTTGGTTTCGTACTCCTCGATCACACCGTAATAGCGATCATCGAGGGATTGCTGCACCTTTACCGGTGAATACCCAAGGCCGGCGGTCCCCAACGGGAGTTGGTTCCTGTTCTGATCCGCTGCAACCTTCTTGCGCTCGAACAATGGATCATGCATCTGTGCCTCGAGCTCGGCCAGCTCATAGGAAAGCTTCGGGTCCACATAGTCTCGGAACATGATGAACCCTTTGGTTCCATCGTAGTCCCCTGTGGCCATCCCCCACCCCAAGGTTCCCCGGTTTTCGACATCGGTATCGGTGGCAATGAAGTACACACCGTCTGCTTCTGGATCTGCGAATGCCCATTGCTTGCCCGCAATCTTCATATCTTTGGGTTTGATGCCGAACGATCCGGTGAGGGACTGTTCCAATGCTCCGCCCACCTGAATGAAATTCGCGTTCGCGATCACCCTGAACCGCTCGAACAGAGTCCCGTTTTCCGCGAGATCCTTGAAATCTTTGTAGGGGGTCATCCCTTTGGTGATCTTGTCCAGGAGGATCGGCATGTCGTCGTGCCTGCTTGCACGCATCTCCGGTTTCTGGACGAAATCATAGTCGATCAGCAGATCGTACCGTCCCTCCTCCACGTCCTCCAGGAATGTGGAAACCTTGCTGCGCTCCAGATTGTCTATCCTCCGCAGTACGTCGTCCTGGGACATCAATTTTCCCACGGCCTCGAGATCTCCCAAGATCTTCCTTGAAGCTTCCCCTGCGACGAACGATTGGATCTGTTTCTGCAATAGGGGAAAATCCTTTCCAAGCAGTTCGGGATTCATTGCGATCGCTTCATCCACCGCCTCGGCTACCCTCTGCTTGAGATAGGTCCTTTGCGTTCCGAAATACTGACCTGTTCCCGCAGGGTACACCGCCGAGACCGCTTCACTTATGCTCGTGTCGAGTACCTTCCTATTGTCGTTTTCGGCGAAACTGTATTTGCCAGTCAATTCGTCGGCGGTTTCCGCCTTGACGAATCCCCGTTCGACAAAATCCCTGATCACGGTCCGAAGGTGCGTATCCGACACAGTGGGATCGCGTCTGAGTTGATCGATGAAGTCCAATGCAAGTGGACTATCCACCACGAAGGAATCCCTGATCCCCGCCAATGTGGTGAGTTCGGCTCTGTTGGCATCATCCCGAATCAACCCCAACTCATTGGAAGTGATGTATCGCCCTTCCCCATCCTTGATGATCTGTAGTGCTTGGGTGACCAGTTCGACCTGGGACATGGTCCCATCCAGTATGGTTCGTGTAGTGCCCTCGGTTCGATTCTCTTCAACACCGGCGGTTTTTCGCACTTCTTCCGCTTGTTTGGCCAATTTCTCCTGATATGCGATTCGCTCCTGTGCAACCTCTTCCCGCCTTTGGGCGACTTTTTCTTGATATCCCGCAACCCATGCAGGTTCTTCTTCTATGTTGGGTTCAGCATTGTTTGTGGATTCCGATCCTATCCGTTCGACGGCCTCTTGTGAAAACAGCCCTTCTATTTGTCTCGAAACGACATCCTTGGCGACTTCTTGGACCAACGATTCGGCATGTTCCGAGCTTATGCGTTCACCCTGTTCTTCCGAGGCCTCTTGTGTTCCAATCGAATCAAAATCGAATCTGAAGGCAGGGTTGTCCAGTCGTTCGGAGGATTTGGAGGAATAGTCGGTATTCCCCTTGTTGAAGGCAGATCCCCGTACAGCCTCGTCTTCAACAGACCTAGAGGAAGCTGCCCCACTATTGAAGGTGAATGAGGGTCCTGGCAATCGGAAGGAAGGACTCTTGGCGAGGAAATCGGCCACGAGGCGTTCCTGTTCCCAGATGTACTGTTCTCCCCGTTCCTCTAGTGCTTGGGTATCGATCGGCGGAGCTTCCTGAACCACCTCTTCAACGACCTGTTCGTACTCCTCTTGCGGGATCCTACTTGCTGCAGGATCGCTGAACCCCGTGGAACTCAGCATGTCACTCGCTACTTTGGAAACATCGGATTGCTGGTCAAGGTATGCTTTTGTTAACCTCGCCTTCGCTTCGGTCCTGTTCTTCAACGACACCGGTCCTTCGTGATGGTCAATCGCAGCTCTCACTTCGGAAAGGGGTTTCCCCGAAGCCAACAGCGTATTCCCTTCGTTCACCAGAATGGACTCGGCCACTTCATCCCTCTTCTTTGGATCATGGATGAGATCCATCATCTTCCACTGGTCATCGGATAGGACCGTTCCAGAATCCACTACCTTCTGTACCGCAGCCACCAGAAGGCCATCGTTGTTCGCGACAGCGGTATTCTTCACCTTGTAGAGTTCGAGCCTGTGCCTAGCTGGCACTTGGGGGAGCATCGCATCGATAGAATCGATATCGAACAACTGCCCTTCATCCCATGCCTTGGCGACCTCTCCAAGCAGGATCTCCTTCTGCTCAGAGAACTGGCTGTCGATCTGTGCATCGAAGTTCGTTTGAAACTCGGCGGCGCTTTTGCGTAGCGCTCTAGCTTGGGTAGCATCCAACCCGTATTCCCCGGCTATCTGATCTATTCGGGTACCGAACGAATATCCTTGGTCCAGATGTTGTTGTCGATACTCGCCTTGCAATGTCTGCAATGCCTTGAGAGGTGCGCTGGAGTATGTGTACTCTTCCACCATCTTGCCGACCGTAACGTCGTTGTAGATTCCCAGATCCTCGATATGCGCACGGTACTGGGAAACCGATTCCTCCAGACTCCGTTCTGGATCGCTGGCGATCGTGTCCCCGAATCCCTCGATTTCAACTTCGATTTCCGCCATCTGCGCGTTCATCCCAAGAATGGAAGCTTTCCCCATGGTCTCCTGCTTGAGTTGGGGAATCCAGTTTTCCATGAGCTCCTGTTTCGCTCCATCGCTGAGCAGTTGGTTGTCTTGGATGGTGGCGGTGATGTCGTCGAACTTCTCTTCTACACGCTGGTGGTAATTCTGGTAATCCCGATCATATTGGAGATCGTTCATAAACTGGTCCAGTGAAGATTGCGCCCCCTTGTACTCTCGGTTGATATCGGTCTTGTCCTTCGCTTCGTCGAGCGCCCGCTTCTCTTGTATCTTGTTTGCCGCGATTCCCGCGGCCTGCTTCACCGAGCTGTAGATGCTGTTCATCGTCTCGGCTTGCGTACCAGCGACAAAAGATCTTACCCCCATGCATTCCTCCCTCTACGTGAACAGTTGAATCCCGGTCATCAGACCATCGAATGCTCCTCCGACCACATCCCACACCTTCGCGTCGTCCACCGCCTTCCGACCCTTCGTGTTCATGTAGTCGATGTCGGCGGCAAGGAATCCACCCTGTTGTTCATAGGTTTCCTTGGTGTGTTCCATCCCGAGGTCCAATTCAGCCAGATGTCGTTCGAGTTGATTGTTGTTTTGTGTGATTTTCCTGACGTACGCATCGGCTTGTTGGGTTGCCGAGGTGTAATTCGAAACCGCCGAGGCATAGGTCTGGTAGTTGGACAATTTGCTTTGCATTCTTGCTTGGGCGGTGGCGGATTCGACCGACCTCTTCGCATTGTCCACCAAATTCAAGGCAGATCCGGTGCCTCGAAACCCACTGGTGGCCGCTTGTTGCCGTGCATCACCGGTCTGTTGCTTCCCTTGTACCGCCAAGGTCGCCAACTGCATCGCGTTGACTTCACTTTGCATCGAACCCGCTTTGGAGGTCCGGTCCAATGCCATGTCACGATTGTCCAGCGTCTCCCTGCTGAGCAAGGAAAGCTCCTCGTTCGCTTCCTTCACTTGGTCCTTGGATTGTTGTGTGGCCAATTCATGGCTTTCACGGGCTTGGTTGTACTGTGTGTCCAACGCTGCCTTCTGCCGGTTCAGATCTTCCAGCTTGTCTTGGAAGTCGGCTTCCCTCTGTCTCGCCTTGAACAAGCCGTTGAGCGCTCCCAAAAGAATCAGACTCATCAAACCACCTCCAGCTTGTACACCATCGCGAGTATGGTCAGAGGTTCGTCCCCAACCGAACGCACCTCCATCTTCAGCTCCTTGTCGTATCCTCCCCCCAACCGGATGGCCACGTCGCCTTCATCGATGGGTTTCGAATAGGTCTCCAAGCCCTTGTATCCGGCTTTGAATGCACCGCTACCAAGCAACCGCAACACGACCTCTGAGATCTTCTTGCTCTTGCCGATGGTGGTTCCGGACTCGAGTTGGGTCTCGAACCTGTTGGACACGATGCGTGAATCGAATGGTATGGACAGATCGTTGTTCTGAAGATCGCAATGGCTTTTCGAGCCTTCATCGAACTTTTCCAGAAGATGTACCCCGTCCCTCTCGACGACCGCATACACTTCCTGCCCTTCCACCGTGTCGAGCACCGCGACAGATTCTGCTGTTCCAGAGAACGTCCATCTGGCCCATCCTTGTATCTGATACAGCTTGTTGTACGAGAGGACCGCGATATCGCCACTGTTCAACACGAGGTATGCCCGAGGTTCGGGAATCCGTTGGAAGGCCCATTCCCGTACACCGCTCGATAGGATATGGTCCGCACTGTAGGAGATGTCGGGAGACGAATATCCCCCATCTACCATCACATATCCCCTGCACCGCTTCCTTCCCGATTGGATGAACAGGATGTCCTCATTCACATTCAATGCCTGGAGGGGAGCGCTCCCATATGCGGACACCTGCATGATCGACTGGTTCAACGCATCGATATTACCGGGCATGATCCATTCTCCACTGGCCGTTCCCACCAGAAGGTTCCTTCCTACGGTGAGCCACTCGATCCTGTCGTTCCTATTGGATCCCACCTCAAGCACCATCGCATTGTCCGCACTGGTGATTTCCCTGATGATCGTCTTGTCCTCATAGATCAGACTCTGGTCACTCTCCCACCCCTCTGGCCAAGGCGCATCCTTGATCACCTTCTCCACGCTTGTCACGATGTCGAACGTGGTGAAGTCATGGGTCAAGAATGGCCTGGAAGCCCAAAGCCTATACGGATGGTTCTCACTCGAGGCGAACCACAACCGGTTGCTGCAATACGCCACACATCCCGGATAATTGCCCGGATCCTGGAACATCCCTGCATATTTCGAATCGGTGGTGGGGACCAATGTGGACCACATGAATGTGCCCCCTAGGTAAGTGAGCATCTTGGGAGGATGGTTACGATGTGCCAGATATAACGTCTGGTAATCCTGCGTGAATTGGAGCTCGGAAAGTTCATTTGAAGTGTAGGGTATCGGGAACCCCTCGGCGGGCTCTCCTTCGTACATGATTGGATAGACAGAACCGTCCGAATACCGAATACGCAGCATCTGGTCGCCCAACTCGATGAGGAACGACAGGTGCACGCTGATGGTGAACGGAATGATGCGGCATGTGCCGGCGAGTGTATCCAAAAGGATCGTGCCTGGGCGTCTGGTCGCACCACCTTGCACCATGATCAGGAAGTTCTCCAGCTCGGATACCCCGGAATGGTAGATCCCCAGATCCGGCCTACCTCCCAGCTTTGGGGAGACCTCCCCGGATGTGAAGTTGTTCACCAACACGTCAGCCATCTCAGGCCTCCCTGCTGTTGTTGTGGCACTCGGCTGATATCAACCCATTCAACGCCCATGTGTATTTCTGCAAGGTCACCTGGTCCATACGTCCTTCGGGAACCAGCAATGGAGCAATCTGGTACGCCAGCGCATAGGCGATCAGTTCATGGAAATCCATCGGCACGTGCTCCACCGGAAGCTCCTCCATGATTCCGAACACCACAGGATCCTCCACATCGGTGTACAACCTGCCTCCGGCCACTTCATATGGGAATTCGCTGAAGGCATGGACCACCTTCAACAGTCCCTGCGGCAACTTGTATCCATGCGTGAAGCCACGGTATCCCGCATCATCGTCGGTGGTGTCGATCTGGAGCCTTACAACCAAGAAGGACCAGTCGAATTCCCTCATCGCCCGGATTCTGGCCAGCGGAAGGTATCGCTTGCACAGCCGCACTTCCTTGGAGGGTGTGGCGCTGTCCAGATCCTCTTGGGATATCTCACGATCAAACAATGAGAGGGTGATGTTGTACAGCTCCAATTCGGTCATCGATGGCTCCTAGAAAACAGGGGGCCGAAGCCCCCGTCATCATTTCTTCGAGGCTGTCTTCTTTTCGACAGGCTCATCCGTGGACACCTTCTCAAGCAACTTGAACTGGACGTCCGTCCCCTTCGCCACCTTCAACGTCTGCCCCTTTTTCAGGAACATGCCGTTGTAGTAGCAGTCCTTCTTCGCGACATACGTATCCATCACAAAGGCCTCACGACACCGGCGACAGAGCCTCCGGTGAAGGTGTCTGCCGTCGCGTTCTTCAGACTAGCCCGTACAATCTGGCCACACCCGTCTGGAAGCGCAGCCTTGTACACCACAGCACCCTTCACCAGATCGGCGAGGGCGAAGACCTCTCCGGTGGCCACC
>Ga0334898_1003758_pt1 | contig 11961 bp, 15 predicted proteins | sample GraSluR3_MG_10_FD_207228 | JGI IMG/M metagenome (GOLD analysis project Ga0334898, IMG submission 207228) | Sludge microbial communities from methane-producing bioreactor in Wageningen University, Netherlands - Granular Sludge_3_08-R3 | ecosystem: Engineered > Bioreactor > Anaerobic >... | reverse complement strand
TAACTGGATGATCTCGCTCCATAAGATCAAGCCATTGCCTTTGAAAAGGACGGCACGAGGTTACCAATGGATTTCCAGGGCGTCTGTCAAATTTTTATCGGGGCAGACCTGCCGTACAACGGCGTAAGGGACCCTCAATATGTGTTTGTCGCAGGCTTTCGAAGCCTGGCACGCATGTAGAAACAAAGTCAGGTTTTTTCAAGTTGTTAAAGAGCAAGTGGGAGTATTGATCACCAGTCCCTTTTCCCTAACGGGTTATTTTTGCCTATTGACAAAGGGGCGGCTCATATGTGTTATGTGGTTGTCCCCAATGAATATTGATTCAAAATTAGAATAGCCCTATATCTCTCTCTTCATCTCTTATCGACTCAGAATCTATTTGCCTATTGATATAAGCTATTTGATCTTTCACCCACAGCCTTACGTTGTTACTTTCATGCTCCAGTAAAGGGCTTAGTGCCTCCTTATCAGCTTCGAGGTAAGGTACTAGGGAGCCTGACCATCCCCGAGTACCCATATTAGCCCTTAGTCCACTTATTACTCGTTCATCAGCACCAAAACGTACAAGCAATGCTATAAACAAATCTGAAGGTCGTGGTTTACCATCGACAGTTTCAAAGATATTTACACAGCTCGCAACAAAACTCGGCCCTAATTCTGGTTGTTCCTCGCACCAAGAGATAACACTCTCGACCGGCACTACCGAAAATACGCTCGGCAATTTGTTTGAAGAGCTATTTTCGCGATCAAGCAATTGTTGCAACCAATACCGCTCCATCCCCTCCGCCTGGACAATGGCGTTTCCAAATATCGGCCACAGTGCGTCACCGTACTCACTCATAAGGTTTAGCAACAACGGTTTAGTATAATGCCATATGTCACCGTAATCTAAACCATGCTGGCAAGCGGTAAGAAGCTGATTAGTCAATGCTATTGCAAAACCCTCATCCGGTTCCTTTAACAACTTCTCCGCCAAGTCTCGCCAGCGATATGTATCTGATGTTGCGCCTCGCTGCTCTCTATGTAGAGGCACGCTGGAAACAAGCTGCTTCAGCGGATCGCTCAGTATTCTAATACTTCCCTTAGTGCCATGACAGTACATGTAGATCACATTCAAAGCTGTCCAACTTGCAGTGTCACCTAACTTCGCAAGAGACAAACAGAATTCCATCATTGTTGTTGGATCAATACCGGTGGTTACGCTTCCATAACTTAATGCATTGGCACTATTGGACGAGATAACTCCGCTTCGAATTAATTCTAATAATTGATCAAGATGCAGCTTCCGAATGTTACCAGTGCGAATAAAATCTGGATAGAAACGAACAAGGCGCTCATCAGCAAAAAGTTTATCGATATTTTCTTGCCACTTCTCGTGTGATATTTCATAAATTCCACGGTATATTCCTAAGATAAAACTGGGATTCGCAGGGTCAGCACCTATAAGCTGCTCTAAAGATTGCTCCAACAACTGCCTCAAATCTGTGAGGACAAGAGCTAACTGATAGCCAAAGGAAAAAGATTGCTTTTGTTCACCCTGTAGCAGCAAGCCAAGATGAGGCATCAATGCCTCTATATCCTTAGCAACTTCAATACCTAAATTCTTGGCATTTTCAGAAGCGACATCGATATAATGACCGTCATCTCCTTTGTGGTGTTCCCAAGGCGGATTAATCACAAGTATCCTTAATTTTTCTGGTAAGTCCGCTCCATCTGGGCTAAGCAATTGTAGCCAACTATTTAGCGATTCAAAGGTCTCTTTCTCCATTCCCTCTGAGTCGTACTCAAAAGTTTGCTTAATACTTTCTAAAGCAGCTGGCCAATATCGGCCGTTAACAGCCACAATTTGATTGATTGCGGAATCCAACATTTCCAGACGACCCCGACTAACAAAGCCACGTATTGATTGGCCCATAACAGCGAGTACTTTTTCTTTCTGGGGCTCTCCCCGTTCCAGCAGGGAAATAAGTATATTAAAGGCCTCTTGCCAGTAATCAAAAATATCCTGCCAGATTATGGGTTTCCATTCTTTAAGGGGGGCTTTAGTGCCTTGGTACTCAGCGCCTACCATACGGCTGCCACCATAGGTACTGATTGCCTGCTCAAGCGCTTTCAAGACAACCATATCGACAGAATCCTGATGCAAATCTAAAGCCCGATTCAGGAGATCAAAACGTGCTTTAGGTGTTGCGGCTGTACCAGAAAGAAAAATCCTGAATAACTGAGCAAACATCCCCGTTGCATTGTTACCATATGTTTCATTCTCGGCTGATGCCAAGAGCAACATGCACCATGCTGCTTCAGGAAATATCTCTGAGTGAAAACACAGTTTCTCAAGCGCCCACACCAAATTTCTTCGATTAGCACCATCAATATCAGAAAGCTGCTGGTTATTTCTATCTCTCAGCACTGTATATAGTGCAGCACAGGTAGCCTCGGGGTTCACAACTACAAATGAGCGAAAGAGTCTAGAACCCCGACCCGACAAGATCACTTCCGCTTGGCCAAAAGGGCGCTGGGGCCCACACAGTTTCTCGCTTAATTCTTTAACATTCTTGTGAAAATCCATCCTTTCTATTTGATGACAAAACCCTTCTATCATTTCTTCTGGGATGCTATCCACTAGTTCAATTTGTTTTTGCTCTCTAGTTTTTGTCCACCATTGACCAGCTAATCTTATAGCCAATGGTTTTGGAACAACCTGGCCGAAACGACCCCGGCGGTCAATCAAGCCTCTCTCTGAATATTCCTGCACACATTCATATATATTATCGATACTTGTACCAACAATATTCGCAATAAATTCAAGTTGACTTTCTACCTCTCTTTCAACTCCAAATACATCAAACAGAGAGCAAGCCTGTAGTACCTTTATCCTTTCAGGATTCTCAGCTTCGCCACGTCTCCATAACAACTTGTTTGCCAACTCGTCCTCTGTAAGTTCGCCAATCCGAGGGTCTTCTGTTAAACGCGCTTCTGCCAATAAGACAGCCATTTGAGGAAACCCTTGTGCAAACGATGCAATTCTCTCAAGATCTGGTAGTTGATCCTTATATATAGGGTTTAACAACTGTAATAATTCTTTGTCGGTCATTGGGCTCAGCCTAAAACAAACCGTTGGTGCCGATACAGATTCCATGTTGTAGTCCATCGTCAATAGGCTTATCTGGCTGCTCGCCCGGCAAACTTCTTTGGATAGTCTTTCATGTAAGCGATACTCGCAATTATCGACTATCAAGATTGCCCTTAAACCCAATCCGACCCAATCCGCTATCAAAGCATCAATTGTGGGAGCGTGATTAGCATCGACATAAACAACTAAATTTCTTATGGCTTCATTCTCTACGAAAACCTGAAAGGCAGTTCTTGTTTTACCCAAACCAGACAGACCTATAATGCGAAAACACGATTTTGGCTCTGCTACCTTTCCAACAAGCGTAGCCACAATATCATTTCTACTATCTACGGATGCAAAAGGGAGACGCGACAAATGTTCATCTTCGCTCCACATATTAAAGGGCTTCAGCCCTCTTTCCATTGGCCTCCCTACCCAATGTTGAACAGAAGCTATTGTCGATATAAAATTATTAGTCCACGTAGATATTTGAGCAGCATCGTAAATAGCAATGATGCAAGTATCTGCATATGCTTTGCCTTGTTCCCTGATCTTATTCCTTATGGCTGCTATACGTTCATTTTTTTGTTGCGTGTTCAATTCTTGTGTTGTAAAGACTATATAAGCACCTCCACTATCTAGGACCTCTTCCACCTTTGGCTTTAAAACACTTGGAATGCCTTTTCTTGCTGTTGTCATTATTTCATTGGCATATGCCGCCGGTCCCATTTCCGTGGCTTTATTTTGAAACATTGTAAGACGATTTGGGACAAATTCAGTTTGGTCAGGCCCGTCAATCCAACTTATACGACCATCTTCTCCTCCATCTCCAACACGGATATTTAATGCAACCTCTACAGCCCGCTGAGCTATTCCAAATTTAAAAGCTTCAGCTTGCAATAATTCTTTTAACAGTTGTGTGAGTTGAATATCGTTCAGCCGATTAATATCCTCTGATTCAACCTTAAAAGGTTTAGTCATAGACACCTGCCCTGAAATTATACAGTTTTAAACTGAGAAAAAGATGGTGATTGAAAAATATAATCTATAACTGTAGTTGCCACATAACGGGCTGCGGATCAGCAGAAGGCGGACTCGCGAGCTTGCTCGTGTGGACGGATGTCTGCTGCATCCGCTTGATGGTCAGGCGCGAAGCGCATGACTGAAAGCGGATGGCAATACGCAGCCCGATGGTGCGGCGCGAAGCGTCCGCACCATCGGTTGAACTCACTGGTTTTTACGGAGCGCAGCGGAGTAAAAATCCAGTGCAGTGATTTGTTAGCTTTTTCAGCTTTCTGGTAGACCAATTCGAGATAAATAGCTGGAAAATCTTTGGGAAACATCTTCTCTATATAGCGGTCCTATCTGACAAATAAAATTGTCTTTTTTATGTTTTTTTAGGTATTCCACATTTACTGTAAAATAATGCTTAAAATCAATAACAGACGAAACGACCGGAACATTAGAAGGAAACTCTAAATAATGGTAGCGGGGAGTTTGATTTTGTCTTAGAGTATTGCCTGGTGTTTTCCCTTTTTTAATTTCTGCCATTGTCATTTTCAACTCTGAGAGATGTTTTCCTTCATAGACATGCTCTGCATTATATAATGGAGCCACAATGACCGAAATTAATTTTTTATCATGATTAGATGTACCATTTCTTGCCCAACGAACAGTGTAATCTTGGTTAAGGTCACAATCTTGTGTAAGCACTACAACTAAAGGAAATACAATTTTAGAGATTTCAACAATACCATCTTTTTCAATTGCGTACTCAATGAACTCAACATCTTTAAAAATATCACCTTGGGATATTCGCGCCTTTTTTCGAGTTCTTATTTTTTTCATTTCTGGATAATCCTTGCTCGGATTACTCTACGTCTTGGTTTTAACAGTTCATAATCTGTTTCAATTTTACGGATTATTTCATTCTGCTCTTCATCTTGCAGATTTAATTCCGATTTTTGTGCGTCTGATTGTATATCAGTTGTGTTTTTGATTTCATACTCTGGCGAAAATATTGGTTCATTTTTCATCAATAGGCTCCATTTTTTTCCGTAATTCATCCGTAATAACTTCTTCAAAAGAGCGATTAACCTTTTCGTGAAAACGATCCAAAGTTTCACCAATATCTGGTTTGCTTAATATCTTTGTTACATACATGTCGTAATCCAAGGTATATATCTTTTTCTTTATTGGGGCTGGATAATCTGGATTAAACATTCCAAACTGAAACCGCAACAAATCTTCTCCATAATTAAATTCTAAAACATGAAATGCCCGTGATACTGTTTTTTTATCCTCGGCAAGTGCAAATATGCTATTTAATTCAGGTTTCAGGTATTTATCCCATTCAGTTGGGGATTCATTGGGAATATCAATGTTGTCAATATAACGTAACCCCAACCTTTTAACTTGTAATTTTGGATAAGACTCAAATAATGCGTCTGAAACAGAAAGAAAGTCCTCTTTTAACATTTCATAGTATTCATATCTATCATATTCCACAAACACAGTGTTTGGCGCTATTGTTAAGTGTTTCTCTCTGTTCTTCCCGTAGTAATGCCATTCTTTTGTTTCAAATGAACGTTCTTTTGTATCTCCTGGGCCTATCAAAAGCTCCTTCCCCATAACATTCTTTTCTTCGGTTATGGGGAATCTATCTTTAACAGTATCATATATACTGGGTGCAGGGCCTTTTCCAACAATAGGTAATGGAGTATCAAAGTCTATTCTGACAATAACTTTTTTTAAAAAATCCTTTTTATACTTCTTGCGAGCTGCATTATCCATTCTATCCTACCTTCTCATTTTGTTTTTATAAAGCTAACAGAAAAGGGTAACTTGCGGCGTTTTTTTAGCCGTCAAGTTCACCCGCTGGTTGGGTGCTTTTATCCTTTAAACCGATACGATTTTTTAACAGCGTAAGATTCTTTCCTATTTCGTCGGCATATGATTCAGCAAATGCTCCGCTTACACCAGGGCGATCTCTTTCGAAATTGAAATTTATAAGGTCAAAGCGATAATAAATCTGGTGAAGTAGATTAAGAATTTCTCCATCTTTAAGACTGCCGGCCAACCTTTGACTTACAGAGTCCCATAGAGCAACATAAATGCGACCAAATGAAATTTTTCCTTGCTTGCGCAAATCTATTAATCCCCTTGTGCGTTCTAGGCCATTTTGAATTTCAACAATCAAGCTTTCAAGTGTTTTTTGACGGAAGCGCTTATCATCGTAATCTTGCCAGCTTCTCTGAAGCCTAACCCCAATTAGAGTGGCAAAAAGTCCCATAGCAAATCCAACTAAAATAGATTCCCATTCCATCTTGTTTCTCCTGAAACCCAACGCCTTGCTCACCGGAAAGTTGGGAGCGTAGCGAGTAAATTTTCCGAGTGCAGCAACTTGTTAGAAGCCGTTGCGCGTGACCATAATTCTGAGTAGCAAAAGCGACCATTTTATAGAGTCAAACACAAGTGCCGTTATCACGGGCTTTGTTCCATGAACATCACCCATATTAGATCTGAGCTTTTGCATAACGAACGCAGCTTGATTCAACGACCCATCCAGGTTCGCGGATAACGGCTTGCAATCAGAGTCATCCCAGCCTATTGCTTGAAGCTCAGACACCAACCTATCTTTTGCTTTGATTGCTTTTATAGACCGTTTGACCCTTTCTTGGAAGGATGCCTTGTTTGGGTCTCCAAGATCAAACTCTTGATAAATAGAGTTAGTCACCGAGTCTAGCGCACCACAAGAGGCCGAGAGTGAGCCACTTAGGTCACCATCTCTCAGCCTGCGCGCTGCTTTTAGAATATCCTCATGGGCATGTTCAGGAATATCCTTCAGTTCGGAAACATCAAATATTTCTACAGGCAGAAGGGTTGTTCCTGAGAACTTCCATCCAACTCGAGATAATACACGTTCGAGCTCAGCTATAAGTTGCGGCTTCTTTCGAAGCATTTCCTCACAACATATAGAAGCAGCAATTCCAACAGATTCGGTGTCCATTGCTCCGACCTGCTTGTCAATCTCACTTAGTAACTGGGATTTCGAAGCTCCACCTTGGTACTTTTGTTCGAGGTGAGCAAGCCCTGACATATCGATGTCCGCATATCCGACAATTAGCTTTATATCGCCAAAGGAGAAATGATCTGTAAGCGAAGACCGTATCGGCCCCCATGGAATTCGTTTCATCGCTCTGACTCCCTTAGCTTCTAACGGCGGGCATAAGGCGCGGCGGCTTTTTGTTGTCGCTCTTAATGCCCTGGTTCTGCCACTTTTCCATTGGGATAATATTTAGTTATTGTTTCAGAAACTTCAGATAGCCAACAGATACGTTGTTCTTCACTACTTGTGACAATTATATTGAACATTCTTCTGTAAAAATTATGGACTCCGCAAAGATTAAAAATGCAGTTTTTCCATATTATTTCAAGAGGATCTTTAAATACATTTATTTCACGATTGGTTTCGGTATTTGATGTGTTAAAAACCAAAGCCGATTTTGCCTTAAGCAAACCAACTGGGACGCCTTCACCGGAATCCCCCTCAATAAATTCATATGCAATTCCGGGCCTGAATATCCGATCTATCCAACCTTTCAAAATTGCAGGAGGTTGCCCCCACCAATTTGGATGAACAACAATAATCCCATCTACGGAAGAGATTTCATCGCAGTGCCTTTCCAATTCATGTGGTAATTTGGCTGTTCGTGGAATTTCATGAGCCGGAAGTAAAGCATCGAATTTTTCAGTATATAAATCATGAAAATAAACTGTATGACCGTTTGCAGCCAGAGTCTTATGGCAGCATTGTGCAATCGCAGAGTTGAAACTGTTTTTATCAGGATGGGCTAAAATTAATGATATTTTCATCTGTTACTCTTTCATTTTTTTATGCAGAACGCCAGCTTCACGCGCGGCGGCTTTTTGCCGTCGCCGTGAAAGCAGATGTTATGTCTCGTATAATGTATGTACTTCTTTGCTTCCCAGAACCAAACAAATTTTGTCGAATGAGTGTTCAATGGATAATTTTTCCATCGCAAGTTTATAAGTATCTGGTTCCGCGAGCCAATAATCATTAAATAGAGCAAGCCACAGCGGTCTATGAACTATATTTTGACATTTAGTTACTTTGTCATTAATTCTTTCGCTCAGAATATACAGTACATTCCCAAGGATATCAGGACTTGAATTTTGGTTGGGTACTGCCCCAATAACTTTTTTGCCAGACGGCCTTTCACCTAAAAACGTTTTAATCTTAACCTTGTTTTCATTAGTTTTGAAAACCTCATTACGCGGCGCTTCATTCTGTGCGATTTCTTTGATTTTATTAATCAAGTCTGCCTTGGTTTGTCGTATGTTATTTAAAGGCGACGAAATTATGAGAAGAACATACACCCCGGAGGGAACGTCACTTTTGAGTTCCTCATTCAGTTCGTCACATAAGCGAAGAACACCAGAATCTTGAGAAAGACGTGGGACAGGCTTACCCGATTTATCAACCACGTGCTGTGTAAGAATCGAAATCTCAACAGCAATTTCATTATCGTTCAAAGACATATAGGCATCTGGTGGATCTTCTCCAATCCGGAAAGTTCCACCAAATTTGGTACATAATGATTTGATGACAAATTCTTCATCTTCTCGAAGAACAGGTGCCATGATGTTGACTCCAAAGACATAACGTGTGCCTTCAGCGGAGCAGGCGCGTTAGCGACTGCGTCCGCTGGAAGGCGTTGTTAGCTCACAATTTATCAACCGTATCTTTGATATGCTGAATATCTGAAGCAGAGTATTTGCACTCACATTCGCTTCCCCAGTCTTCAAGCTTCATCGATAGAAAGGCAATGCGGTCAGTATAGAAAGATAATCTGTCAACCTGATAATCGAATCGCATCGGCCATGGTTCAGGATGCCTTTCTCTCTGAATGTCTTCTTCCATTTCAGAGAGCCTTTTCTCAGAAAATAGGTCGCTTAAGGCAGCCCGAATTTCTTCTCTCACAATTTTTCTTATTTCATCATTATTCATGCCTTAGACCTCTCGATAGCTTTAATTGATGCGGCAGTAAGTATGGCGAACAGTAACAAACCCATAAGATCGATTCCAAATTCAATCAATCTAAGCCAACCACTGAACTCAGCAGAAGGAGGGCTGCCAAGACTAAGAAAAGTAGAAAAGACTAATGTCATCGATTCGCCATAACTCTTTTCCGTGATGTACCAAAACAGATTTCCTAGTAGGAACACAACCACGAAAAGAAAGGCGATGGGTTTTATGGCGGATGCCAGTAAGCCGAACAACTTTGCCATAAATAGTTTTAAACTGACCATGATCTTTGCCTTGAGCTAACAATGATTATATAGTTCTTGATAAAAACCTAAATATTGCAAATTTGCAATATAACACCCCTCGAATAAACTTTAAGAATGTAACTACAACTGGCTGATCATTATACACATATGGAAATAATATCAATTTATCAGGGGGTGTTATATTGTTCTGTATAACACCCCGGTTCTTAATTCATTTTACAGCATATCAGCCGGGCTGCGAACGCCTGCCGGTCCTTTATTAAGTACATGAGTATAGGTCATTGTCGTCTTTATATCCTTGTGCCTGAGAGGCTCTTGAACCGTCCTTGCTCTGGTTCCTGGTCAATAATCAATGCCCCTGTCCTCTTATTCTGTTGAGAGAGTCTATTTTTAAAAGGTTAATTTTTTGAAGCGCGGGAGTGAATCGTCCCTCAGCCGTTTTCGTTTCTGTTCCCTTTTTCAGTTTTCGGCTGTTGTGTCTGCATGCCCGGAAATCGCGCGAGCTTCCGGGCGTTATGTGAATGTGATGTTGTGTGTTTCCTTTTTCATTTTTTTCTTTTCGGGGGTGCGCGTTCTCTGTTTTCCTTATCGCTGTGTTCTCCCTGTGTGAAATCGACATGGAGAACGTTGTTTATTTTTTTTCCGCCACCAGTGTATCGTAGAATCGCCTTCCCGGATTCGGTTTGGATTCGGAGAGAATTCTTTCCACCAGGATCATCCGGGCTTCGAGCTGTCTTAGTTTTTCCAGTATATCTTTTTTTTTGGGCGCTGATGATATCAGTGATTCGTCAATAGGCTTCGCGGAAGAATGGCTGGATTGAACCTCTCTATTTTCACCGGTTAAGATCCACGTCAAATATTTACTATAGTGAATATGAAGGCCAGCTATTAATTCCGCGGAAGGCCCTCTCCTTCCACTAATGATCATAGAAAGGTAACCCTCTGATATACCAACTATATTGCAGAACTCGGACCTACTTATATTGAGCTGATTATCAATAAAAGTCTTTAGCCTCTCGGCAAATGCCTTATCTTTAAATAATTTTTTGCTTGACATATTCAAAATAGTTAAGTATTTATCCCCTTAACGGGATTTCAAGGGTGGTAATCTTTTATCAGGTAACCAATAGATCATTCCTTAACAAAGCTAAGAACGGGGTAACTATGAAAAATAAAAGACGTTCTGTCAATAAAAAACTTATTTCGGCGGTCATCGCGTACAGCGGGATGACGCTGGAGCATATCGGGTCGCTGTGCGATCCGCCGGTGTCGAAGTCGGCGCTCAGCCTGTATTTCAACGGCAAGGGCGGGTACGGCAGGGGCGAGCGGCTCGCCCGGCAGGTTTCGGAGATCCTCGGCCCGTCGGTGTCGGTGTTCCTGCTGGAGGCTTCGGCGTTTCGCGGCGGCGATCCCTGTCATGTCCTTTTCCCCGACAGCGTTTATCAGGAGGTTAATCATGAATGAATCCTCTTCCCGATGTCCTCTGATCGAGAATTACCAGTGGGAGCAGTTTGTTCTTCTTTCCAATCCGCTTCCAAAGATCATTGTTTTTAACGGGCCGGGACTCGGCAAGACGTTCATGAAGCGTCTGCTTGCCCGACAGTATGAACGGTCCGGGATTCCCTATCGCTGTGTCGAGGCGGATTCGGAAAAGGACCTCGATCGACACATGGATTTTCAGGGCTTCCTGCTGGTCGAACTGCACGGCCCGTTTTCTTTACAGAACCATACGGCATGGCAGACGATCACATTGGACGGAGGCCTGCCGAGATAACGATTTCTTTCAGTTCTTTCTTGGTGAAGAGCTGAACATAATATCCGTGTTCGTAGAAAGGACAGTCTGATACCCGGTGGGATCGCTTTCCTTTTTTGAGTTCCGGGGTCAAGCCGTGAACATGCCATTTCATGCAGAAAGGACACCATACATGGATCGATTGACCGCTGTTATATCCCTTCAATACGGGCACATGTTTATCCATTTTTTGCTCCTTTTCTCATTTACCGACAATATTTTTACAAAAAAACAGGAGGCCTGCCATGCCGCGCTTTATCGTTACGCTCATGGAAAGACACAATCATTATTTGGAAAGAACGGTTGAGGCCGACGACAAGCAGTCGGCGCTCGAGCAGGTGGTGTACGATCCTGAAGTACAGGAATATTTCAATTACCACTTTCCGTTGTCCGTCAGCGTGCATCTTGAATTTAACAATGAAAATCTGCCGGCATTACTCCTCGATGTATCGGTTCAGGATTGATTCGGCGGTTTCGGATATTTTTTTACCATCATTTCGACAGTCAATGAAAGTCAATAAAATTGAGGTCACTTGACGATGGGTCACCAGCGATCGTTTCTTCTGAGGTTTCACGGCAGGGATGTTTCGGATCAGATTATCATTCTGAAGCAGAATTTCAAGGACGCGCTGAAGCTGACCAAGGATATTTCGGGGCTGACGGATCTGCAGCTGTGTCAGGAGCTGGATATCGATCCGGGGCACTGGTCGAGGATCTGGAACGGCAGGGGGCATTTCCC
>Ga0334898_1003751_pt1 | contig 11980 bp, 11 predicted proteins | sample GraSluR3_MG_10_FD_207228 | JGI IMG/M metagenome (GOLD analysis project Ga0334898, IMG submission 207228) | Sludge microbial communities from methane-producing bioreactor in Wageningen University, Netherlands - Granular Sludge_3_08-R3 | ecosystem: Engineered > Bioreactor > Anaerobic >... | reverse complement strand
TATCGTTTTTTAACTATTTACAGCTAAGAGTTTTCTGTCTTTTATATAAGTATTATCTTTCTTAGGTTTTTTCTCGATTTTTTGTTTTTCGAGTGGAGAAATATTAAATGAGTCCTGTTTAATAATGTGTTTTAAAAAAGCCTCTTTTAAACCGGTGAGCTGCTCATTAGCCCTGAACACAACCTCCATATCCCAATCAAGAACCAGGTCCTCAACATTTAACCGTACTAAATCTCCCTGGGCTATTTCTCTTTCAGCTACCGGTAATGGTACTATCGATATTCCATTGCCTCGTATAACTGCTTCTTTTATTGTTCCAAAATTAGTTATTTCAGTTACAATATTCCAATCATTAAAATCTACGCCAATATTCCTAAAATAACAGATCAGATAATTACTTAAATTTGAATCTTCTTCTCTGGCAATAAAGGGTTCTTTTATCAGCTGATCAATTGTAATAGAATTATTTTCTAACCATCTGTCATTAGCAGGTGCAATAAAGACCAGTTCATTAGAATGAATCTTATAGATTTCTAAATCCCGATCATACATCAGGTTCCCTTCAACAATCCCAATATCATACAATTTTTCTTTTATTTTCTTTAAAATATCGTTACTGTGTTCAATATCTAATCTAATATGAGCATTAGGGTTTAACTTTTTAAACTCAATAATAAGTGCAGGTAAAAAATAGTTTCCAGCGGTATAACTTGTTCCTAGATTGATAATTTCTTTATTAAAACCTATAATCTTAGCGATTTCATTTTCCATTTCTGAATGTATAGCAAGGATTTTATTGCCATATTCAAAAAACTTCCTGCCGGCATCCGTGAGTTTTACACCATTACTGCAGCGTTCAAATAAATTCACTTTATAGTTTTGTTCTAATATTTTTATCTGCGAACTTATTGCTGGCTGAGTAAAGTTTAATATTTTAGCGGCTTTGGTAAAGCTTTTTACTTGAGCTATTGTTCTAAATACTTCAAATTGTTCAATATTCATTACTACTCCCTCCTAGCCCTCTTTTCATGTGTAAATTTATTTGGCACATAAAAATCTTTTATTCAATTTCTATAATACCAAAATTCCGACAAAAAGAAAAGAAATTTGTCGAAAAATATCATGGAAAAAATTACTTCCCCTATTTGTTAATATTGTTACTGTTTGTTAAAATTATTTGTATTGCCATTATTAGTTATTAGTTTAAGGATTTTGCATAATTCAAGATCCAGTATATCACTTTGCCCAGACATGAAAGTACTATAAAACCTGGTAGAAATCCAGCTTTATTTTTGTAAGGAGGTTTTTCGATTGGTTATTATTTATGGATACATTGAACTCTTACTACCCCATTGCTCATCCTTAAAAGAAAAAAGAAAGATTATTCAGAGCATTATTTCCAGGATAAGAAAACGGTTTAATATTTCAATTAGTGAAATAAAATACCATGATTTATGGCAGCGTACCATAATCGGGTTTACAGCTATAGGTTCTAATAAAACAAAATTGGAATTATTTTCTAAAGCCATTGAAGAGACTCTGGATAAATACCATTCAGACGTTGAGATAATGGAGTTTTATCATGACATAATTAGTCAAAAAATATAATATATAAGCTTGTTACCACAAATTGGCAGCAAAAATCGGCAGGACTCTGCTAATATTTGTTGAAACTTGGTATAACTTACTTTTTTGCTATAATAATTTTATTTAGGAAAGGAATGATTAAAAATGAAAAAAGTGAGTCCCCAGTTAAAGCATGTATTTGCTGCCTTACTTATTATGGTATTTGCATTTTCTACCATTATTCTATATCCCCAGGTAACAGATGCATTTACTGTAAACTATTCCTCACCACTTAAAGTTGACCTGTCCTCTGGGGACAAAAATACCTCCACCGGTTCACCTGCATACAACTATAGCCCTCCTTCAAAGGTGATTGACCCCATACCTTCAAGTAATACAGACTCCGGTACAAGCGTTACTGCTCCAAGCAGTTCGCCAGCTGCCCCGGGTGCATCAACTGATAGGCCGATTACGGTTACTGTCAATGGCTCTTCTTACACCTATTATTCTAAGACTACCGGGAGTTCTGCTGCTGGCAATACCGGTAATGTTACTACTCCTGAGCCAACTCCGGCCCCAACTCCGCCAGCGTCTAAGGAACCTGTAGAAGTAGAGAAGGATCAACCTAAGGTTGAAAAAAAGGTATTGGCTTCAGGTACCAAATACGCTACTGATCTATACATATATAGAAGCGGAAAACCAGGACCCACAGTCATGATTGTAGGTGGAGTGCATGGTAATGAACCAGCAGGATATAAGGCAGCAGGTAATGCCAAGGACTATTCTGTTAAAAAAGGAACCCTGATAGTCCTGCCCCAGGCTAATAAAAGAGCAGTAGCTATCAACAAAAGGTATGTTTCTGGTGAAGGCGACTTAAATCGGGATTTCCCCCGAACAAAATCTGAATCACCAGATAATACCCTATCCAAGGCTATATATAATGCAGTTAAAACCTATGATGTTGATTGGCTTATGGACATGCATGAAGGATATGATTATTACAAAAATAAATCTACCAGTTCAGTAGGTCAGAGTTTAATCTATTATCCAGCAAACTCTACTAAAACAATAGCTAGCAAAATAGTAAGTAATTTAAACAAAGGCATAAGCACATCATCTAAAAAATTCAGCCTCTTACGCTATCCAGTTAAGGGTAGTCTGGCAAGAAGCACAGGCGAGTTCCTGGACGTAAACAGCTTTATTTTTGAAACCTGTACCAAACAAAAGCTATCTACCCGTATTGATTATCAGCTGAAGGCTGCTAATACACTTTTAGCACAATTAGGAATGAAATAGTATTTATCGGCGTATATAGCCTCTTCTAACCTGACCGGGAGAAATGATTTGTCCGTAAGGATTAACATAGTTCTCCCGGTTTTCATTATAGTGTGGGATGCTTATTACTGTATTGATAAAGTTCCTGTCTGTAATTCTGTCGGTATTGCTGCGACTACTCATCCTTCTAACAACGCTTCTTCTATTCCTACGGGAAAGGGCCACAGTTGGATTAGTTTGACTATTTTCCTCATTAATTCGTTTTGATAGGGCATTAACCGCTTTTTTTTTCTTATTTTTTTTATATTGTTTAACATTAAGTTTCCATTGTTCACTAAAATCATTATTTTCGTCCCACCACAGGTTGTTATTAATCATATATGGTATTATCTTTAGTTCTTCTTCATAATCTTGATACATATCAGTTTTTTTTATATTAGCCCATAGTTTATCAAAGATATTTCTAAAAAAATCCTGATTGCCTTCATAAAACGCTTTTTGAGCCTCAATGGTATCCAAGTATTTCTTAGGCAATTGAGCATAATTAGCAGTAACGATTTTAGCCAGGCATAAAATTGCAAGGGTTATATCAGGTGACACTAACCAGCTTCCCGGAGTACGGTATTCAAAACCGCCGTAATCTTTTATTCTATAATCACCCAAATAACCATATTTTCTCCTGCGGCGGGCTGCTGAGACCGGATTTTCTATGAGAAAAACCGGTATGCCGACATAATTATCAAGAGCCCTTAAAATATCAAAGTTTAATTTTATGTTACTAAAATGAATATGACCCCCAATCGAATAACGGCCGCCCGGTTGACTTCCGGCAATCCATTTTACATTATGATATGGTGCCATTCTATAAGCATTTCTTAAGGCATATTTTATATTAGCCATTAATCCAATTGGTGAAATATCTGGTTTAGGCCTTAATTCAGCTATCGGACGCTGCTGCCGGTTAGGAATTCTAATATTATCACACCCAACAATCCCCTCCCGGGGAAAAAATCTAGAAGCTGAAAGCATTTTGTTACTTTTTTTACTAAAAAGCATAAATTCAGGATCTGCCCCCAGCTTAATCTCTTTTGCATTTAATATTTTATCAGTTAAATATATTTGTTTAATAATATTAGTTATTAAAACCACATCTCTTTTTCGAAGAATAGGTGATACATTTACCGCTTTAACTTTGTATCTTCTTTTACCGGTCAAGATTATTTGTACCATTGCTATATCCAACCCAAGTACATAAGCAGTACGTTTGGCTATTTCCACAACTTTATTATTTTCAGCTATTTTGATATAATGGGTTTTTTCTTTTGCTTTTGCATAAGTTGAAACCCTAACCGATATACATGCCAGATCACAGATTAAGACTTCATAAGATTTAATTATAGTATCCTGGCTATCAAGATATGCTATACGATTTATGTCTAATATGGCAGCAATAAAATCCTTATTATGACAGTTATTAATTATTCTGGAAGAGTTTAAGGTCCTGAAGGAACTTGAATCCTTATCCTTTATTTCAATATCCATGTAATCTAAAGAACTAATCTTAAATTCTCTGACTACTGCATCTAGTTCGTTTTGAAGACTTTGGAATAATAACTCACCGGTATCATTTTGCCGGTAATAAATGTTTAGATTCATTATAACTCAGTCCTTTAATTATTACTCCTGGCAGCAAAAATAAAGAAATCTACTAGATTTTGTAAGTGTTGTATCCTGATGTCATCCTCATCAAAACTACCCGGTTTGGAATTAACTTCAATGATCCACAGTTTTCCATTAGAATCTAAACCTATATCAAGTGTTAGAACTGCCAGAGTTAAACCAAGTTCTTTCTCCAGTATCCATGGTATAAGTACACATACTTTTCTTAATTGGCTATTAATCTCAGCCTTCATTTCATCAGATTTAGCACAAACCGCATCAATAACCTTTTCATAAGATGCAGCAGTACCACCATTGGAAATATGAGTAACAAAACGATTCTTTTCGGCAACCCTTACTGCTGCACCAGTCATTGCCCAAATTCCTCTTCCGTTTTTTTGCACCTGTGCTCTAATATCAAAGATCCTTCCTTCATATTTACAAAGGTCTATTGCCTGCTGAAGTATGTACCTTTTATCATCTTTGATAATTTTTTTTATTTGTTTATATAACAAATCAAATGAAGAACATTTCTGCCATTTGATACTTGGCAACCCTGCACAAGCATATTGAAACACGTTTCCAGAAAAATGTTTTAGCTTTATTACCCCCTTTCCTCTATAGCCTCTTCTGGGTTTTAAGAATAATTCTCTATACCTTGTAGTAAAATCTTTTAGTTTTCTGCGACTTAATAAAACCGTTTCCGGCAAAAACTGCTGCCCTTCCGGTGAATTACTTATAGCCTTATGGACCTCCCATTTATCCAGAAATCTAGTATTAAAAAAACAGATGTTTTTATCACTGGTAAAACGTTTTATTATTAACTTTATTGCTTTTTTTTCTTCAATTTGCCGGTTTAAAATGCGGTTATAAACTATATCGGGAAAAGGATAAACCCCGGACTGCCATTTTTTATTTTCTCCATAGGTATAGCCCTCAATGGTTTTTTCTTTCCAATTAATCCCTTCACTGGCAAAAAAGAAAATAAAAATGTTCTTTTGATTTCCATAATAAATCAATTCCTTAAATAAGCGGGCCTTTTTACCTGAGGGATATGGTTTGTTAGATTTGCTGCTTCTAGTAGTTAATACTCCTACAACCGGCTTCATACATTCTTGTTCTCCTGGGGAATAATCATTATCGCCTGTTTCAGTTTCAGTAATACTTTGATAATTATTAATGAACATCTAAGAGCTCCTTCGATTAAATTTATACATAATATGAATAAACAAAATACTCGGTGCAAAAGTATAGGGGTTTTATAAACTAAAAATAGCTGCTATACAAACAGCAGCTATCTACGGAGCATTTATCTATGTACTTTTATGTGCAATTTAGCATAATTAAATTTTTATCATTAGCCGGTTATTGGTACCAGGTAATAGAATCACCTGTTACTGTTTCTTCCAATACTCAACAAACAACAGCACTAGAATCGGATATATTTCTAACCTGCCCAAAAGCATTAATACACTTAAAACATATTTACCGGCATCTGGTACAAAGGCATAGTTCTGGGTTGGCCCAACTGAGCCAAATCCCGGTCCAACATTTCCAATACATGATACTACTGCAGCAAAACTGCTTAGAATATCTAGCCCAAGAATACTCATAATAACTATTCCTATTATTATAAGAAAAATATATATAAAGAAAAACTGCAGTACATTAATGACTAATCCGTCGCTTAAAATACGATCACCAAATCGAACCGGAATTAGAGCCTTGGGATGAATCATTTTTTTTATTTCAATTTTTACCCGCCCCAGCATTATTAAATACCGGCCTACTTTCATACCCCCTGCTGTGGAACCGGCACACCCTCCAATAAACATAAGCACCAGGATTATTCCCTGTCCAACCGGTGCCCATTTAGTGTAATCAGCAGTTGCATAGCCGGTAGTTGTTAATATTGATATTATCTGAAAAAGACTGGTCCGCAGTTTTTCTTCTAAGACAGGTATTTCGTTTAAACCTAGTAATGCAAGACCTGAGCCAACAATGATTATTAAGCTGTATAATATAAATTCCCGGTTTTTGAAATAGCTTTTTAAACTATGATTTTTATAAGCCAGGTAGTGCAGGGAAAAATTTGTTCCAGCAATAAACATGAATATAATAATAGTCCACTGTATTAATGAATTATAATAAGCGATACTATCATTTTTAGTTGAAAATCCACCAGTAGCCATAGTGCTAAAGGTATGGCAAAAAGAATCGAAAAGATTCATCCCTAATACGTAAAGTAGAATTAGTAAAATAATACTCAAAATAACATAAGTCAACCATAAGATTCTAGCAGTCTCTTTTACTCGGGGACTGATTTTGTCAGAAACCGGTCCCGGCACTTCGGCCCGGAAAACTTGATTGGCCCTGGATCCAATGCGTCAGACTTCTCCAGAAAAGAAGACTCTTGGGAAGTGCTTCAATATTAGTTAGAATAGTGGCACCAGTAGTTGTAAAACCGGAAACAGTCTCAAAAAACGCATCGGCAAATGATACAAAATGACCGCTTAACATAAAAGGTAACGTTCCAAAAAAAGATGCTGTTACCCATCCCAGGGTAACCACTGCAAAACCTTCTCGATAGTTTAGTTCATGATTACTGCCACCTATTAAACTCATCAAGAGTCCAAAGAAAATGGTAATTCCGGATGCAATTAGCATTTTCCAGATAATATCTTCTCCATAATAGACAGCCCAAAAAAACGAGGATAGCATAGCTATCCCAATGATAATTATTATTTTTCCTATATAGTTTATTACTACATTTGGTCTTATCACCGTTTTCCTCCGTTGATAAATAGTTTTTCCATTTTACTGATACTTTTAGGAAGAGAGAAAACCATCAGGTGATCAAAGGCCTTAATAACATCATCTCCACTCGGTATAATCACTTTTTCATTACGTACTATAGCTCCAATTACTGCACCACTAGGAAACTTTATATTCTTTAGCTTTTTGTCTACCGCAATAGCCTTAGGCTGGGCTACCAATTCAATCATTTCCGAACTGTCTTCACTTAAGACAGTTACTGAAATAATGTCACCCTGGCGTATATATTTTAATATTGCTCCTGCCGTTAGAATACGCGGACTAAAGACCTTATCAATTCCGATTTGTTCTACTAAAGGCATTACATCTGATCTCTTTATTTTAGATATAGTCTTGCGCACACCTAAATTTTTAGCTATAAGAGATGACAAAAGATTGATTTTATCATCATCGGTAACTGCTATAAACAAATCTGATTGCCCCACGTTTTCAGCTTCAAGTAAGTCAAGATTGCTGCCGTCACCATTAATAACCAGGGCCTTTTTTAGTTTACCGGATATAGCCCTGGCTTTTTTAAAGTTTTTTTCTATTATCTTTACATTAACCGGTATTTTTTCCTTTTCAATGATATAAGCTATATACCAACCAATACGACCGGCTCCCAAAATAGTAATATTCTCAATAGTCTTTCTGTATATACCTAGTGCTTTTAGAACATCTGGCATATCTCTGGTGTTGGCCATAACATAAATATGATCACCGGCGTTTATCAGGTCTTCACCTGAAGGCACTATCATTTTATGTTTACGCTTTATTGATACGACTACATACTTAGAAGTATTCAAAAGTTTTAATTTCATTCCGGCAACAGGCGATTTTTCATGAACATAAAGTTCTAAGAGTTTAACCCTGCCATCAGCATAATACTCTACATTTAAGGCTTCAGGGTTAGTAATAATTTTTGTAATCTCCTGTGCAGTAACCCGTTCCGGGTTAATTATAAGATCAATCCCCAACAGTGCCTCTGGAGAAAAATGAGGAGTTTCAATATATTCGGGGTTTCTTACCCTGGCAATAGTAGTTTTTATTCCATATTGTTTGGCTAAGAGACATGCAATCATGTTAAGTTCGTCTATCTCGGTAACAGCAACAACCATATCAGCTGTTCTTATACCTGCAGCTTCAAGAACAGAGGAAGAGGCACCACTCCCTTTAATCACCTGCACATCTAATAACTCTTCAATTACCTCATATCTTTCCTCGTCCTGTTCAATAATTACTACATCGTGTTCTTCGACTGAGAGCATTTGGGCTATACTAAATCCTACTTTACCTGCTCCTATAATTATAGATTTCATCTGCTTAACCACCTAAACATTAAATCTAAAATGAATAATATCCCCGTCTTTTACTATATATTCTTTTCCTTCTAATCTAAAAAACCCTTTTTCTTTTATTGTATTCATGTTTTTAAATTCTTTTAAATCATTATAATCGACTACTTCTGCTCTTATAAAACCCCTTTCTATATCTGAATGTATTTTTCCAGCCGCTTGTCTAGCTGGTGTCCCTTCTTTAACCGTCCAGGCCTTCACTTCATCTTCTCCAACCGTAAAAAAGGATACGAGCCCCAGGGTTCTGTACATAGTCCTGGAAATTTTTACTATTCCTGCTTCTTCTATTCCCAATTCATTCATAAAGGTATCTTTTTCTTCGGCCTCTAATTCAAAAATTTCCCTTTCCAGGTTTGCCGATATTTCAATAAGTGGCAGATTATGTTCCTTAGCATAAATTGCGGTTTCATTTTTCTTAAAATAATCCATTTTTAATAATTCATCTTCCGAAACATTCAGGCATAATAACATTGGCTTAATAGTAAGGAATTGATAAGTAGCCATTATTTCTTTTTCTTCCGGGTCAAGTTCAACCGCAGATAAGGGTTTTTCATCTTCCAGTGTATCTTTTAGCTTTTCTAATAATTTAAGCTCTTTTAACATCTGATTTCTCTTTTTATTACTGTTTATACGCTCTATACGCTTTTCGATTAAATCTAAATCAGCCATTAGCAGTTCATAGTTTATATATTCTATGTCTTTTACCGGGTCTATTTCATTATCAAATACCGGCACTGATGGTTCTTTAAATACCCGTACCACCTGTAATAATGCATCTGCTTTACGAACTGCATCTAAAAACATAATCGTGGCCTTTTCAGCACCTGGAACTAAACCGGGAATATCTACAATTTCTAATTGGGCATATATAGTCTTTTTAGGTTTATATAAACCTGATAAATAATCAATTCTTTTATCAGGAATCTTCGCCATTGCTGTATTAATTTTCCCTGATTTATGAGGGGTACTCTTGTTATCAGTTAGCAATTCAAATACTGTAGTTTTTCCGGTTAAAGGCATACCAATTATTCCGAGTTGCATAACAATTATCCTTTCCCAATGATTTATATTATTTATATAAAAATTCATCATTATTAATGATCTATAAACTTATTTCTGACAGAGATAATATCAGAAAAATACCGGTGACCGCAATGCCAATTACCAATAAAATATATCCCCCCTGGGAACTAAATTGAAATAACCTTCCGGCATTTCCTATATTAAAGAAGAAAAGAGCTATTGCCAGAACCAATAATAAGATGATGAACCTTGGAGCACCGGACCCCGGAAAGAAAAAAGCCAGGTATAGTGAAAAAACCAGCAGAAAAATGATGTTTAAAGCTAATAGAATTCTATAGAAATTATCTTCCTGCATACTCGTACCTTTTATTTCTTCAGGAATTTCTTGCATATCAACCGTTTCAACAGATTTGCCGGCCTTACTGGCAATAATATCGATAATTTCATTATCCTCTGGGGTTATACCGAAGTACCCTTTCCCAGTCTTAAGATAAATAAAGCCTTCCTTTATCCGGGTGCCGTAGATTCGTACTGGACCTAAGCCTTTGGCAGTATAGAGTCCGACTATGTATCCCGGCCAACTGACACCCAGAATTGAAAACAGATTAGTCCTGCCCTTTACTTTGACCACACTATCTATTTTATCCCACGGTATTTTTATGCTCATTATTCCCCACTTTATAATAAGATTGTTTTCATTTATCCTGTAGCTGAGGTTTAGCGAACCGAGTAATACAATAATATATATTCCTAAAAAAAAGTAGGCCGGAATAAATAACATTACTTTTAAAACCTCATCATCTTCCCCGAGCGAATAACCGATACCCCATAAACAGAAACCAAATACTAAAACACCCATAATAAGACCAAATAGAATACCATAAGATTTCCCTGGATAATATTTCATATTTATACTCCTCCATCATTACCTGGGAATTTTGCATAAGTAAAGACTTTTACCATGATACTTTGTATGATAATTGAACCGGAGACTGAAGTTTCCTTACAGGTGCCAGAACTCTAATTATATAAAATAGTTATTATACAAAATTCTCACTTATTATAATTTTTGTTCCCCTTAGGAAATTAATATTAAAATTGTTGATCCAGTCAGTATACAACATTGTCAAAGAAACACGCCGACCGGAGACTAAAGTCGCCTCTATCGACATAAGAATCAGGGTTTTGCCGTGGAAGCAATTTTAATATTCATAAAAACCTTTACCCGCCTTTTTCCCATAATAGCCTGCTCTCAGCATAGTTGAAAAAAGTGGATGGGGCCTATATTTACTATCTCTAAATTCATCATACAGAGCCACTACCATTGAATACAAAATATCTAATCCGATAATATCAGCCAGTTCTAATGGCCCTAAAGGCATACCTGCGCCATACTTCATGGCAGTATCTATGTCCTTTTTATCTGCAACTCCCTCTGCATATACAAAAATAGCTTCATTAAGATATGGAGCCAAAATTCTGTTTACAATGAATCCTGGACTTTCTCTTTGTACTACTACTCCATGTTTGCCGATCTTTTCTACATAATCTTTAGCAATATTAATAGTGTAATCTGAAGTCTCTATACCTTTCACTAATTCAACTAACTGCATACTAGGAACCGGATTAAAAAAATGCATACCTAAAACCCTGTCTTTCCTCTTAGTTGATGATGCTATTTCGGTTATCGAAAGTGTTGTAGTGTTGGTTGCCAGAATCGTATGTTCAGCACAGATATTATCCAACTCTGCAAATATTTGTCTTTTGACCGCTATATTCTCAACTACCGATTCAACTACCAAATCTACATCTTGAAGTTCTGCAAGATCAGTAGAACCTTGAATCCTATTTAAAATAACTTCTTTCTCTTCTAGTGTCAGCAGTCCTTTATTAATCATTTTATTGAGGTTGTTTTCAATAGTTTTAATCCCGTCATTAACCAGTACCATTTGTAGATCTCTTAAAACTACTCCAAAGCCTCCCTGGGCAAATACCTGCGCTATACCAGCCCCCATTAAACCAGCTCCAAGTACTGCTACTCTTTTCACCCCAAATCTACCACTCCCATTTAATATATAATAGAGCTAACCTATATTATAAATAATCTGCTTCTCATTAGAATTTACAGTCTATCTCCCAGACTAATACCAACAGCTCTCGCCGCTCTTACCAGATCTCCATTAGGATTCACCTTTTTAATTTCCTCAATTGCATTCTTTATATCAACAGTTATTATATGTTCTCCATTCAAGCTTACCATGCAACCATATTTTCGTTCCATAAAAGCA
>Ga0334898_1003746_pt1 | contig 11985 bp, 11 predicted proteins | sample GraSluR3_MG_10_FD_207228 | JGI IMG/M metagenome (GOLD analysis project Ga0334898, IMG submission 207228) | Sludge microbial communities from methane-producing bioreactor in Wageningen University, Netherlands - Granular Sludge_3_08-R3 | ecosystem: Engineered > Bioreactor > Anaerobic >... | reverse complement strand
GGAAACTAAAAAATACAGATGGCTTTAAATCAGATACCGGTTTAAATGCCTTCTTGAAACTTTGGTTTCTGAATTTCGTAAAAAAATTTGATTTAAAGACACAATTAAGTTGACACTACCCAAAATTAAATCCTTTCATCATTTTGCTCCATGTTTTTAAGTTGTTTTTGTAATTGTTTGCCTTTTTCTGTAAGACTATATTTTTGTTTGCTGCTGTTTGGTTTATCGGGTATTGTAAGTTCAATAAATCCCTCTTCTATTGCTTTTTGCAGATAGGCTGTTCTAAAGTACTTCCTGTCTTTGAGATTCATTTTATTTAGTAATTCTTTGAGCGATAATTCTTTGTCTATATTTTTTATTAACCCTTCAACTTGAGGGGTGCTTGGTGGGTTCTTGGGGGGTTCTTGTTCATTTTCTTGCTTTTGTAGATACTCAACCCCTTCTACGTCTGCATAGAAAGTAATTTTTATAAAATTTTCTGTAAACCGAAAAGAATCTTTGCCGTAATACTGAAGGATACAGGGAATACCGGATCCTAAATGTCCTACATAGTTTGCCTTTTTCTTCATAGTAGATTCCGTAATTGTTCAAAGGTTAGCTCCTGTCGGGGCGATTTAACTTTTCCTATAGAATTTCTTGTTCTCTTCGCATAAAGTCCATCAATCATTTTTTGAGGCATAGGTTCGGCTGCTGTTCCCATACGTATAAAACAACCCTTTTCGGTCATTCCATACTTTTTCTTAAAATAAGGTTTTTCTGTTCCGCTTGCTACAATGATTTTAATGATGGTTTTATTTTCTCTTGTTTCTGCTATTACATCAAAAAGTCCCAATGATAATGGAAGGATATTGTTTTTGATTCGGTCTTTAATTTTTAGCATGATTTTGTCGCTATCATTTACACCAAAAATATTTCCAGAATTATCTATTCCAATGTAAATAACCCCTCCTTCGCGATAGTTTAGAAAGGCAATAACTTCTTTTTCTATATCAATCCAATCTTTCCTCATCACTCCACCACCTCCCAATATCCGCCTTTATCGGGACCGATTCTTTTTAACAGCCCTAAAGTTTGTAGTTTCTTTAGATTGTATTTTACCCCATCTTCTGTAATGCTTTCAATACTTGAAGCAATTAACTCTCGGCTGGCTGTCGGGTTTAAACGCAAAAAATTCAAAATCTCTATTTGATTTTTATTAATTTTCTGGGTAGTTTTTTGGGTAGTTTTTTGGGTAGTTTTCTGGGTAGTTTTCTGGGTAGTTTTCTCCGACGCTTCGTCTTTCCGTTTAAAAATGACAGTAAAAAATCCGGTCAGATTAAACTCCACAGTGGATTTCCCATGCTCCTCAACAGCATTTCTGATCCTGTTTATACCGGTACCAATTTTTTCAATATAATTAATTCTATGTAACAAGGATGCAATAACAGGATTACGAGTAACACTCTTTTTGCCAAAATCAGCTTCGGAAAGTTCTGACGGTATTCCACCGGGATTGGATATTTCCACCCGATTATCAAAAATCTCAATCATAACATTAGAACCTTTCTGAAAATAATCACGATGACAAACCGCATTAACCACAGCCTCGCGGAGAGCTACTTCCGGAATTTCCGGCATCTCTTCCCGTCTAAGATGCTCTATTTTATATTCAAGATTCGTGTGTCTCTGTACAAACAAAACAGCATTTTCTATATTTTCTACTATGTTATCATTAAAATCTTTTTTATCGAGTATATGCAGTTTTTCATTGCCTTTGTACAAAACACAAACTACAGTAGCCTGCATAATTAGAAATTCCGTTGATTTTGCAAAAAATAAAACTCCTGCATTGGTCATTTTATCATCTATCAAGCAATCAAGATTTTGCAATAAATAATCTCTATCGATTGTTGGAGTAATTCCGGCAAGTTTAATAAAGTGTATATAAGCTTTTTCATCAAAATCATGATCAAAATCAGCTTTTCTGTTTTCCAGTTCATCAAAGCGGATTCTACCTTCTTTTTCAAAAAAAGTTACGATTTCATTTCTTGTTAATTTCTGCGTGTTTGCTCCTATTCTTACAAAGAAACCACGAGAACAACCATAAGGTTTTTCTACACCCTGAGGAACATCCAGTACAATCAAATTTTCTACTATAATTAATTTTATCTCAAGCAATGGTTCAATTTTTTTTAATATATCCTGTATTTTTGAGCGGTTGGAATTACCTGTGTCGATTCCTTTAATTACTCCTTTGTCAGATACCCCAAGAATAATCTTTCCGCCACTGGAGTTAGCAAAGGCACATACTACTTCAATCAGGTTTTTATCTATAGACTCTTTAAGTTCCAGATGATACCCTTCTCCCAGTTCTATAAGTCTCTCTATATCTTTCATTTCCATTTATGCCACCAACGCTTCATTTAATTTTTCAATTTTTTTTATTTCCTCTACACCAACCGGATTTCTTTCGACAAATAATATATAATCATCCGGTCCAGCATCTGTTTGATACTCACGAACTGCAACACCACAACCAGCAGAAAGGTTTACGTTATCTTTAGATTGGACAATCCAACCAGCATCGCCAAGCATTTTATCAATAGCATCTCTTGCTTTTTGTTCTGGGTTTTGATTAGACACGATGGTTCCTCATCTTCTTTTCTTTTTCGCCCACCATACATGGTGGGTATCCAAAGGTAAACTTATTATAGCAACCATTTTAACTTTCCGCAAAAACTTTTCTACGCTCTTGATTTAGCATAACGTCCTGCGAATATCCTAAGTCCTGCAAATCAAATGGAAAACCATTATGGGTTCAACTGATTAAAGTTCAAGGCAATTCCTGAACATACTATATTTTAATTCTTTTTTTATATAATTACAAATCTTTTTCCCTTTATCAGCTCAAATTACTATCTACAAAAACTTCCTTTACCCACTTAGAATAGAAGAGGCTGCCCCTCCCTGTTTTAGTGCGGCTTAATCAAACAGCTCATACTGTACACTTTTCCGAAGCTCCTCTGCCGAGTCTTTTTTCAGTGATTCGAGAACGTTACCGTCCATATCTACTGGCACGGCACCTTTTTGCAGTAGGAGATTGTTCCCGTTCGACTCGACTGCATCAGGTGCGCGCACAAAAACCTGCCTCCCCCGCCGCAGCCCATCTAATACACCGGCCCAGGTGCCTCCGCTTTCACCTGACTGGGAAACATAAATTTCTTCTGCCAATCCGAAAATATATCTGTTTCGTGCCATGGCGAGCGGAATGCTCCAGGCCGCCCGCGGATGAAACGTGCTTAACACCAGCAGATCACCTGATACAATATGGCGATAGTATTTCTTCATGCCAGAGCTGAAGGTGAGAACGCCCTGTGGTAAAACAATGATACTCTGTCCGCCTGCCGCGATAGCCTCATCGAGTGCCTTCCTGTCCACGCCGCGGGCAAAACCGCTCACAATAACCTTATGCTCTTCTGTCAGCCGCTTTGCCATGCGCGCAGTAAACTCAAGCGATATATTAAGTGCATTCCGTGAACCGATAATGGCAGCGGATTTTTCATTGAGAAGTTGAGTATTTCCCTTTACATATAATACAACCGGATGGCTTTTTTCAATGTTCTTTTTTAAAAGCACCGGATAGGAATCATCAGTAAAGGGAATCACCGCAAATCCCTGTGCGTGAAGATACTCTGCAAGAAAGCCATTATTGGGCAATTCAGCCTTCGCCTGCTCCAATTCGGCTGAATGCACATCGGAAAGTCCGAAAAGCCGGCAATATTCTTCCGGCTTAAGTGCAAAGAATTCCTCAAAACTCATTTTTTTCTCAAAAAGAATACTGTGTATTATTTGATTAATAAACTGCGTATTCCATCCGGAAAGATGAGCAAGTGCAATCCAGTAGACAATGTCTTTTTCCGATTTCATCCAAGATCTCCTCCAATGGTTTTGGCTATCACCAGCGGACGCACAGTTTTTGCATTGAGAGACTGAAAAAGCCTACCTATTTCCCTGATTGTTACGCCGGAATCAAATATATCATCAATTAGCAGGAATGATCTGCCTGCAGCCTCCCCTTCAAAGATAAAAGCATCCAGCAGGTTATTTTTCTTCAAATAGACATTCTGGAAAACTTTCTGCGGATGTGTGGCCCTGTCTTTTTTCAGACCGCGTGAAATAGGAATTTTTAGTTTTTTTGATAGTGCCACTGCAAAATTCTCCACAAGTTTTCCGGACTCTGTAGGCGGTACAAAAATAATGTTATCATAGTGTATGTCGCTCAGCTTCTTATTGAATGCCCTAACAGTCAGTTCTATCAAATACGGGGAAAATTCTCCGCCATTTTCATACTTGCATTTGTGAATGACAGACCCGATCTGAGAAAATCCGTAAAATGCAGCTGCAGCTCCGTTCATCAGACATGCCGGACCTCGTTTAGATTCAAGTCTAAGGTCAGGAAAAAATGAATTCCTGAATTCATCAATGGCTGTCTGCACTTTTTCTGTGATATAAACTTTTTCGGAAGTTCCAGTGCATATATCGCATCGACCGCAGATAGATTCCGTCTGATCATCAAGATAGTTGCAAATATACTGCATACGACAACTTTGTGATTCTGCATACTTCATCATGTCCATCATTTCCATGTATTTCATTTGGCGAATTTCTTCAAAACAGGTAAAATCAAATTCCGGAGCACCGTAGAGATATTCGTATATTTTTTGTTTACCAGAAATCACAGCAACAATGATTTTCTGATCAAGCAGGTCTGCAATAATGGTGCGCACCTGGGTCTGCCACAAATTTGTGCTGAGCATCAGATCCCGTTCCCCAAGCGCTTCCTGTTTCAGCGCGTCAATAACTTTATTATAGCTCAATAAAGGAGGACGTGCTGTTTCTATAAAATTAATAATCAACTTATTATCGTCCGGAGAATACAGTAAAACAATCTGACTGGGCTTTCCATTTCGGCCACCGCGGCCGATTTCCTGATAATAGTGTACCAGTGAAGCTGGAAACTGCGTATGCACTATAAACCGTAAATCCGGCTTGTCCATTCCCATGCCTAGGGCGCAGGTTGACACAATGCATTTCCATCTATTCTGCATCAAACCAAGTTCTATTTCCTCCCGGTTTTCTGCATCAATACCGGCATGATACACGATTGCACTGATTTCATTCATTTGAAGCCACCGCGCGTAAATTTCTGTTTCAGCACGTGTGCCTGAATACAGTATGCCTGTGCCGTTCTGTTTTTTTATAAAATCCGCAAGCCAGGCAAGCTTTTCATCTTCTGATGCAACATGTAGCACGCGTATATGAAAGTTTTTACGCTCAAGCAAACCCCGTACGTATTTCGCGCCGCTTCCAAGCTGCATGTAAATATCTTTAGCCACCCTAGATGTTGCCGTTGCTGTTGTTGCCAGGACTGGAATATGCGCAGGCAAAAGTCTCACTAGTTCAAAAAGCCTTCGGTATGCTGGACGAAAATCATGACCCCACACAGAAATACAGTGAGCTTCATCAATAACCACCATTGAAATCGGTATTTTTAGCACAGCATCAATCCACTCGCTGTTTTCCTGCCGCTCCGGCGTTATGTATAATATTTTTATGAACCCATTCATTGCTCTCTGGAGAATCGCTGTATTTTCATCTTTGCTCTGGTTGCTGTTGATACAGGCCGCGCTGATGCCAAGTGAAACCAGATAATTCACCTGATTGCGCATCAGTGCTATCAGCGGAGAAAACACCACACATGTTCCTTCAAAACACACCGCAGGAAACTGAAAACAAAGGCTTTTGCCGTAGCCCGTTCTCTGAATAAAAAGGAACCTTTTCCCCTGAAAAACATAATCAATTACTTCCCACTGTTTATCATAAAACCGCTCATGCTTGAATATTTCTTTGAGTTTTTGCTCTGCTTCCTGCCGGTTCATGAATACCTATTGAATTCATAATAGTGAAGCATGGTGCCTCCTGTTTTTGTATAGAAATTATCTACCGCAATCATTATACCACAGTCTCTCTGTAAATTGCAAGCAAAACTACCGCGGGATTTGGTTAGAATATTAATCCCTGTTAGGTAGGATGTCAATTTCCTGCGGGAGGCTTTTAAAGCTGGAGATTCCCCCACTTTGTGGCGTAAAATCCTGCAAAGCCATCAAGAAAATTTGCAGAAACCATTAAATGCATTTAAATATTCTTAAACCATTCTACGTTAATTGATACCTTTTCTATCATTTCAGTATTGACCCCAAGACTCAGATATTTTAGTTTTTCAACTAAATCATTTCCATCAATTAAATCAATCCCTTTCCCATCGATTCCACAATCAGCACTTTTGCTTGTAACTTCGACTTGAGTAAACCCTGATTCGCGTAATAGTCTCTGGGCAAGCCTCTCAAATTGTAATGGTTCAATCTCTAATATTAGATTGAGTAAATCATCCTTCCAGTTCTGCAGTTCTTCTTCAGATTCGTTCAGTTCTGGTGAAGATTCATCGGCCTTTCTACTTTTTTTATTTGATTCCATAGTATGGACTTTTTTTACAACATCTTGAGGATCAACTTCTGTAGGCTTATCTTTAACATTTGTAAGCACCCAGATGCCTCGTGATGAATTTTCCAATAACCCATATTTTTTTAAGTATGTTTTTGTCCAAGCTAGTCTATATTCAACCTCTGATTTAGAGCTTTTTTCTCCATGGGGGGTTTTAAAAATTTCTTCTGGAAGATCCATTATTTCTATTACTTTAGTGTCAATCTCTTCAATCGTACCTGAGCCGCCTAATTCATGAATTGCTTTCAATAATGGATTCATCATACTATAGTATGTTGGCACTTCCATTTACGCCTCCCTCTTTTAATGATACTCTTCATATTTGTCAAAAAAACTGGTTTACATATAGCATATAACGTTTCGCAAGTACCCGAAGCCCCGCGCGCTTTTTTGCCAAAACACAGGACATGCGTAGACAGTTTTCATTTTTCAGGTTTTCCTGCAAATCAAATGAAAAACCATTATGGGTTCAACTGATTAAAGTTCAAGGCAATTCCTGAACATACTATATTTTAATTCTTTTTATATATAATTACAAATCTTTTTCCCTTTATCACCTCAAATTCCTTTCTACAAAGCCCTTCAGTTGATTAGAGGACTTTGTATAAAGGAATTTTTAACCTTTTGGGACTCCTTTTACCCGGTTAAAATGGATGAGAACCAATTAAAGCTCCGAAATATTGCTATCACTACTCGTATAAATCCTCATCCTATACTCCTAATTAATATTATTAAAATCAAATTTTGCTCTTTTCTCTAAATCTAAAATGAAATCATCATTCTTATTATTTATTTGAAAAGAAAAAGGATCTCCTCCTATTGTAGTGAACAAATTAGCAAAGCTGAAAACAGAAACTTTAGATAATTTGTTAAAATCGAAATTAGTAGGATCACGAATAAAATTAAATAATTCCATAGATTTGATATTCATACAATAGTTTTCTTTTTCCTGCTTAGCTATTCGAATCCCTATAGCAAGAAGCTCTGCCTCTATATCCATTTCCTCATAACATAAAGAAAACCGGATAGAAGGAATTTGAACTAATCTTCTTACACTTCCAAAATCAAATTCTTTTTCGGAAACGCTATAAGCATTGTAAAAATCTTTGTAGCAACCGGTATAAATTACTATATCTGGATATTGTAACATTTGAAAGCCTCTTGAAGTTGGTATTTAAAAAGTTTTATCTATATTTTTATCTATATCAGAATTGGATAAACGGACTTTTTAGATTATTCTCTTAGGGAAACGAACCTGAACCATTATTCCCTCATAAGATGAGAGCATGTGAGGATATTCTATGATCAGTTCATTACCGTCGATTATTCCCTGCAACTCGTTTTGAGAACCTTGCCTTCCGTAATATATCCTGTAATCTATATTTTAACCCATAATAATATCAACGGGATATTCCGTTCCGATAACGTTTTTGAAATAATCCACAAAGAGAAGTGCCGGTAAAAAAATAAAAACTATGAATACAAAACCGTTTCATTCTTTAACTCCGGTTCCGCAGATTTTGTCCTCCCCGTATAATTTTCCAACACTCATATTTCAACGTATTTTTTGTCCATATTAAACTGGGGCTATTATAATAATCACCATACATCATTAACATCAATTATATCATCCTGCGTTTCAAAATTAGCTCTTCTAAAATCCAATATCTTTTCATACGCATTTTTTATTTCCTTAAATTTGATATGTGCCATTTGAAACATTTCATTACCCATATAAGAATATTTATCAGGATGATATTGCTTAACCAATAGTCTATATTGAGCCTTCAATTCAACATCGCTACAATCTTGCCTCAATTCTAAAATAGAATAATAATGTAAAATATCGGAATCCTCGCTTTTCTTGATATAAAAGGCATACATATTATCATAGTCACTTTCTCTTATTTCAAAGAGAGATTTAATTCTATCTAATAAATCTAACTCACCTTTATCTATTGTTTGATTAGCCAATAAAACACGGAATAAGTATTCAAGGACTATTAACTTATCATTATACTCAAGGACTTCATTAGCATCTTCGACAATATGTAAAACAGAAGGCCGTCTTGAAGAAAAATCCATAATCATTTTATTAATTAGTTCAATAGCCTCTCCAGAAAACCCTTGCTCTAAATAAATTCTTCTTATCATATCTTTTTGAGATTCATCAAAATGACCATCTGCAAAACCCATTTCAACCATCAACGCAACTTGTGTAGAAACAAGAAAAAACATGATTTCAGTTTCAGTATTAAATAAAATATGAACAACCTGTCCTCCACAGCGATGAGAAGCCGTTTTAGATTTTGTTACCGCAATTTCCCGACACGATTTACATACACCAATCCACATTTCTTTTTTGCAGTTATTACAGATAAATCCGCCAATATCAACAGAAATAGCTAATTCATTACAATGCGGACATTTTGACAAAATTATCGGATTCTTACAAAAATCACAAGAAAATACACCACTCATTGATTTTGAAGCAACTAATTCTCTGTTGCAATGCGGACATAAAAACCTTATTTCAGAATAAGACCTTTGATAATTATTGTTCGGATAATTATTAACCGGATAATTATTGTTTTGATAATCGTTATTTCCAATCTCGCTACCTACAAAAGCACCTGCTAATGCTCCCCAACCTCCACCTACAGCTCCTCCGATAATCCCTCCTACTATTGCTCCAAATAATCCCATATTAACCCCCAAAATAAATATTTTACTACTATTCTACATATTTATACTATCAAAAAAACAGAAAGAGTCAAGCAAAATATCGTTTTCTCTCAAACAAAAATAGAACACCCGGCAATAAAAAAGAAAATAAAAATCGCCGTAGGTATCATACAACCCAGCATTTGCCCCATTTTTCTTTGTCTGCCTTGACGAGTTAAAGGAATTCCAATTTTACGAGAAATTCGTGATTTCATACCTGATATTCCAAGGGCTCGTTTCCATGAAAACGAAACTCCCGGAATTCCACTTCTTTTCCGCGACATAACAAACTCCTGAAATTTCACATAATTTATTATACATCCACATAAAAACCTGTCAATAGTAAATCCGATTGTCTTCTATTCCTTAGCTCCAACAGACCTAAGATAATTTCTTATTCTATCATCGCGAGCCAACGTCAATGCTGTATTGCCATATCTATTCTTAGCATTCACATCCGCTCCCGCTACTATCAACTCCTTCACTACTTCACGATGCCCTTTTTCTGAAGCCTCCATCAATGCTGTCCAACCATATCCATCCTTAGCGTTCACATCCGCTCCCGCTCTTATCAACTCCTTCACTACTTCAACATTCCCTTTTTCTGAAGCCCTCATCAGTGCTGTCCAATACCCATTACCCTTAGCATTCACATCCGCTCCCGCTCTTATCAACTCCTTCACTACTTCAAGATGCCCTCCAAATGAAGCCCACATCAATGCTGTATTGTAATCTTTATCCACAGCGTTCACATACGCTCCCGCTCTTATCAACTCCTTCACTACTTCACTATGTCCTTTTTCTGAAGCCCTAATCAGTGCTATCTTGTCATAGTATCCATCCTTAGCGTTCACATCCGCTCCCGCTTCTATCAACTCCTTCACTACTTCAAGACGTCCATTATATGAAGCCCACATCAATGCTGTACAACCATATCTACTCTTAGCATTCACATCCGCTCCCAATATAATCTTTGTCCTTACGCCCTTTAAATTTCCGAATTTACAATTTCCCATTAGTCTGTTATCCAAACTACCAGGCCTAAAAAATATACTGAGAACAAATACAATTATAGATAGCAAAAACCAAATAAAAGGTAAATGAAATCTATCCCATACTATAATAACTACAAGAAATCCAATAATTGATAAAATAATACCTATCCATGATAGAATCTTTCTTATTTCCCTTTTTTCAGAGGCAAAGTTAAAAACTCTTTCACATACTATTTCCCGATTAAATTTTACTTCAACAACTTTATTTCCTCTCAATACAGGCTCCAAGGTATATTCAATACTGTTCGTTATCTCTTCTATCTTCTTCTTTCCGTTTTCAAATAGCTCAATTCTTCCTTTTTTACCGTTATCCGTTTTAATCTTTACCTTATTCCTTTCCGAATAAGTATCCACAATCAATTTCGCAAAATATTTTTCTATATTAATATTAAGTGTAACCTCCTCATCTTTAAAATCTTCAGGCTTTAACTTTATTTCTGATATAACTTTTTTACGGTTTTCTAATGCTCTCAGCTTGCCTTCATCAAACGTATATTTAATAAAAATCTTCTTCAATTTATTATCAACCCTCAAATCGGCAGCATTAATCCACTTATCTTTGAATAATTCAAATTTGATATTCTCATTATTATCCACGTTGCTATCAAAATCTATTGTCGTTTCATAGGTTTTTGAATAGTCATTCTCGTCATATATAACTATAACTATATTCTCTTTCTTATCGACAAAGATTAGATACTCAATCTTATATCTAATAATAACCTTTATCTCTTTTCCGTTAAGCATATCCTTCCATTCAAATTCGTTTTTATCGGCTTCTAATTTAATATCTACTTCTGCTTTATTCTTATCTCTAAAGCTAACGCCAAGTTTTTCTAAATATAAACATCCTTCGTCTCCTTTATCACGTATATTTAAAACAACCGTCATTTCTTTTTTATCCATCCGTTCTATATGAAGCTCTATCACCCCATCTTTTTCAATATATCTTTTACCGTTAATTTCAATCCAAGTTTCAAGCCTGTTGTTTACATCTACTCCTCCAAAAAGTGAGTTTACATATTTTTCAAGCCCGAATTTATCTCCTAATTTTAAACCTCCGCCCCCCAACTCATAATCAAGATAATTTAATTCCGTCACATTCCCGCTATTATATGCCTGTTTATAATCATCCCAATGTTTCATTATGTAATGCGCTAAATCTTTTTTGTCTTTTATTGTTTCACCTTGTGTTCCGATATATTTGCTTAATCCGTAAAGCACAAAATATATTACTTCGGTTTTATCTCTCTTAGTCTCTTTAACTATGCCGTCTATTAAATTACCGATATTATCATCTGTTTGAGTTTCAAACCTTTCATTTATTTTATCTAATCGTTTCTTATCAAAATCCTTATCCGCCTTAAGAATTTCTTTTATGATTTCTCTTTGATTCTTATTATACGCATAGGTCAATGCGGTATTTCCAAAGTTATCCCGAATATCCAAAGATGCGCCTGCACCAAGCAATATTTTTACGCTGTCTAAATCTCTCTTCATCGAGCTTAAAATCAAAGCCGTTTGATTAGATTTATCTCTGTATAGTGAACCCCATTTTTTGTAAAGAAATCAAGCGCAATTAAGGTGGTTCAAAGGCATTTCTGTATTTCCAAAATACACTGTTGCAGGGGTTAGATATCTCAGGCTTTGATGATATCTTTCCTGA
>Ga0334898_1003744_pt1 | contig 11987 bp, 12 predicted proteins | sample GraSluR3_MG_10_FD_207228 | JGI IMG/M metagenome (GOLD analysis project Ga0334898, IMG submission 207228) | Sludge microbial communities from methane-producing bioreactor in Wageningen University, Netherlands - Granular Sludge_3_08-R3 | ecosystem: Engineered > Bioreactor > Anaerobic >... | reverse complement strand
CTTCCACATAGGGGGTTCCAAAGACCGATTTGTCACCATCGGCGATCGCGACCACAGTATCGAACTCCAGCTCTTTGCCAGATTCCATATCGATCTTATCGACTTTCAAAACAGCGCCTTCCTGCGCCTTGTACTGCTTGCCAAGAATCTCTACCAGTGCGTACATGTGTATACATCCTTACTTCAAAAATATGCAGGCTCCCTTATACCACAACGAATCGATAATGGCAAGAGGTGCCCATCGACTCTACATGGATTCCAAGAAAGGAATTCCCACCAAAGCATACGCGTTGCGGAACACCTGGAGCACCATGGCTACCAAGGCGACCCGAGCCCTTACCAATGGTGCGGAGGGTGCCTTGAGCACCGGGTGGTCGTGATAATATTTGCTGAACAGGCGGGAAAGGTCATAGAGGAAGGCGGTTACCGCGGAGGGATTCAGATCCCTCCCCGCCTCCTCGACCACTTCCCCGAAAGAAGCGACCATCTTCAACAATTCCCGTTCCTCCTGCAAGGACAGAAGGGAACCGTCGAATCCGATGCCTTCATACTCCGTCTCCACTTCGGCGAACTTGCGCATCATGCTGCTGATCCTTGCACCCATATATTGCAGATAGGGTCCGGTGTTGCCGCTGAATGAAATGGATTCGGAGGGATTGAACACCATATCCTTCATCGGATTGGTCTGAAGGAGAAAATAGTTCAACGCACCCAAGGCGATCGCCTCACTCGTTGCCTGGACATCCCCAACGGCCTCCTCTCGTCCCTTTTCCATGATCTCAGTCTTCGCAAGATGCGTCAGTTGGGCGAACAAATCGTCGGCATCGACCACCGTACCTTCCCGGCTTTTCATTTTGCCCTCGGGAAGGTTCACCATGCCGTAGGCGAGATGATGCAGATCCTTCGCCCAAGGATATCCAAGTTTGTCCAGGACATGGAACAGGACCTTGAAATGGTAGGTCTGTTCACTCGCCACCACATAAATGAGCATATCGAACGGCCAATCCTCATGTCTGGCGATCGCCGTCCCAATGTCTTGGGTAAGGTACAGCGATGTGCCGTCCTTTCTCAACAGTACCTTCTTGTCGAGTTTGATCTCATCAAGATCGATCCAGACGGAGCCGTCGTGTTCCCGATAGAAGACTCCCTTGTCCAATCCGTCGAGCACCTTGTCCTTTCCGAGCATATAGGTATCGCTCTCATAGTAGAAGTGATCGAACGATACCCCGGTCTTCGCATAGGTTTCCCCCACTCCATCAAGTGTCCATTTGTTCATTAGATTCCACAATGAAAGCACTTCGGGATCGCCATCCTCCCACTGCTGCAACATCTTCTGCGCCTGTTCGGTGGCAGTGGGATCCTCCTTCTCCCATTGTGCGAAGCGGACATAGTACTTGCCCACCAGGTGATCTCCTTTCATTCCTGAGCTTTCGGGAGTCTCTTTGTTGCCGAACTTTTGGTAGGCGAGCATCGATTTGCAGATATGGACACCGCGATTGTTGATGAGGTTCACCTTCCTCACCTCGGCTCCATTGGCTTTGAGAATGGCACTGATGCTCTCCCCGATCGAGTCGTTCCTGAGATGTCCCAGATGCAACGGCTTGTTGGTGTTGGGACAGCTGAATTCCACCATGACCCTTCTTCCGGCCAACATGGTGGAATTCCCGTAGTCATCTCCCTTCTCCAAGACTTCACCATACAGTGTGTTTGCCATTTCCGAGATATCGATACGAACATTGAGGTAGGGACCTGCGACGAGCAATTCTCCTTCGGGGAGATCGGTTCGTTTCTCCAAGCGCTCGCACAACAGCCCGGCCAACTTGTGGGGAGCGGTACGGAAGGTCTTTGCATATGCGAACAGGGGGAATGCGATGTCTCCCAGCTCCGGTTTCGGTGGTTTCTGCACCACAAGTTCACCGAGTTCGGCAATTTGCATTCCTGCGGTTGCCATCTCATTCGCATAGGCTTCAATCTCACGTCCCACCAACGTTTTCCATGTATCCCGCAATTGTCGCATCATAATCGTATTCTCCATAGGAATGGACTGGTTCACAACGGATCCATCCATCACAGCCACTATACGGAAATTGGGCTCTGTGCTTCAAGGGGATGGCGCTTCTTGAGCAAACCTTTCGGTTGGTGTATCCTTTTCCACAGACCGATTCGGTGAGGAGTTCCCTTCATGGACGACGGAAATACGAATTACGCCACACATCTCGATTCCTATCTCAACAGCTTCGACCGCTATGGACAATCGAATTTCATGAGTTTCAGACCCATTCCTTCGATGACCGAGATAGAACGTATCGTTGAGGATTTCATGGAATTGCTGTTTCCTGGCAGAAGTGGCAGGAGGGTGCTCTCCGACGATTGCATCAGGGAAATCGTGGCGAACCTACTCAATCGAATCGGAGAAAATCTCGAGAAGCAGATCTATCTCGCATGGTATCATGAGAATACCCTCAATCTTCCCGACAATGTCTTTGATCCCTACCATGAATTGGCGACCCATGCGGTGGACAGATTGTTCGCAGCCCTGCCCTCGCTCAGAACCATGATGAAGGAAGATGCGAAAAGTGCCTTTGATGGCGATCCGGCGGCAACTTCGATACAGGAGACACTCATCAGCTATCCTGGTATAAGGGCCCTCACCATCCACCGCATTGCCCACTTCCTCTACATTGAGAAGGTACCTTTGGTACCCAGGATGCTCAGCGAGACCGTCCACAAGCAGACCGGCATCGATATCCATCCCGGAGCCACGATAGGCCGCTGCCTGTTCATCGACCATGGAACAGGAGTGGTGATTGGAGAGACTTCGGTGATAGGCAACCAAGTGAAGATTTACCAAGGGGTTACCCTCGGTGCCTTGAGCTTTCCCAAGGATGCCTGCGGAAGCCTTATCCGGGGAGCAAAGCGACATCCCACCTTGAAGGATCGGGTAACCGTCTACGCCAATGCCACCTTGTTGGGGGACATCACCATAGGGGAGAATACCATCGTGGGTTCGAACACATGGATACGGCATGATGTTCCCGCCAACACGTTGGTGCAGAATGAAGAACCGAGGAACATCATGCGACAAATCACCCCTCGACCCGGACAAGCCGATTGCGAGGGGAACAGTGGAAACAATTGAGCGGTCTCAACGATCCTGGATTGATGAGATGTACTCCGATGGAGTCATCCCGGCATATCTTTTGAAGACCTTGCTGAAATAGTTGCTGTCGTTGAAGCCCAGGAGTTCCGAAATCTCCTTGATGGAAGTTTTTCCATCCTCGAAGTAGAGCTTGGCCAATCCGATCCTTTGCTTGCTCACATAGGCTGGAATCGACATCCCGGTCTCTTTCTTGAACTTCCTTGAGATGTGCGAGATATGGGTGTTGTGCATCTTGCCCAACTGTTCGATCCGCACATCCTCGGTCAAGTGGACCGTGAGATAGGTCACGATCTTCTTGATCATGGGGCTGTAGCTGTTGACCGAGAACTCCAGTACTGCATTCGCGTAATCGATCGCTATCTGGGAATACAATACATCGTGCAGGTACGTGACCGATACTGCATTTTCGATCATGAGCGCATACTTGTTAGCCAAACTGTGGAGGTACAGTGGTTGCACTCCTCCCTGTCTGGCCGAGAACCGGCACAACGCATTCAAGGAAATCAATTCATTCTTGCAGCAACGCAACGCTTCGGTCGCACTGTCCTTCCCACAACATACTTGATCGCCGAATAATTTTCGACGCATGTCGAGCAGGTCCTCCACTTTGTAGGGATTGCCCCACTTCACGGCATGCAACAATTCCTGTTCCAATTCATACCGGCGTTCTATCTGTACCATGTTCAAGGAATCGGGCATGAATCCATTCGCTCTCTCTTCCTGATCGGCATCCTTCTTTTCTTCCATAATTATCACCTTGTGTAAAAGAATAGCTATCTTTGCAGTGAAAAGCAAGGAAATTATGGGGTAGCACCCTTCTGTACAGTAAAAAAAATTGCTATCATCAAGGTATCACCGTTCAGGAGGATTGCAATGAACAAAGGCATGGAAGGAAAAATAGTCGTTATCACTGGAGCAGGTGGAGTACTCTGCCGTGAGTTCGCCCGCCATATCGCAGCACTTGGAGCCAAAGTGGCACTACTGAACAGAACCTTTTCCAAAGTGGAAAAAATTGCCGAAGAAATCACCGCGGCCGGCCATATCGCCAAACCCTACCAAGTCGATGTGCTCGATAAAAAAATGCTCGCGGATGTCCATAAACAGGTGAAAAAGGATCTTGGGCCATGCGATGTGTTGATCAATGGAGCAGGCGGCAACATGAACGATGCGAATACGGCGATTGAATACCATGAGATGGAAGGGAACGAAGAAATGCGCTCATTCTTCGATCTGAAGGAAGAGGCTATCCAAGGGGTATTCAACCTCAACTATATCGGTACCTTCCTTCCCACCCAGGAATTCGTCACCGACATGGTTGGCAGGGAGGGCTGTTGTGTGCTCAACGTCTCCTCGATGTCGTCCTACCATCCCCTTACGAAGGTGATGGGTTACTCGGCGGCGAAAGCTGCGGTCAACAATCTTACAGAATGGTTGGCGGTCCACTTTTCCCATGTGGGTATCCGGGTGAATGCGCTTGCCCCGGGATTCTTCGCCACAGACCAGAACCGCAGCCTGCTCTTCGATGAAGAGGGCAATCCCACCGCGAGGTCGAAGAAGATCATCGACAACACACCGATGGGTCGCTTCGGAGTACCCGAGGATTTGCTTGGAACGGTGGAGTATCTGATCGACAGCACGGCCTCCGGTTTCGTGACCGGTGTGGTCATACCCGTGGATGGAGGATTCAACGCCTACTCCGGCGTATGATCCGATTGGTGGATACCGACAGGAACCGGTGAAGCGCCAGATCTCTCCAACCGTACAAGGATCCGTTCGCCCCGACGTACGGTTGGGGGAACACCGGCGACCTTGATCCTCAAATAATTTTCCGTAAGTCCAGTCCACATCCCGTCATGCAGTTCCTCCAGGATCATTTCGAAGGTGTGCCCGATCTGTCGTTCCATATACCTTCGGTGATGGACCGCAGACAATCTTCGCAAACGGGTGGCCCTTTCATCCCTCACATATTCGGGAACTTTATCCTTTGCATCGAAGAGCGCGGTCTGTGGTCGGGGAGAAAAGGGAAACACATGCAATTGGCTCACATCCATCTCCTTGAGGAAATCCACGGTCTTCTCGAACTCCGCATCATCCTCACCCGGCAACCCGGTGATGATGTCGGCTGCGATGAAGGGATCGGACTTCACCCTTCTCAGGTGCTCCACGGCATCCTTGAGACGATCCACAGGATAATGGCGATCGACCCTATCGAGCACCTTTTGGGATGCCGATTGGATCGGAATATGAAAATGGGGTTGTATCCTGGGGTCGGCGAACACCGCGACCAACTCTTCGTTAAGCTTGTCCGGTTCCAAGGAACTGAGGCGAATCCTCATGCCCGAACCAAGATGATCCAAAAGAGCCGCAAGCAGCGCCTTCAGATCGGCATCCCCACTTCTGTAGGCGCTTATGTTCACTCCGGTGAGTACGATCTCCCCATACCCGTCCCTCTCAAGGGCCTTGGCACGGGTGAGCACCTCATCCATGGCCAGGCTCATCGCCTTTCCCCTTGCGATTGCGACCCGACAATAGGCACAGGTGTTGTCGCATCCGTCCTGTATCTTGAGGAACGCCCTACTATGGAATGAGAATGTGGCCGCATCATAATCGAACGGCGAACCGACATGGTCATCCCCAGACGAAGGAATATGGTCGACATAGTGTCGTACCGCATCGTACAAGTCGATATCGGCCAATGTGGTGTGGGCGAGCACGTTGGGCAAATTGAGTAGCGAAGGTTTGTCGTCGAGCGACACGACCACCACCCTCGGAGACAACTCTTCCAGCAACTGTCGCTCCATCTGGGCATAGCAGCCTGTGACCAACACCACCGGGTGTTGCGGTTCGTTGGCATATTTGCGTATCATGCGACGGGCCTTTTGTTCGGCCTTGCCCGTTACCGTGCAGGTGTTCACGATGCACAGATCGGCGACGCAATCGGGTTTCACCACCTCGAATCCTTCCCGTGAGAACGCATCGGCGATGGCCTCGCTTTCGCACTGGTTCAACTTACAGCCCAAAGTGAATAGCAAAACTCTCATGTACGGGGCAACTCCGAATAATCTGTATCATGTTCATCAAGCACGTGCAATACGGCATCCAGCGCATCATTCAAGCGGACCCTCATATCATGGGCATAGGGATTGTACCTTTGCAGGTCATAGAAGAGCTGGATCGGATCATTGCACGTCTGTTCCACAATCGACATAAGGTTCCTGTAGCCCAACGTGGCCAGTTCGGTCGGAGCCAGATGCAATTCGTCGAGCACCCTTCCCACAAAGTGGGTCACTCCCTGGGAATAGGCAGCCTCACGATCATGTTGGTGACAATCCATATCCAGTACCTTCAATCCCATCTCGCGAAATACCCGTCTCCATTGTGTTTCCTGCTCCCCGCTACAGCGGACAGCCGAATACACAAGGGGAAGATTCTGCACACCATGCTTGCCCGAATCGGGACCGAACATGGGGTGTGTGGCCAATATCTGCACATCGGGGGGCAGTAGATTCAACATCACCTGCACCGGGTAGACCTTCACCGAACAGGTGTCCATGACCACCGTACCGGGTTTCAACAGTGGCACTATGGAGGAGAGGACATCCTTGAACGAGGAAATGGAGACACAAAGCACAATCGTATCGCAGAGGAACAACTCCTCCTTCGAGACGATCGAGACTCCCTCGATCCCATGGTTGAGGGGAGTTCTGTTGTATCCCTTCACCGTCACCTGTTTGGCAAGCTCGGTGGCCCAGAATTTTCCGAACCGACCCAACCCGTATACTCCGACTTCCATGGACGCATCCTACCACATAGTGGCGTGGCCATACAATCTCAACGATTGTCACACCATGGGTATTCAATCGTTGTGGAGGTTGTGGTATCCTAAGGAAGAAACCCATATACCAAATCAGGAGTCAATCATGACATTTGCAAAAGACATGAAAGCCAAAGCCGAACGGTTGCAGAAGCGACTCGTATTGCCCGAAGGAACCGAACCGAGAACCGTGGCTGCGGCGCGTAGGATCGTTGATGAAAAATTGGCCTCGTCGGTCACTTTGATCGGAGAGCCGAGTCAGGTGAAGAAGACCGCGATCTCGGCGGGAGTCTCACTGGAAGGAATCACCGTCATCGACCCGGTGGCGTCCGGAATGAGGAAGCAGTATGCAACCGAGTATTTCCAACTCAGGAAGCACAAGGGAATGAGCGAGGATGAAGCCTACGATCTGATCGCCAACGAATTGCGGTATGGAGCGATGATGGTCCGCTTGGGAGATGCCGATGCCATGGTGGCAGGAGCTGAAAACACCACAGGCAATGTCCTTCTTGCCTCTTTCCAGATCATCAAGACAAAACCGGGTATCAAGAGTGCCTCGAGTTGTTTCGTGATGGCCACCGACAAGACCGGTTTGGGCGCGAACGGATCCTTCATCTTCAGTGATTGCGCCACCATTCCCGAGCCTACCGCAGAACAGTTGGCCGAAATTGCCGAAGCTTCGGCCGAGTCCTGCAAAACCTATTTGGGTGTGGAACCCATCGTGGCACTGCTCTCCTATTCCACCAAAGGCTCGGCGAAGGGACCTCTGGTGGACAAGGTCACCAGTGCGTTGGAACTGTTGAAGGCCAAACGACCCGACATCCTCGCCGATGGAGAACTCCAACTCGACGCGGCGATCATCGAATCGGTGGGAAGCAGCAAGGCTCCCGGCTCTCCCGTTGCGGGAAAGGCCAATGTATTGATCTTCCCCGACCTCCAGGCGGGAAACATCGGCTACAAGCTCGTACAACGTCTTGCAGGTGCACAAGCCTATGGACCGATTTTGCAGGGATTCGCCAAACCTGTGAGCGACCTCTCACGCGGATGCAGCATCGAGGACATCGTGGTCACCAGTGCGATCACCCTTGCCCAAGCCGGGAACTGAACCTACATTTGCATGCAAGGACATCCTTACCGGATGTCCTTGCATAAACCACGATACTCATCTACAGTCCAAGTCAATGAACAGTACGCACCACAATCCTATCGTGGTGCGCATCTTTCAATATCACAGCGGAAGGTACGGTAGATGGGTTCCCGTTCACACATTTCATTGATCGATTCCCAACGTTCTCCTGCAAGAACGATTTGGATGCTTGCCTGGCCCGTCATACTCGACCAAAGTTTCCAAACGATGGTCCAATACGTAGACTCGGCCATGGTCGGTTCGCTCGGAGCGGTAGCCACGGCTGCAGTTGCCGCCAATAGTTCGACCATTTGGCTGGTGAACGGGATGATGTATGCCTTCGGGGCGGCATTCGCCGTACTCGCAGCCCGACAAATCGGTGCCGGACAGAAGGAGGAGGTCCACCATACGGTTCGTCAGTCCCTGCTGGCAGTCCTGGGGTTCGCCGTCGTCGTCACCTCCGTGATGCGCAGCATCGCCTACGAACTCCCCATCTGGATAGGAGTAGAGGATCGGGTCGCTCCCCTTGCTGGGACCTATATGGGAATCATCTCGCTCGCCTACCCGTTCATGATCCTCTTCATGTTCATGGCCAATTTGATCCGAAGCAGCGGTGACACCAGAACCCCCTTGATCAGCAATATCGTCACCAACATCACGAATGTGGTCGGAAACTTCCTGTTGATCTTCCCCACCCGGAATATTGATGTGTTCGGAACTTCCTTTACCATGCCTGGTGCCGGTCTTGGTGTGATGGGAGCTGCGATCGCGACCGCCGGGGCAACCATGATGAGCGCATTGATCCTGTTTGGAGTATTGGTGTTCAAAGAATCTCCTCTCAAGACGAAATTCCGTGGTGTTTCCTGGAAAGTCGACTGGAAGGTCATGCGACAGGTATTCAGGTTGGGGACCCCTCTCGCACTTGAACGGGCCACACTTTCGATCGGTCAGATCGTACTGACCATTCTGGTTACCCGTATCGGTACTGTTTCACTCGCTGCGCACCATCTTGCGATTACAGCCGAATCGATCACCTATATGCCGGTAAGCGGATTTTCCATGGCTGCCACCACTTCGGTCGCACAATCGCTGGGAGCGAGAAAAAAGGAAATGGCGATCGACTATGCACAACGGTGCCTCCGTTGGGGAATCATGCTCATGAGTGGTACCGGTGTCCTCATGTTCATATTTTCGAGGCAATTGATGGGCTTCTTCACACCCGACATGGCTGTCATTGCCCTCGGATCGAAGGTATTGCGGATTGAAGCCTTTGCCCAACCCTTCTTCGCGATGAGTATTGTGATAGGCGGAATATTGCGAGGTGGTGGCGATACGAAATGGCCTTTCATCAACTCTTTGATCGGCATGTGGCTGGTCAGACTGGTGCCCGCTTCCATCCTTATCCTCGGTTTCGGGATCGGGCTCGAAGCGGCATGGGGATGCATGGTCGCCGACTTGGTGGTACGGGGACTGCTCAATTACCGCAGGTACAGGATGGGAACCTATTTGGATGCATGGAGGGATTGATGTCCCTGCAGCATCTCTGCCAATCTGGCGAGCGAGGGGATGTCAAGATTCTCAGCCCGCTCGTGTTCTACGATATTCGCATCGGAAAGTGCATCCAACACCGCTTCCTTGCCTACGATCGCGCCTATCTTTCCCCGCAACAGATTGTTCCTTACTGTTTTCCGTCTTTGGGTGAACAGATCTGATGTCATCTGTAGAAACACCTGCCTCTGTTCCACTGGGATAAGGGGCTTTACCCGCTTCTCCAATCCCACCACCACCGAATCGACGTTCGGTGGGGGGAAGAACGAACCAGGTTTTATGGTGAAGGCGACTGAAACCTCATAATCAATTTGTGCGAGTATGGAGAGGGTGGACCACTGTTTTGAACCGGCGTTGGCTTCCAAGCGTTCTCCAACCTCCTTCTGCAAAGTATAGACCATGCGCCGTGGAAGACATTGTTGTTCCAGAAAGCGCCCTATGCAGATCGATCCCACATTGTAGGGAAGATTCCCGCAGATCACCTGGGGTGCCCCCTCGTTCGCATAGACGGGAACCCAAGTCTTCAGCACATCCCCCTCCACCAGATTGAAGGAATTTTCACCAACGAAGGCTTCGTTGCGTAGTATGGAGCAGAACCCATGGTCGATTTCGAATGCGGTGAGGTGTACCCCTTCGGAGAGGATGAGGGTGGTCAATGCACCGATGCCGGGACCGATTTCCCATACCGATTCGGATCCTTCCAGATGCATCTCATCGACGATCCTTCGTCGAGTCGATGCGGACAACAGGAAGTTCTGTCCGAACTTTTTCGACATCGCATAGCCGTGACGCTCGAGCAGAGCGATGATCGCATTGACCGAATCGTAGGGAAAATCCCATATCATGTCTTTTGAAACTCCTTTTCCGTTCGATTCGCCCAGCATACTTGAGAATTCCGAGTACAGTCAACAACACCACTACGAGAGTCATACAGGCGCTACCAGTGTTGGCGTTCGGATGGGAAAGGGTCCATTCGCTTCCCCACTCCACCAATCGTTCGAACCATCCTGAGCAGAACTTCATCAAATATGCCACCGGGTACCAAGGACAGACCAACCATACAAGCGCACAAAGAAGTATGGCAAGTGCGACCGGTGCGAGTATCGGACCAATGCACATCCCTACGGGGTACCATGATCCGAAGGTCGCGAAAGTGAACGGAGCGGTGGCCAATGATGCCCCCAATGATACGGAAATCACCAGCGCGATGGATTTCGGCATGATGAGCGAAAATAGCGAGGCGATCGTTGGAGCGAAAAAAAAGATGCCAGACAAGGCCATATAGGAGAGTATGGAACCGGTTGAGAACAGTGTATGGCCAAACAACCATGTATGGGCCATCATTACATACGCCATACAGTGGCGTAGTGGAATCCTCGTACACAATGGTCCGAGTATCGTCATCAACAGGGCACGCAACAGGGAGGGTCTGTTGCCCACCACCGCCACGTAGATGATTGCCACAGGTAGTGTGATCCATGGGATGCGATGCGTTCGTAACAGAGGCCCCAACAGGATCGCAAGCAAGGCTATGACGGCATGCAGATGCATTCCCGAGAGGGCCAGCACATGGGCGCATCCACTGAGTGTGGTGTGCTCCCGCATTTCCGAGTCGGGTCCGCTTCTTCCGATGAGCAATGCACCGCAGATGCTTGACTGCTCCGGGGGCAGCTGATCGAGACGTGTGGTCACCCAATCCAATATGGTTCTCCTCAAATGTTGGTATGCGTTTCGCATTCCACCCTTCTTTCCTACGATTGCGAGGGAATCGGCAAGGAACAGCATTCGGCCATCAAATTCCTTCAAAGAACCAAACACTCGTATCGTTTCTCCGAATAGGACGGTTACATCCGAATCCACGACCACAAGGAGCACCCCTTTGGCCTGGCCCAGATCACCATGGCGATTTTCCGCATATGAGATCGACAGCTCGACCACGAGATTGCCCTTATCGCTCCTGCTTGAATCGAAGCGGGCCTCACCTTCCAACAAGGTGATGTCGTGAGGTGGAAACGGGAAATGAACCGACACGTTTTCGTTGAGACGAATGATGCGTAGCCACGTGAGTATGAAGATGATGAGCAGCATCAGCAATCGGGCGGTGAACAAGAAATCGGTGGAGGTGGAGAGTACGATCGCAAGTGAACAGAGGAGCATCCCGATGATCATGACGATCAAGGGGAGCCCATATACCTGTTGCGGAAAGAACGCTACCCCAATCAGAATGCCATATGATATGCAGAGGGGAAGATGTAGGAATATTCGGTGAAGCGGGACCACATATCCATTACCCGTTTATCATCGATTCCGCTTCGACATCATCACCATGAATGCGAGAA
>Ga0334898_1003732_pt1 | contig 12018 bp, 6 predicted proteins | sample GraSluR3_MG_10_FD_207228 | JGI IMG/M metagenome (GOLD analysis project Ga0334898, IMG submission 207228) | Sludge microbial communities from methane-producing bioreactor in Wageningen University, Netherlands - Granular Sludge_3_08-R3 | ecosystem: Engineered > Bioreactor > Anaerobic > Unclassified... | reverse complement strand
AGCCGCTAAAGGTTATCCACAGATTTTTTAATCCAAGCTCTTTGGCCAGCCCTTCGCTTTTGTAAGTTACCGGAGCCGACGAGCCTTTCAGTGTTCTGCCGATGGGAAGCCAGTCGGCAAATTTGTATAGGCCCCATGAATTGTCTTTTACCTCAAGCTGTGGTTTTTCATAAATGGCCCGAATAAGTGTCGGTTCAATTTCGTCAGGTGCATCCAGCGTCCAGCCGTTGTCGTCGAAAATTTTTCCGGTTTTTACCGATTGCAGTTTATAGTTGGTTTTTGTAAATGTGTTATTCATTTTTTTGTATTTTTCTTTTGTTTTAATTTTTTTTTTTTGAAAACAGTTCTATTAACTGATTTAGTTTGCTGGCTAACAGTTTTTTTGGTATCAATTTGGTTTCGTAATCTGCAATCATAGCAGGCGAAGTATTCCTCGCCATAGAATATTCAACCACTTCATTATATTGAATATCTGTCGATTGCAATTGTGTCATCATTGATGACACAATTTGTTTATTGGTCATTTTATCAATGTCTAATTGTGTTGCAACTGGCGACACAAATTGAGAAAGTTTTTCGGTTCCCTGGACTTCGAGCCAAAGTTTATAACATTCAGAGTTTGGAGAATACGTCTCAAAAAATTGTTTCATCCGGTAAAGACCGCGTCGGGTAAACCTTCTTAATCCAGGAAACCGTTTCAGTAAATAAGCAGAAAGCTCATCAACAGTTTTGTCACCCCAGACTCCATCTGAAACACGCACCGGAACGGTTTTTCCGATTGTGAAATATAGCATAACCAGTTCTTCATTTACTTTCTGAAATGCCCGGCTTCTCGATTGCTCAATCATCCGGACTATTTCATCAAACTCAGAAACTGGTTTTTTGTCTTTCATATTTAATTTTAGTGAAACCACAAAAGTAATATTTTGAATTTAGAAAAACAGAAGGAATCCGCTATCCGTAACGGATTGTTTTTTTGCTGGTTTTCCCTACCTTCGTTCCAAAATTAAAACCAAATTGGCATTAAACAAAAATACATCTGACTACGACCTGGTTGAAAAACTCAGGAAGGGAGAGCTCGAAGCTTTCGATGCTGTATTTGAAAAGTATGGTGCCCGGCTGTTCGGATTTGCAATGAAATATTTAAAATCGAAGGAAGAAACAGAGGAGCTTGTGCAGGATGTTTTCCTGAAAATATGGGAAAATCGAAAAAACCTAAAAAAAGATTCTTCCTTAAAATCCTACCTATTTACCATCTCTTACCACGACATTTGTAAATTTTTCAGAAAAAAACAACTCCATGGAAAGTTGAAAGAAGAAATCGGTTTGACTACCGACTCCTCAGTGGATCCGGAAGAACAGATAGACTATCAATCGACATTGGAGCAGCTTGAAAAGTTGATAGAAAAATTACCCCCGAAGCAGAAAATAATATTTGGAAAAAGCCGGAAAGAGGGGAAAAGCACCCGCGAGATAGCGGAGGAAATGCAGCTCGCCCCCGGCACAGTTGACAACCACATTTCGGCGGCCCTAAAATTTTTACGAAAACATATCTCCGGGAGTAATTTGGCCCTTTCCCTTTTTTTAGCTGTTTTTCTTCATTAAAAAATAATCCATTTTTAATCGTGAGATTTTGTTCCTTCATGGATATTACTTAAAGAAGAGAATAAAAGATTATTTTCTTAGCTTAGTTTAGTTAGAAAAAAATCCTCTTTGAAATACAGGAGGATTTTTAAAATAAAGAGAGAATGATTCAACCATCCGATATAGAAAAACTTGTTCGATTTAGCAAAGGGATTTCCGATGCGGCAGAAACCCTTTATATTTATTCCCTTTTTGCTGAGAAGGAGGACAGCAGTGAACTGAAGTATTATATAAAGGATGAGTGGAATAAGTACCTCGAAAATAATCAAGGAGAGAACCACAATCTCACCTACTTGCTCGACCGCATTCACCGCCGGATGCATTTTATTGAAAACAGGGAAAAACAAACGATAACCAGGAAGATTTACCAGTGGTATTCGGTGGTGGCAGCCATTCTGCTGGTTCCACTGCTGATTGCCGGAGGTATTTGGTTTACTGCAAATGAAACACAGAAAACAGTAGTTGTGGCTGAAAAACCGGTTACTTCTACTATCCATGCCCCTTTGGGATCGAGAATCAGCTTTGACCTGCCCGACGGAACCCGGGGATGGCTGAACAGCGGCTCTTCGCTGGAATATACTCTCCCTTTCAGTGAAAACAGGCAGGTATCGGTAGGGGGTGAAGCCTGGTTTGATGTGGCACACGACGCCTCCCATCCGTTTGAAATTTCTGCCGGGAATTCAAAAGTGAAAGTGCTGGGGACCAAATTCAACCTGAATGCCTACCCGGAAGAAAGTTATGTAGAAGTGGTGCTTGAAGAGGGGAAAGTGGAGTTTTCCGTGCCGGGGATTTCTTCCGCGGTTGAAATGAAACCAAATGAAAGACTCGTTTACAACAGGGACTCCGTTCATATCGCAACGACTGATCCTTCCAAGTATGCGGCTTGGGTGGAAGGCAAGCTTGTGTTTAAGGGCGACCCGATGCCTGAAGTAGCGCGGCGTATTGAAAGATGGTACAATGTACAAGTGGAGCTGATCGATAAAGACCTGGAAAAAGACATAATCAGGGGAACTTTCCAGGATGATTCGCTTGAGGATGTTCTCCGGTTCGTGAGCATGACTTCACCCATCCGTTACCGTATCATCGATCGGAAAGTACTTGACGACGGAACCTTTCTAAAGAAAAAAGTGCTTTTGTACCGGAAAAATATATAAAACAGTTCTAATCAGAACCTAAAAACAAATTTAAAATGAATTCACGAGACAGACCTTAAAAACAAACAAAAAAAAGGAAATCGCAGCCACGATTTCCTTAAAAAACTTTTTAAAATTTTTTTAACGTTTAACATTACAAATCTATGAAAAAAAATGAATTAGTAGATGAATGGGATTTCAGTTATTTAACGAAAACATTCAGAATCATGCGGATTACTTTATTTTTTATTCTTGCTGCCCTCCTTCAGACTTTCGCCAATGAGGCTTATTCTCAAAAAACGAAACTTTCGCTGGATTATACCAATACCAGGCTGGAAGTTGTGCTGGATGATATTGAAAATCTTTCCGAGTTTTACTTCCTTGCCAATGAGAAACTGGTGGACGTCGATCGCAGGGTGAACCTATCGGTAAAAAACAAAAAAATCAACGAAATTCTCGATATGCTTTTTGCCGGCACCGATGTAGTTTACACCATCACCGACCGGAAAATTATCCTGGCCCCTTCGTTCTTATCTGAGAATATACAACAACAGCAACGCGCCGTTTCCGGAAAAGTAACCGATTCCGGCGGGCAGCCTTTGCCGGGTGTTACCGTAGTGGAAAAAGGCACTACCCGTGGTACAGTAACCAATCCAAACGGCGAATATTCCCTTTCAGGTATTTCAGATGATGCCACGCTGGTATTTTCGTTTGTGGGAATGAAAACTCAGGAAATTCCGATTGAAGGGAGGACTACGGTTACGGTGGTGATGGAAGAGGAAACTTTTGGGATTGAGGAGGTGGTGGCGATTGGATATGGAACAGCAAAGAAAAGGGACCTTACTGGTGCCATTTCCTCCATTTCTTCTGAGGAAATATTGTCCATGCCCACCTCGAATTCTTCCCAGTTATTGCAGGGTAGGGCGTCTGGTGTTATTGTGACCTCAGAAAGTGGCTCACCTGGAGCTGGTATGAATGTGAGAATAAGAGGACTTAGCACGATTAACGATAATAATCCGCTGTATGTTATCGATGGTGTTCCGTCAAATAGCATGAATGATTTAAATCCTGGTGATATTCAAAGCATAGAGGTTTTAAAAGATGCTTCAGCCTCTGCTATATATGGCTCCCGGGCTGCAAATGGTGTTGTTTTAATAACGACAAAAAAAGGCGAACTTGGTTTACCTAAAATTACTTTTAACAGTTATGTTGGAGTATCAAGTCCATGGAAAGATCCTGATCCATTGGGAGCACAGGACTATTATGACATGGTAAAGTTAGCGCATCAAAATGGGGGAACCACTATGCCTATAAATTTAGAATCCGAATTTAGAAAAGGAAATGATACTGACTGGTGGGATGAGATTACCCGAAACGGGTTAACACAAAATTATTTCTTATCGGTTTCAGGTGGATCTGAAAGGTTACGTTATGCGTTAAGTGGTGGTTACTTTAAAGAGGAAGGAATTACGCAACAGACAGCGTATGAAAGATATTCATTCAGATCAAATTTTGATTTTGATATCTCTGATAAAATCAATGCCGGGTTTAATTTGGGTGTAACCAACGCACTCAGAGACAGAATTGGAGAAGCTGGCAGATGGTCAATGGGTACAATTGGACATGTATTTATTGTGGATCCTTTGGTTCCGGTAATTAATCCGGATGCTGACATAGGTGATCCGGACTATGAATTTAATAAATATGACATGTCGAACATAACAGATGCTGAAAACCCTGTTGCATTGATTAACCGTACATTTGACAACTCAAAAAGTTTGTCATTACGAGGAAATGCATTTTTAGATTATGAGATTTATTCAGGGTTGGTTTATAGAATGAACCTTGGGATAGATATTTCAAATGTAAACAGGTACCGTTTTTCACCCCGTTACTACTTGACAGCCAGGAAAAATAATCCTAACAGCAGGGTTACCAGAAACTTCGATGAAATGCAGGCTGTGATATTTGAAAACACACTAACTTATACAAAATCTTTTAATGAAATACATGCTTTTAATGCATTATTAGGCATCACTGCTGAAGAATACACCGATGGTGGTTTTCAGGCATCAAAAGACGAAACCTTGTTCAACGATTATTTTTTGCGGGTTTTGGCAGCAGCAAGTTCAAATGCTCAGGCAAACGGGAATAAAAACGAGAATTCTTTATTATCAGTTATCGGTAGAGTCAATTATAATTACAGAGATAAATACTTGTTTACAGGTACCATCAGGCATGATGGTTCATCCAGATTTTCCAGCGAAAACAGTTGGGGGACATTTCCTTCAGTATCGGTTGGTTGGAGGATCAGCGAGGAAAATTTCTTTAGAATTCTGAATATCGGTTTTTTGGATCAAATGAAGTTGCGTGCCGGATGGGGGCAGATAGGAAATCAAAAAATTCCGAATAATGCTTATTTGTCTTTGATAAGTGGAGGAAACTCAAGAAGATATCCTATCGGTGGAGAAATTCTTCAAGGTTATTCTCCGGCTAATATCGGGAATCCTGATATCCAATGGGAAACTGTAGAACAAACCAATATTGCTTTAGATTTAAATATGTTCAAGAATTCTTTATCCGTAAGTGCTGATTATTTTATAAAGGACACTAAAAATATGTTACTAAGCATTCCGTTGCCCTTCTTTTCGGGTTATCCGTCGAATCCATGGTCAAATGCAGGTTCTGTTAGAAACAAAGGTTTTGAGCTTGAATTGACACATAGAAACAAAATTTCTGATTTTAACTATACAATTCAAATGAATTTTTCTACCATGAGTAATGAGGTTATTGATTTAGGCAATTCGGGAGCCCTTTTCGGCGGAGTTTCTCGGGTGGGAAATATTACTAAAACAGAGGTCGGACATCCTATTGGTTCTTTTTTTGGGTTTGTTATGGACGGAATATTCCAAAATGAAGCAGAGGTAAACAGTGGCAATCAACCCCTGGCTCAACCTGGAGATGTCAGGTTTAAAGATATAGCTGGAGAGCCTGACAGTAACGGAAATCCAACTGGTCCAGATGGAATTATTAATGATTACGACAAGACTTATATAGGATCACCTTTACCTGATTATTTAGTCGGGGCAAATATCGGATTGCAATATAGAAATATCGATCTCACCCTTTTCTTGCAAGGAAGTATAGGGAATGACGTTTATAACTTTAGTAAATTTTTCTCTCACGCTCCCGCAGGCTCTTATAATGCCAGTCAACAGGCATATAATAATGCCTGGAAAGGCGAAGGAACATCGAATTACCAGCCCCGGATTTCTTCAACCAATGCAAATGACAATTTTAGAAACTCCTCTTTTTATGTAGAGGATGGGTCCTATTTGCGAATTAAAAACATTCAGTTAGGTTATTCATTTTCCAGTAATTTTTGTAAGTCAATAAACCTTTCCAGTTTACGCATTTTTGTAAGCGCTAAAAATTTACTGACGTTTACTAATTATTCAGGTCTTGATCCGGAGATAGGAAGCAGTACACTTCTGGATTATGGCATCGACTACAATACTTATCCCATTTCAAGAACTATTATGGTTGGAGTTAATTTAAATTTTTAAAAAACATAAAAATGAGAACTATAAAAGCAATATTTATACTTTGTTTTCTGACTATCAGTTTTGGTTGTTCAGATTTTTTAGACAAGCCTCCTTACGGAGTACTGGAAGCAGATGGTTTTTTTAATTCTGCAGAACGGTTAAAGCAAGGTCTTACAGATGCTTACAATCCTCTTGGTTTTTATAACTATGAGGTTCCACTTATGGTATTAGGTAATATAGTAACCGATGATTCTGAAAAGGGGGGGTCAGGTGTTAATGATAAAATTGAAGCATATGAATTATCAAGATTTAGAGCGGTTGCGTCAAATTCAATATGTTTAGATTTTTGGACAACATGTTACAGAGGTATTTTTAATTGTAATACAGTAATAGACAAGTCTGAAAGTATTCAGGACGGAAACCAGGAATTGATAAAAAGGATAGTTGCTGAAGCAAAATTTTTAAGAGGATATTATTACTTTAATCTTGCGCTTACTTTTGGTGGAGTTCCTTTGGCAACATCGGCATTAACTCCCACCGAACTTGATTTGAGGCGGTCTTCCTATGATGAAACCTGGGACCAGATTGAGAGGGATTTTTCTGAAGCTGCTGCTAGCTTACCATTAAGAAGCCAATATGATCCGTCCGACTTAGGCCGCGCTACAAAGGGAGCTGCTTTAGCGATGCTTGCTAAATCTATGCTAATGCGACAAAAATTCGAACAGGCAGAAGATGTTCTTAACCAGATAATTAGTTCAAATGAATATGAACTTCTGGATGATTTTGGTAAAATCTGGAAAGACGAATATGAGAATAGTTCAGAATCTTTATTTGAGGTACAACATGAAAATACGGCATCCGGCTGGATGAATGATACGGAAGGAAGCTGGATTCCATTACAAAGTAATGGCCGAAAAAATGGCGGATATGGATTTGATTGCCCGACCGAAGATTTGAGAGATGAATTCGAACCTGGTGATCCCAGATTAGTTTATACACTAACTTTTTCCGGTGATATAATGCGTGGGATTGATGTAATTGATAATTCTGAATCTCCGACAGGATATCATAACAGGAAAGTCTATATTCATCCTGACGACAGGGCAAGCCCATTCGATGATCAGGGGTATAACATCAGAGCTATCAGATATGCTGATGTGCTTTTGCTTTATTCAGAGGTTCTTAATGAAAACAATAAGCCCAATGATGCACTTGCATATCTAAATATGGTTCGGGAACGTGCAAGGAATACAAATTCGCACGATCCAATGAGAACCCATCAGGTTGTTGATATTGAAGTTGACCTGCCGGATATTACTGTAACTGATAAAAATGAGCTGCGAGAGCTAATCTGGCACGAAAGAAGAGTTGAATTGGCGATGGAGTACCACAGAAAGTTTGACTTGGTACGGCAGGAACGCTATGGAGAAGTTATGAGACAATTTGCCGATAATTATGATACAGATAAAGGAAAATTGTTCAATGATAATTACCATTACGTATGCCCAATTCCTTCGGCAGAAATAGACAGATCCGAAGGAAAGATAGTTCAAAACCCTGGTTATTAGCAATTAAAATGAGAAAAGATCCGGAAGGTGATTTCAGAACCAGCGCTCCGGCGCTGGTTCATACATACAATATACAAATTGAATAGATATATAATACATAAAAAGAACTAATAACTACAGACGTGAAAACAAAACATTATTTTTTAATTACAATACTTTTTGCAAGTTTCACTTGGGGGGCTATTCCAACTACAGCCCAAAGAACGATGAATAGCAGAAAGAATTTACATGTACCTAACATTGAAGGCTTTATTACCCTCAAATGTGATTTTCACATACATACATGTTTTTCAGATGGTGAAATATGGCCAGGACAGAGAGTAGATGAAGCTTGGATGGATGGTTTGGATGCTATATCCATCACAGACCATATTGAATACACTCCACACAAAGAATATTTGGAGGTTAATCATAATGCCCCATATGAATTGGCTATAAATTCCGCATCAATCCATGATATTCTACTAATTAAAGGGACCGAGATCACAAAAAATTATCCGGGACATTTTAATGCATTGTTTATAGAAGATGCGTCAAAGATTGAAAATGACGATTACAGAGCAGCAATAGCAGAAGCAAACAAGCAGGGAGCTTTTGTATTTTTGAATCATCCTCGTGAAGCTGTATCGGATAATTATGACTGGTGGATTGAAGAGTTTAAAACTTTACATGAAAGCAACTATCTTCATGGTATTGAAATTTTCAATTGGAATGATTATTATCCTTCGGCATTTAACCTGGCACTTGAAAAAGATATAACAATATTTAGTAGTACAGATATTCATAAGGGAAGTGAGTATTATAAAAATCTTCTGGGTTTTGACCATCGCCCAATGACTTTGGTTTTTGTCAAAGAGAGATCAATTGAGGGAATAAAGGAAGCTTTACAAGAAGGCAGAACGGTCGGATACTTTAAAAATGCAGTGTATGGAAAAGAAATACTTGTTAGGCAATTATTTATGAATTCATTGAAGATTGAAAAAGCTCATTTTTCCGATGCAAGAGGAAATGTATTTTTTAAAATTACAAACACCAGTGATATACCGTATTATTTAATCCCTGAAGATATAAGCAAGGCCACGGGGTTTTTTAAACTTATGCTTGAGGGAAATAGGACTTCCATACTTTCAGTTCCGGTGAAAGAAACGGAAGAATCAGCAACTATTCAATATGTAGTTGATAACGTTTTGATTAACGCAAATGAAAAGTTGAAAGTCGATTTAATCTTTAGAAATGATTAAGCAATTACAATTTCGTCAAACTGAAAATATTATGGGCGTAGTCAATATTTAAACAACCTATCTTGCTCATTTCTAAATAAATTATTAACATTTTAAACGATAAGTTGATACATAGAGGAATAATTTTTTTCACAATCAAAATCAAATTACTATGAAATTAAAAATTTTACTTTTTTGCATGATGTTAACAGGACTATTGAATGCGCAAGAACCTAATCGATCATTAATTATTACAGAGGCCAGAATTAGTGAATTTAATGACGCCTATGTTGAGCTTACAAACAGGGGCGAAGTAGACATTGACCTGAGTGAATACAAATTTGGCTTAATGCGGCCAAGCAGCCCTGAGCCTATTTATGACGTTTGGAATGATCCGTGGGTGCCCGAAGCCAACCGGTTTTTTATGTTGCCAAAAAAAATTCTTAGCCCAGGGGAATCGTTTGTAATGGCGACCGCTTATGACTTTGGCCCAAGACAATACAAAAATCGTGTACCCGGATTTGAAGATGTTGAGCGGGTTAGACAAACAGGTATCTATGATTTAGCAGATTTTCTCATTCACGTACCCGAGCCCAAGGGTGATGAAACAGATAGTGTAACTACTGATGCAATTTTTGGTGAGAATTACCATAAAACAATGGAAACCTGGGGCAGAGAGTGCTGGTATCTTGAACATCACTTTGCCGAAGGTGACTCTACAGTGGTCGATCAGGTAGGTGGTGTATTTGACAACAATGGCAAACAGACATTAGGTAGCTATGATGTTGCTGGAGTCGAGGGGGCAACTGGTAATTCCACGCTCATTCGCAAATACAATGTAACCACTGGTAACCTTGACTTTGCCAACGCCCGGGGTGTAGGTCTTGAAGACTCGGAATGGATGCCAATACCCAGTATCATGCACAGTTGGCGTGATGTATTTTGGACAATTGGCAATCACGGTCCGTATGTGTTGGATGAAAATACACTGGAATCGGAAATTATCGAAGTGGATTTTGCAAACAAAGTATTGACTGTTCCATGGGGAATACGAAGACTGGATGATATTATGCGTTACATGAAAAAGAAACCAGGTATTGCCTGGCATTACGATTTAAATGATATCAGAGTGGATTCACTATATCGTTCTGCCCGAAACGGAGATCAGTTAACTATTTACGTTTTAGGGGCCGAAATGCAAGTTGCCACTTTTAATATTGTGGTGAATGAACCAACACCAGATTGTAACATTGTGGTACCTATCCATCACCAAAGTTTGAGTGAAGGTCCGATAATTGGATTTGCTCAAGGTGGCATACTCGGATGGCCACGGGTTACTAAACATGACCACGGAACAGATACCATTACTGGCACGTGGCATGGGCTTTCCTTTGCCCTCCGAACAGATTCACTTTTAAAGTACTTGGAAAAACCAATTAATGCAACCTGGGAGTTTGACTGGGTTGACGGAATTGCCAGGCCCGACCTAAAAAATGGGGACAAGTTGAAAGTGACTTCACAAAACGGATATGTAAAAGAATATTTTATTCAGGTGCAGCCATACGGAGTTAGCCATAACGCACATCTCTCTTCCATAACCTGGCCGGATATGCCGCAAAACCAAAAACCTTATTACACAGTTTTGGGCTGGCAAGGGGATACAATAGCAGGGTTTACTTCTACAACATTAAATTACCGCATGCCTGTACCTGCAGATTATGATGGTATCCCAGCTTTAATTGCCAAAACGCAAAATCTGAATGCCAAAGTGGAAGTTAAAAGAGCTGTTTCTATGGAAGGATCTCTACAGGACCGGACCATTTCGTTTATTGTAACTGCCGAAGATGATAGTGTTACTAATACTTATAATGTTGAACTGGTTAAGGATAAAGACCCCAACAAAATTCAACCATACGAAGCTGGGCCATTCCTTTCAGAACTTGTTTATTATGATCAATGGGCTAATTGTTTTGGCGAAATTGCTAATCCTGGAAATCAGCCACTTGACTTAAGTGATTACATGATGGTTATGGTGTTTAGTTCCGATATCAGTGCTGCTGTAGCTTCCCGGATGAATACGGAGGATTGGTTAGATAGGTATGACAAATACGTACCTGGTTACAAATGGGTAAGTGAAGCACAATGGGCAGTTACTCCGGGTATATTGGAAAGAGATTTGCAGGTTAATTCAATAATAATGCCTGGAGATGTATTTTGTTTTGGGGCTATAACAAATGATGGTAGCACTAAACCTTCATGGATGCCCGATTACGTTTGGCCAGTTCCTGCCCAATTAGATGTGCAATTTCTCAACACGGATAGGTTAGAAAGCTACAGAAATCCCTGGGGCGAAAATGTAGTGGGAAATCCAATTCGGAAAAATGCAGCATCCAACTGGTATTTGTTTAAGATTTTGAATGATTCAATAAAACTGGGGTTGAAACCAGCTGATGATATCACAGATTTCGAACTTGTTGAGAACTTTGGCATGGTTGACGGTTCACAATGGATTATTGGAGGAGTACCAGCTGTTGGGCCTGCCAACTGGATGAGAAAGCCTCATATATACGAAGGAAATAAAGAATTTGAAGGTTCTTTTGGGACAAATTCGGATGATAGTGAATGGACAATGACCAATCGGGCTTACTGGCAGGCACGAAATGTTGGTTGGCCTTTGGAAATACTTAATGTTGGGGTCGATCTTGGTCAGCACTTCATGTATGAACCTACCCATTACAAATCGACTGTTACATCACCGATTTACAAAGTAAGCGATGGATATTCCATGGAAGAAGAAATCAGAGGTGTTACAACAGGAACTACTGTTGGAACTTTCCTGAGCAACCTGAACAAAGCTGATGAAGGACAGTCGCTTACAGTAAAATCGGGTGATGCCGATTTAGCTGCC
>Ga0334898_1003729_pt1 | contig 12026 bp, 6 predicted proteins | sample GraSluR3_MG_10_FD_207228 | JGI IMG/M metagenome (GOLD analysis project Ga0334898, IMG submission 207228) | Sludge microbial communities from methane-producing bioreactor in Wageningen University, Netherlands - Granular Sludge_3_08-R3 | ecosystem: Engineered > Bioreactor > Anaerobic > Unclassified... | reverse complement strand
ACGCGCAGTTCCTGGGTCATCCGCTCACGTAATGTTTTTTTTCATTGTAATTAAATTTTAAGTGTATAAAGAGCAACGGGAAAATGACCATCAGGGTTACCGCCAGAGGCGGTTTCGTTCAACGGTTGCGTGTAAGTTTAGGCGCGGATTTCGGTGAGCGTCACTGTCCTGAACCACCGAGGCTGAGGCGAGATAAACAGCTGAATATCAGCGCCGAGCCCGCGATTAAATTTACACATTGTTATGTGCCAAATTTTGTTTTCTTGTCTTTGTCGAAGAAAAAGTCAAACAGACATGTAAACTTTGTTCTCATCGGTTCGTTTCTGTTTTTTTATCAAAGTCCTGAAAATAAACATTTTATTTTATAATCAATCATATTAGTATTTATTTTTTTCAAATCGTTTGAGTTGAAATTCTCTTATTTCGTTTACTCGTTAAATTTCTCATGTTTTTAAGCAATCAAATCTCGAAATCGAACAAAATTTTAATCAGCCCGAACTGAAATTCAAACCGAAAATTTTTGATTCTTCTGCAATCAATTTACAATCCTAAAGTTCCATTTTTCACAGCGTAATACTCAATTCATACCGTGAATTTATTTTAATCCGCGAACAAATTGAGTCATTACGGAATCGTTTTTTAATCGTGTTAATCTCGTTAAAAATCAAATCCTTGAGTAGTTTAAAAATCATAAAATTAGAAATCAAATTCTCAAGTAATTAGCATTTTTATCAATCCATTTTCTCAAAGAGCAAAATCAGTAATCAAATCATGAAGCCAGGTAAAATGTACGAGCTTAGATTTTCAATCAACACTCTAAATATTAGCAGATTGCCTGTCCTTTTTAATTTGGCACATAACGGTTGCGTGTAAGTTTAGGCGCGGATTTCGGTGAGCGTCACTGTCCTGACCCACCGAGGCTTAGGCGAGATAAACATCTGAATATCAGCGCCGAGCCCGCGATTAAATTTACACATTGTTATGTGCCAAATTTTGTTTTCTTGTCTTTGTCGAAGAAAAAGTCAAACATACATGTAAACTTTGTTCTCATGGGTTCGTTTCTGTTTTTTTATCAAAGTCCTGAAAATAAACATTTTATTTTATAATAAATCATATTAGTATTTATTTTTCTCAAATCGTTTGAGTTGAAATTCTCTTATTTCGTTTACTCGTTAAATTTCTCATGTTTTTAAGCAATCAAATCTCGAAATCGAACAGAATTTTAATCAGCCCGAACTGAAATTTAAACCGAAAAATTTTGATTCTCCTGCAAACAGTTTTACAATCCTAAAATTCCATTTTTCACAGCGTAATACTCAATTTATACCGTGAATTTATTTTAATCCGCGAACAAATGAGTCATTACGGAATCGTTTTTAATCATGTTAATCTCGTTAAAAATCAAATCCTTGAGTATTTTAAAAATCATAAAATTAGAAATCAAATTCTCAAGTAATTAGCATTTTAATCAATCCATTTTCTCAAAGAGCAAAATCAGTAATCAAATCATGAAACCAGGCAAAATGTACGAGCTTAGATTTTCAATCAACACTCTAAATATTAGCATATTGCCTGTCCTTTTTAATTTGGCACATAACGGTTGCGTGTAAGTTTAGGCGCGGTTTTCGGTGAGCGTCACTGTCCTGAACCACCGAGGCTGAGGCGAGATAAACAGCTGAATATCAGCGCCGAACCCGCGATTAAATTTACACATTGTTATAGCGCGTATTTTTTTGTCATTTTATCAGTTTCATGTCTTTAAAATTCTGAAAACTATTTATTTATCGTTTCAGTTTTTCGTTTTCTGCGTCGTTTTAATCAGCCGAAATATTTAAAAATCAAGGTTAAATATAATATTTATCTCTATCGTTTTTGTCAAAATCTCGAAACACTTGTTGTTAACGTTCAATATTTTTGGTTCTCGAATCCCTTTTCTCATGGATTTCGTAAATCTCCGTTGCTTAAAAATCAGTCGATTGAGTTTTTAAAGTCCTTTCACAATTTATTTTCCGCTGCGTTTTAAATTCATTCCTGTGTTGAAAAACGTTAAAGTCAACCGGTAACTTTTTTGAAATACCGAATGATTTTTCAAGTTTTCAATCAAGTCGTTAAGTTAAAAATCAGTCGAGTAGGGAAGAAGTCCTTAAAAAACTAAAATCCCGTAAATCGTTAAAGTTCACGTTGAAAATCTCGGTTTTCTAATCATTAAAAGTCAACGAAGGACTGTCAAGCGATGTCAACTCACCGAATTAACAAAAAATCACGAAATCAAGTCAAAGAGCGAAAAATCCGAACAGTTGACAGTCCACCGTGGACTTTATAACTGTCGTTAAATGAGTGTCTTCAATATGCGCTATAACGGTCGAGGCTATATGCTGTAAGGGATTGCGGGCTACATTCCTGTCGAGTTACACTAAAGTTTGAGCGGGGCAGAACGCTTGAATTACCACTAAAACCCTTATTGCATATAGCCTTTGTTACCGCCATGTGCATTCTAAATTTCATAAAGCAATAATTAAACATGTCTTAATTTTTTAATAATTCTTGAATTTTTTCATTATGCCCATATAAAACCATAATATCACCTTCCTGTAGAATTGTTTCAGCAGTAGCAATACCTTGAATTTCTAGTTTTGTCTTGTTTCTAAAAAGTCCTAAAATATTTTTTTCTCTTTTGTTTTTCATTATGGTAAGAACAATTACATTAAAATTTTTATTAAACCCGATTTCTTGCACACTTTTTCCATTGAATATTTTGGGAACTTTTGCTTCAACAATGCTATAATTATCTGTTAATTCAAATGAATCCAAAATGCTGCTTGATGATAGTTTTTTTGCCCATCTTTCTGCGGTTTCTTCTTCTGGTCGAACAATCTCAGATACTTCCATTGCTTCTAAAACAGTTTCATGAAGTTGTGAAACTGAACGGCTTATCAATCTTGGAACATTCATTTTTTTCATTAATGCAGTTGTTAATATATTTGCACCCTCGTCCTCGCCTATACTGACAACAACAACATCGGTATTCTTAATTGGCAAGTTTTTGATTGCTTCTGGATGTTTGCAATCTAAACATATAGCAATAGTAACTTTATCTTTGATTTCTTCAATTTTATCAATATTTTTATCAACACCTATTACCTCATGTCCCATTTGTGTTAATTTTTCTGCTAAAGAGGAACCAAAATTCCCTAACCCGATTATTATAAACTTCATATCCTTTGCTATTTAATTGATTAAAATGTTTTCTGATGGATATCGGTATTTTTCCGAAGATATTTTTTTAAAAAATGCAATTAAAACTGTCAACATGCTAACTCTCCCTATAAACATTGTAAAGATGAGAACAAATTTACTTGCGACACTTAAATCTGAGGTAATTCCCCTGCTTAGACCGACTGTACTATAAGCAGAAATACATTCAAAAGAAATATCACGAAGACTCAGGTTTGAATCAAATAAAGAAACTAGAAAAATTGAAATTGATATTACAAAAATTGAAAGAACAATTATTGCAAATGACCTATTTACAGTTGTTCCTGAAATTTCTCTTTTATATATTTCTAGCCGTGTCTTGCCTTTTGCAATGCTTAAAATATTTAGAATAGCAATAGCAAAAGTACTAGTCTTTATCCCTCCACCCGTTGAGCCTGGCGAGGCTCCAATCCACATAAGCAGAATTACAATTAAGGTTGTTGGGAGGCTTAATGCTGCTGTATCTACTGTATTAAACCCAGCGGTTCTAGTAGTAACTGAACCAAAGAATGCTGTTACTATTTTGCCAAAGAAACTATGATTTCTTAAAGTATTATTGTATTCAAACAGAAAGAAAAAGAGCGTGCCAAAAAGAATTAAAAATAGAGTAGTCATTACAACAATTCGAGAATTAATATTAATAATCCATGGGATTGTTTTAGATTGTTTTTGACCACCTATCTGAATGAAGAAATTAGTGATTTTTATTCTAATAAATTTAAGTAAATTGAAAACAATAGGAAATCCTATACCTCCAACTATGATTAAGCCTGCAATTATTAATTGCAAAGGATAATTAAATTGAAAAGGATTCTCAAAAAGGCTATTTTGTAAGGTAGAAAAACCAGCATTGCAAAATCCTGAAATAGAATGAAAAATTGAGAAATAAATTCGGTCGGATAAATCTGTAAAATTGATATGTTCTAAACTTTGAAAAATCAATATTGCCCCAATACTTTCAATAAGAAAAGTTACTAAAATAATTTTTTTTAGAATACTAAAAACCTCACCGATTTTTTCGGTGTTGGTCATTTCTCTTATTGATAATTGGTTTTCGTATGAAGAAGCTCCACGAAAGAAAAAACTAAAATAACTGGTAAATGTCATTATTCCAATACCACCTATTTGAATAAGTACTAAAATAATAATTTGTCCAAATTCGGTAAAAAAACTACCTGTATCAACTACGACTAAACCAGTTACACAAACAGCGCTTGTTGATGTGAACAAAGCATCAATAAATGAAATGTCTGAATTTGTTGCATTCGGGAGCATCAATAGTAATCCGCCAATAATAATTATGATTAAAAAACTGAACACAAATAATTGTGCAGGATTAATTTTTGCTATTTTGAAATTTAATTTTAAAGCAGAAAATTCTCGAATAAAGACCAAAAAGATTGCAACATACAAGTATGCATGGTTTTCAAAAACAAGAAATGTTTTTAAATGTTCGAATTTAAAATATTGATTTATAATAAGAAACAAGAACAATAGTAGCAATATTTCAAATGGAATTGCTTTTAAACGTGGGCGACTCTCTTTTATAAAATATCTTGATATAATTGAAATTGTCCCAATAATTAATCCAATAGTATATATGAAGTAAAACATATCTGATGATGTCATCTTATGTTCAAACCCCATATCATATAAAAAGAGAAAAATCGTTAAAACACTTACAATAAAAGGTAATTGTCTTATCCGTTTAATTATTGCTTTTTTTTGTCTATTATTTTCAATTAACATTTGTCTAATTAGTTATTATTCTGCGTCTTGTTTGCATTGGCGGTAACGGTTACGTGTATGAGTAGTGGCGGATTACGGGGCACTTTCTCATCAAGCTACGATGAACTTGATGCGAGGCAGAACGCTCGAATACGCTACAACCCCCGCCATTACTTATACACGATGTTGGCAACTGGTGTTCATTCATATCCTTCTGTTTGTCATTTATTTAGCTTTTATTTTCAAGTCATTTTCAATCTACACCAACCTATCCACGAAGCACAAATTTATTTTGTTTTTTTGAGCGTGGGCAATCCTAAAACCGTCCTGAAAGGCGGTTACGTGGGCAGGAAAGGCGGAAGCTCTTTTGCAAGCCCTTGGTTTTAGCGTGGGCTCGTGTGGGCTTGCAAATGTGCTTACGACTGTGGGCTGGCAATTAGTTGGATTCATTTGATTTGTCTGAAATAATCAGAGTTGATGGTATATTTTTTAGCCATTCAAATTTTTGTTCTATAGCTTTTTTCCAACCAGTATCGCTTATTATCATCAGATTTTGTTCTGACAATAGGTCTAAAGATAGTGTTGAAACTTTTATACTGTAAATATGATTTGGGGCAATTTGCTCAATACGCTTTATTGATTCTTTTAGATGGATGTTGTTTTCCATAATGCCAGATAGGTCAACAAACGTGATTTGTGACCCTGAGTTTTTTATTAGTTTTTGTGTGAATGGAAAAATTGATATGTCTTTTTCAGAAAGGATTGGTACTATTATTAAATTAGTATTGACTAAGCCTTTATCTATCAAGATGCCTACAGAAATTTCACTTTTTGAAAGAATTAGTTGTGTTTTAGGGTCAAAAGGTATGTTGCCAAATAAACTATCTTTACCAACAATTTGATTAATAAGTCTATCAGGGCTTATAATTCTTGTAGTAAAGCCCAATATGCTACCTAAAAGATTGCCTTCAAATATTGATTTTCCGATTCCAATTAAAAGTAAATCATAATTACCCTTGTTTGCAATTTCGGTTATTTCGTTTACAATGTCACCCGATGCTTTGAACAGTGTGGAAATTTTCCGATTTAGAAATCTCGATTCATCAATTATTGCTTCAAAGCTCTCTGATTCATATTGCTCAGTATTATATTGATGTAGTTCATTGCTTTCTGCTAAATGCATTACTGTGATGTTTGCATTTTCATGTAATTCTTTCACAAAACTGTGTGCCAAACGTAGCAACGATTTACCCATTTCCGGATTGGCAAAAGAAATCAGTATATTGTATTTACTTCTTCTGCTAATCTCATATAGTGTTTGTGATGGTTTAGAATTGAATATTTTATTGATTAAAGTTAATGCAGGGGCTGTCATCAGGGTGGTGGCCAATGCCATTAACACCAACATGGTGAATATTTCTGATGAAAAAACCCCTAAATCATAACCTATATTCAAGATTATTAATACCATCAATCCCCTTGTATTTAAAAGAGTCCCTAATACTAAGCTGTCTTTCCAGTTTTGTCCAAAAACTTTTGCAGTCAAAGTAGTTCCTATTAGTTTACCAAAAATGGCAACCAAGATTATTAGCCCCGTGGTTTTCCATAATTGAGGGTCGTCAATAAGTCCTATTTGTGTGCGAAGCCCTGTAAAAACAAAGAACAACGGCAATAAAAGAACAATTGACACATCTTCCACTTTTACTATAAACAGGCTTCTGAACTTTAAGTTATCAGGCATAATTGCACCCGCTAAGAAAGCACCAAACAAAGCATGAATACCGATTACTTCAGAAATGAATGCAGAAAGAATGAGTACTGTAAAGAAAATTGCAACAATGGGTTTGCTAAGGTTTTCTTTTGATGGGTGCAATTCTCCTAACCGTTGAAGAAATGGGCGGACTAGTTTAATCATCAGGAAAATGTAGATTAAACCTAACATTATAGTGTAAGATGCACTTAAGATGGATTCCGACCTGACTATTGATATGACAACTGCCAGTATTGACCAAACTAGTAAATCATTAGATGCAGCACAAGCCATCACTATTGTGCCTGTTTTTGTTTTATGAATCGCCTTTTCCTGGGCAATTCTGGCCAAAACAGGGAAGGCCGAGACACTCATGGTAATACCTAAAAACAATGCGAATGATACGAATGATACGTTTTGCAAGGCAAAAAACGGATAAATGAAATAAGCCAGTAATAGGCCAGCAATAAATGGAAATATAGCGCTAGCATGACCTATAACTAAGGCTTCTTTTGCTTTAGATTTTAATACCCTTAAATCAAGTTCAAGACCAACTGTAAACATGAAAAGGACTAATCCTATCTGACTTACAAAATGAAGGTTGTCTAATGATTTTAAGGGAAAAATAATATTCGATATTTCAGGGAAGTGCAAGCCCAATAATGATGGCCCAAGTATAATTCCTGCGACAATCTCCCCAATGACAATAGGTTGACCAATTTTTCTAAACAACCAACTTACAATACGAGCAACAAATATGATAACAACAATTTGAAAAAGTAGGATTGATAAAGGATTATGCAAATGTGCTTTAATAAGTGAAATAAAATTACCTAAATGGTCATTTCCTAAGGGTAAAGAGCTAATTTCTAAAACATTTTCAAGTTTTGACCCAACCGAAATGATAAAAAATAATGCGATAATTAAAACACATAATATTGTTACATAGAAAACTAAGTATTTATATCCTTTCATTTAACAATACAATTTGATTTTGACATACTTGAGCCAATTTACAACAATTAGTTTAAATCAAATTCATTAATAAAGTTATCACTTTTATCATAAGGAATTCCCGGGTAACCAATAATAAAATTATACTCATTGAAATTGGATGTAAGTCTTTTAGGTAGTTTATCGGCCAAAGGCATCCAACTCATTGTTTTTCGGCGTGCACCAAACGCAAAAATAATATCATTCTTTTTAAGTAAAGATGAAAATTCATTTATCTGGTTCTCGTTTTTGGAAAAAATGTAGTATTGGGTTTCAATATTCGTTTTTTCACTGTTCATTGTCGATTTTATAATATCTGATATCTCTTCTTCTACCGTTAAAAAAAGCGGTGCATTCATACCTTTAGCAAGATTAAGAAGAGATTTTAGTAATGAATAAAATCCCGGTTCTTTTATGGCTGTTGATGGAATATAGGATATTATTCTAGAATTGCTCATTATTGATTTTTCTAGTTTGCACACAAGTACCGATTGTGAACTTTGTTCGAGCAACTGGTCGAGAACACTACCAAAAATGCGTTCCTGTGTTGTAATTTTACCATTCCATCCAATTATCAACAAATCTGCATGTTCTTCTAATGCGGCACGATTAATTCCATTCGCAATGTTTACATCAATCCTTTTTAAAGTATTCAGTTTGACACCAGCAGAAATAGCATAATCAGAAGCATTTCCTAACATGGCATCAACTTTCTCCATTTCATCATCAAGTTTAGCTTGTTCGGTTAAAACCGATAATGCAGAAATCCGGTCTATTGTATGGTTTTTAAGAATAAGGGCAACAGATAAAAGATGGTGTGCCGTGGCAGGATTTGAAAGTGGCACCAGTACATGTGGCAATTTGGTGCTTTGGAATTTTTCTCCTGCATTTTCAAAAGCTATTTTCTTGCCAAAACGCTCTACAATCCATGGCCCTATAATACAAGTAACCAAAATCATCAATATAACGCCATTTAATATTTCATCGCCAATTATACCAAGTCTGTAACCAACAAGAGTGGCTGCTAAGGTAGCGGCTGCTTCAGTTGTGGTAAGGCCAAAAATAACCATTCCTTCAGCCTTAGTGAACTTGAATATTTTTCGGGTGATTGATGATGAAATAAATTTAGTTACAACATTGGTTGCAAGCATGGTAGCCATAATTATCCAAGAGGCAGGCGACTTTAATAATACTTCAACGTCCACTATCATCCCGATATAAAGTAGAAAGAATGGGATAAACAACGAGTTGCCGACAAACTGAACCCTGTTCATTAACTGGCTCGACGCCGGGACCATCCGGTTTAGCACAAGTCCTGCCAGAAATGCCCCAACAATTGGTTCAATTCCAATTACCCTTGCCAAAAACGAACATAAGAAAGCAATAGCCAATACGAAATGAAATTGGACAATTCCATCGTCAACAAACCTGAAAAATAGCCTTCCTAATATTGGCAACAGGTATATGACTGCAAGAAAGTAAATAGTTGATAGGATAATTAATGTTACCCAAAAATTGAAATCAAGAGCCCCGGTAACAGAACGGGCAACCACTGCCAATACCAATAAAGCCAGAGTGTCGGCAAGTATCGTTCCACCTACTGTTGTTAATACAGCTCTGTTTCTTACAATGCCAAGTTTTGTAATTATCGGGTAACCCACTAAAGTATGAGAAGCAAACACACTGGCGATTAAAATTGATGCAGTCCATGAAAAACCAATTGTTCTAAAGATAAAAGTACCAACTACTTGAGGTATGATAAAAGTTATAAGACCAAAAACGATACTTTTCTCCTTGTTTTTCTTGAAGTCAAGCAAATTTATCTCAAGTCCCGCCAGCAACATGATATAGAGTAAACCAATGCCCCCTAACAATTCTATGGCTGATGACATTTCTAAAATATTTAACCCATTTGGGCCAACAATAACCCCGGCGATAATTATCCCAACAATTCCGGGTAGTTTAATCTGCCGTGTGAGAATTGGTGCTAATAGAATTATCAGCAACAAAACAAGAAAAAGTAATACGTTGTCTTTTATTGGTAAGCTTATCAGTTCCATAATTTATCTTGCTAATTAGATTATACTTGCAAGATATTATCAATGCGGCAACAGAAAAGCTTGTGTGAATTGAAAGAGTTGATTTTTGTATTGGGATGGGAATATTTTGTAATTAATAAAATCTGTATGTACTATTCACTTTTCCATAATTTAATAATAACCTTAAGAGAAAAAACAATCATTTTCAATAAGGCGAGTGCCATCAAAATAATGCCAATTATTTGCCAAACACTGAATTGCATAGCATTTTCTTTTTATTAATAATACATTTGTCATTCTACTATAGAAATGTAAATAGAAAACAATAGTTTTTCAGAGGTTCTGTAAAATACAATGCAAAAAATGTAGTGAATGATAAATAAGCTGTAACAAACCTGCTTTATGTTATCACTTTTTTCATAAACTCGGTTCTAAAATTATCGCTTAATGTAACAATCAGCGGTTTACCTGATGGATGCAGGACTTTTGTCGTGATTTCGTCATTGGAAAAGAACGTTACTGCTTTTATAGCAATTGCTTCTCTTTTGTTCACCTGACAAAAATCTGAGATAGGTAGCATATTTAAAAGGGAATTGAATGTGTAGTTTTTTGCTAATAGCGTGGAGCCATCCTGTAAAACTATTACCTTATCTCTGCTATCGACATCAGATGTGTGAAAATACATTATTTGGTCAAAAAAAATAATAGCTTTCCCTTTGTCTGTATTTAAATGAAAGTAGTTCTTCGATTGTGAGTGAAATTGGACACGGCTATTTACTTTCTCTACTGCTTTTTCAAGTCGTTCTTTTGATAATGGTTTTCGGATATAGTCAACAGCATTTAAATCAAATGCATCGGCAGCATACTCGTTATAAGCCGTTGCAAAAATTACAGGCTTTCCGCTTAGCAGGTTTGCTATTTGTAAGCCGCTTATCTGAGGCATTTCAATATCTAAAATGCAAAAGTCAAACTCAAGGTTTGTTAATTCCCTAAGTAATGCTTCAGGATTATCAAATGCTTTAACTACTTCAATGCCCGGAATTTGTTCGCAAAGCATTTTCAGGTATGAAAGCCCCGGAAGCTCATCGTCCAGCAGTATGCATCTTAGATTTGTATTCAATTAAGTTCAGTTTTAAATGGGCAATATACACTCCTTCTTCAATAAAGCGGTCAAGCTTATAACAATCTTTGTAAATCACATTAAGCCGATGTTCCAATGTTTCAGTACCAATTCCACTATTCACTTTCTTTAAAGGTGGTTTTGTTGAAATTTTATTAGCAACGGTTAAATAAAGGCAATGCTCTTTAAACTCGAACAAAACAGAAATAAATGCATCCTGACTTTGCAAATCGGCATGTTTAAAAGCATTCTCAATTAAATCAACCGTTATCATCGGAACAATAAGTTTTTGTTCGAATAATGGCTCCGGGTCATTAATCTTTGTTTTTACCTTTAATTCAAACAAAGGGCTGACTTTTATTTTATTAATCTCAATCAGGTTTAATGCAAAATTTATTTCCTCTTTGGGGGTTACAAATCCTTTTCTGCTTTCATATAAAATGTAATCCAAAACGCTAGCCAACTTATCAAGGGAAAAATAAGTCTGATAAGCGTGTGATTGAATAGAATTCAAGATATTCTTAAATAAATGTGGGTTTAGTTTTGACTCTAACGACTCAAGTTTTAACCCATTATATCTTTCTTCGAGTTCTTGATATTTAAATTCTAATTTCTTTCTTTTCTTGTTAATCCTTGAAAATCTAGAATATAATAAAACTATACCGATAGTTAATACAATTATCAGGCAGATTGCAGTGATAAAATAAATTGTCAATATGTTGTATTCAATTTTCATTTTAAGTCAAATGTAATCATTTTTGTCCGTGCGTTGACAGATTCAGGCTCTTTTGGCTGCGAAGCGATAGATGTTTCGTGGGGGGGGCAGCCAAATGTGCCTGAATGTGTGTGGGGTATCAGCATAATTTCTCATTTTTTTGTGTGTGGAGGAGAAAAAAACAAAATAAATTTCCATCAAATTTACACTGTCCTGTCAAAAAAAAGCTAAATCTTTTCTTTCGTTATTACTTATCACTATCGTATCTGTCTGGTCGTCTGTCGCTCTTACACTTGTTGCCAACGTAATAGTATTTTATCCATCGTTAATGCAAAATTCAACAATGTGCTAAAATTATAAATTATAGCCATACATAAGTTTATTTTAAAGAAAAATGATGGATAAAATATAGTTGGACGATGCCGC
>Ga0334898_1003727_pt1 | contig 12028 bp, 10 predicted proteins | sample GraSluR3_MG_10_FD_207228 | JGI IMG/M metagenome (GOLD analysis project Ga0334898, IMG submission 207228) | Sludge microbial communities from methane-producing bioreactor in Wageningen University, Netherlands - Granular Sludge_3_08-R3 | ecosystem: Engineered > Bioreactor > Anaerobic >... | reverse complement strand
TTCTTTTATTTTCAATAACAAAATACAGATTGTGATTTTCAAAAATGATGAAAATTGAGGGAGATAATGACTTGTATAATCCAGTGAAATTCGGGTTATGACACAATCTGGCAAGCTTCCACTTTGTCATACAAAGTTGTAAATTGTGGGTTGCCCACACCCAATAAGGAGGAAAAGAGATGAGTTTGAAAAGCTAACAATTATATGCTCGTGTAACAGAAGTTGAAATGAAGAAAATTGAAAAGAAGGCTGAAAAAGGTGATTATAAAAATTTTTCAGAGTATTTAAGGGATAAGGTCATTAATAAGAAAATTATTGAATATGATTTTGGGAAAATAAATGAAAGGTTATCTATATTAGGGAAAAGATTAAATCGTAGTGTGATTCTTTGTCATCAAGGAGTAATTGATACAATTGATTTAACTTGGTTAAATCATGAACTGAAGAATTTACGATATCTATTAGATGAGAAAATTGCGAAGCAGTTGTATTGAGTAATGAATAGTATTATAATGGGCATAGGATAAATTGTTGAATCTTTGATTAATAGGGATGGATCAGGAGGAGAAGTATGTTATATGTTCCAATGTTTAAAACAAGGCAGGAAGAAATTTGTGTTATCAAGGAGTTAAACGAATGTTTTAATGATAATCTTATACCTTTGATAGAAGTATTAGATGAATTCTATGAAACACAGTATAAAAAGGACGAGTTGACTGGTGAGTATATTAGAGTACAAGCTAAGAAGCAAATGAGAAGGGTGAAGCTTGAACCAACAGAAGATGACATAAGAACACTGAAGATAATTACTGAAATAACAGGGAATAAAGAGGTTTTTATCGATTATTTTAGGTATACAACAAAAAAATATGGAACTGATATAAAAATTGAGAAGTTAGTATTAGCTCGTAAATTAAATGATGATTTTGATCTCTATAAGAGTAAAGTATTTGAATTAATTGAGCATGATAATATAATTCCAGTAATATCAATAAAAAATGGATTCTCTATTACAACGGGAGAATTAACAGATATGATTAGAGTAATCAAGAATGGAAACTCTAAAGTTGCTATTAGATTGACTGATGAATTTATCGATTCATTAGGTGGAGTATTACAAAATGAGCTAGATGTTAAAGACTATGTATTGCTTGATATTGAAGAGCAAGTACCGAAGAGCAAATTTATGGAATATGAAGAGGTTGATGATTTAGATTTAAAAGCAAATGTTATAGTATTAAATTCACCAAGACAAGTTAAGCCTAAAAATGGAGACTATCCAGAGAATTCTTATACATCGCTAATAGATAATTCAGTCAAAGATTATGTTGTAGAATATAATTTTGCAGGATATGGAGATTATTGTGGCTTAAAAGATACTTTACCTAGTACTGGTGGTGGTAATGGTCAGGGTGCGGCGTTAGCACTTATATATGATTATGAAGAAAATGCATTTTGGGCGTATACTAACAAAAATGTTGAGGAAGGTATGAGAGGATATAAAAAATTAATACCAAAGATCTTGGCAGATAGAGATAAGTTTGATCCAGATAAAACGTGTTCAGGATTTAACAAAATAGCAGATATAAAGAATGGTGGTAATTGGGGTACCTGGCTTAATATTTGCGCAAGAAGATATCTATGGCAAGTTAGTGAGAATTTAAACTAGCCATAGACAAGGTCAGGTTTAACAGAATTCTTAAAAAACCATTGATAATCAATCTCTAGTATATTATCACGATTTGAACGCAGGAACTCCCATTGAGAATGATATCTCTTTTTGATAGAGTCTTTAAAAAATGAGTTGATCTGCTCGGAAGAATAGAAATTTAAAATTTGCTCTATTAAGTCTTTTCTAGAGCAATAATCATCGGATGAAGATAGTCGTTCTAGTTCGGATTTTCTTAATATGTTTAACTGCTCGAATGAATCATAATTTGAAATTTTTTCTGAAATTCGTTCTTGACGATAAACAAATTTTCCGGATTGTGTCAACTTGTATGAGTATATGCCTACTCCGGTAGGTATATACTTTTTTATTGATTCAACTTTGCTTCTAGGACATATTACAAAACATTTATCAAATATCTTTAAGTAGTCATTTATTTGCTTTGGGAGACGAGAGTAGTTATCAAGTTCTGTTTTGATTTCATACACAACACTTTCGCCGTTTATTTTGCACAGATCAGCTCGACTGTTAGAAATTGGCAACTCAAAGACCGTGACATGAGTTTTACCTTTCATTAATACTTTATTTATGAAAGAGGACTTTACTGCAGTCTCATTTGGATAATATCTTGTTAGGATATAATTGTAAACTTCGTGAATTGTGTACTTTGATTTTATACTGTCGTAATCAATGTTTAAGGAAAGAGCTAGATTGCTAATGAGTTCTTTTTTTGATTCGATCGTAGCATAGTGAGAATGTAGTTTTTTAGCATCATCTAGTGTTACAATTAATTCATTTAAATCAGTCACTATACATACCACCTTTCTTTCAGTTTATTATAACAGAAAAAACAAATAGAGAAAACGACTAAATAATTGACCTATGAGGTTAATTATGTTATAATGACCACGGAAGGGGGAAGGTAATGAACATTGAATACTCATCAAATAAACTTGAAAAAATCTTAACAAATCCAAGACTCTTAAAAAAACATTATGGAAAAGACTTCGACAGATTATCAATGAGATTATCTGAATTGAGGGCTGCAAACAGTCTCTTTGATATTCCAGAAGTTCCCCCACCTAGAAGACATAAATTATACGGAGAGTGGGAAAAATGTTGGGGAATTGACTATTCAAAAAATTATAGAATTATATTAAGACCAATAGGAAATTTTGATTTAGATGATCTTAAAACAATTAATGAAATCGAAATATTAGATTTATTGGACTATCATTAAGAAAGGAGCGCTTATATGAGTAATGAATATCTTGTGCCTACTGGAAGGCTTATTAAAGACTATTTAGATGAATATAATATTAGTCAAAAAACACTATCTAGTAGGACTGGAATGAGTGAAAAGCATATTTCAAATGTAATCAATGGAAACAGTAGATTAACCGAAGAATTTGTTCTGAAACTTGAAAAAGTACTTACTAACATTGACGCTTCTTACTGGTTAAACTATGAAGCAAAATATAGAGAGTATATTGCAAGACAAGAAGAAAAAATTGATTTGGAAAGTTTGAACTTCGAATCTATCTCTACTAGGTTTAGATTTAAAGAGATTTTTAAAGGCCTAGACTTAAGCTTGCCAGAACAGGCGGTTGAAATGCTCAAGTTGCTAAAAATTAGTAGTTTTGATCAGTTTGAGAAAGTATATGGAGATTTATCAGTTGATTTCATGGAAGACGGTGGAGAATCAGAAGCCATTGCTATCTGGCTAGGATTATGTGAAAGTGAAATAGAAATTCAGAATGCAGATTTAACAGAAGTCGAGTTTACGAAGAATAAATTAGAGAAGTCACTTGATAGATTTAAAATGCTTGCTAGTAATAAGGAAACAGAGAAATCCTTGGCAAGCTGTCGGAAGTTATGTAACCGATTAGGGATTTATTTTGTTGTCTGTGAGGCAGTGACAAATAGCAAAGTTAGAGGTGCACTTACAACATACAATAGCCATCCTGCTATTTACATTAGTGGAAGATTTAAATCACATGCACATATTTGGTTTGCTATTATTCATGAAATATCACATATCCTATTGCATTATGATAAAAGAGAAACGTTGATTTCATATGAAGAGCAGATTGAAGATGATAAAGAGACGGAAGCGAATCAATATACTAGAAATTTACTAGTTAATGAGGAAGCATATAGTGAATTTATTCGTGAAGGTAAATTTAATAAAGAAAATATTGTTGCATTTTCTCGAAAGCAAGACATACTTCCAGAGTTTGTAGTTGGATTTTTACAACATGACAGATTAATAGACTTTGATCAACTGAATCATATATAGGAAATTTGAGAATTTTTTATTTTGATTTTGTAAATACATACTAATATTGCAGTATTCATTTCTGGGGCGTTTCATTTACCACCAATGTATGAATACTGATACCTAGCCAACGCCTAAATTAATTCAATTGTAGCAGAAAATACGTAACAAAAAATGAATCGAAAGATAGAATTAGCAGGGGGATAAACTACTATGAAAGAGATTACTATAAAAGATATATATGCTGGGAAACCTGATGCTAAAGATGAAATTAATTTTGAAGGTATTTCAGAATTTATGAAATCATTTATAGTTCCAGGTAACTGTGATTTAAAGTCACTAATCGAGGGTAATTTTTGTTATATTTCAGGATTTAAAGGGACTGGGAAAACAGCGCTTCTGTTTTATTTGGATAACGTTTTAAGGGAAAGAGATAATAGCTCTTGTTCTTCATTTGTATTTTTTAAAGAAGAGTTTGCAGAAATGAAGAAGGAACAATATGAAGGATTTACGCATCTAGAAATTTCATCAATTTCAATTGCTAAAGATACATTAGTTAGTAATACTGATTTTGAATATATTTGGAGGTGGTTGTTCTATAAGAGGATTATATCGGATAATGAAAGTTTTAATCGTGGCATATTTGCAGATGATGAAAATTGGCAAAATTTTGTAAATATAATTGCTAAAATTAAAGGACCTAATAATCTAAAAAAGAGCTTAATTCCAAATAAAGTAAAGGTTGCGTTTCCTGTTTCAAATCCGATAGGAACAACATACTCTCCAGAAGTAGAAGTTGACTTGAGAAATAATACTACAGACGATAGATACTCAAAGTTTGTTGAATTGTTAGATGAGGCAGAAGAATTACTGTATAAGGTAGAACGAACAGATATACCTTATCATATTTTTGTTGACGAATTGGAAGCTTATTATGGTAGTCATGATGTGTTTACAAGGGACTTGTATTTGATTAGAGATTTAATTTTTACAGTTAAACGTATGAATGCTATTTTTTATGCAGCAGAAATGAAAAATACAAAGATAATTTGTTCTTACAGAACAGAGATAGTAAATGCAATATCAAGATTTATTGTAACAAAGGAACTTAATAAAGTGACTTCCGGATTTGAGATTCAACTAAAATGGAATTATAGCAATACTTCTTCGTTTGAACATCCTATTTTAAAGATCTTATTAAGACGTATTGCGATTAGTGAATCAGAAGACGAATATTTGCGTTCAGAAGACGAAATAATTGAGCAATGGTTTAGAGAAGATATTCATGATATAAATCCTTCAAGTTACATATTGAATAATAGCTGGCATAAGCCAAGAGATATTGTTCGTTTAATTATATGCGCACAAAATTCATTACAAAGTAATAAAAAAACGTTTTCACAAGCTGTTTTTGACTATTTAACTAAGTCTTACTCGGTAGAAAGTTTAACTGAAATAAAGGAAGAAATGAGAGCATTATATACATCAGACGAAATTGAAGATATTATTAACGTTTTTACTGGTTTTAGATCTATTTTTTCAATAAAACAACTGAAAGCTAGAGTAAATGAGTACTTTCCGGATACCATTATGAAGACTAAATTTTCATCTGTATTAAACGATCTTTATAGACTTGGTTTCGTTGGGAATTGTATACCGCAGTCTAAATTATATCATTGGCATCATAAGGGAGATGAACGACTTATAATTTCTGATGAGTGGAAGTTGATGATTCACCAAGCCTTACAAAGCGCATTATCAGTAGGAAAAAAACTTGATTATAGTATGAAAAGGAATGAGTTACCAGAATCCGGGGATATAGTGATATTTGAAGTGGATGCTATAACAAAATCATTTGTGTATGGGTATATTAATTATTATGGACAAGTATTATCTGCATATATTCATATTAGTGAAATAATTGATGGTTATGTTAGTGATATTAAAGAGTATATAATTGAAGAACGGTTTAATGCAAAAATATTGGGATATGATGAAAAAAGGCAAAAATGGATGCTTTCAGTTAAAGGACTTCTTGGTTTGGATGAGTAGTTTCTGTGATATTACAGTTTATGAATTTGGCTCTAAAAATCTCTGTGTTACTATATAAAATAGAATTTATGAGACAGTTAGTTAATTATTAACATAAAATATTCTATGATTAATTTAGTTGATTCACTTATAGACTAAAGATTGTTGACCTTACTCAAGTTAATTTATCAGCACATTTTGGAGTTTCATTTCAATCTGTGAGTAAATGGGAGAGAGCTACCAGTTATCCAGATATCGAGTTAATTTCTTCATAAAACGGTTTATAACGAAGAAAGCGTAACTAAAATTCATCTGGCTAATAAAATTGTTAACTTCTCAGAAAAGGTTTCTACTAAAAAAGGTATTAATCGACGTCATTTCCCTGCATTTTCGAATCGCCATTGACGCGCTTCTACACATTCTTGTATGCTGGATTTTCATTTGTCAAAGTCTTCAATTCTGTTTGCTATTCGATTACTTTGTATCGGACTTTATGACCCGCATTATGGTGAGCGTCAATGAACCAAGTTTATCATTGTTTATTTAGTCAATGCAAAGCGATTTCCAAAAAAAACAAATACTATTGAAAGTATACCTTCTAACTAGATAGTTTTCATTTTAATATTTAGCTTCTGTTCTATTAATTGAAACAACTAAATCATGAAAAATACCATTAATAATGAATGTCAGGGTCCTGGCTACAATTGGCGAGAACAATTTTTTCAAGGGTTTATACACATAAAATCTAAGTATATAGCCATAAATTGGATTCCAGTATGACCAGAACTTTCTAAAGGTCGAAGCAGTAAAAGACTTTTTGAGCATATAACTAAATAGTGGAATTTCCCCTTCAATACCCCCTAGCCTTCTAGAAATATGTTGATTTAATGTTATTTTCATCTCCGAAAGTCTCTTTTTTGCCTATCCGTATATAACCTTCTTCCTCAAAAGATGTATCCCAATACCAATCCACCAAACCATTTGACCTAAGGCAAAAACCATAATCGTTGATTCATATAAAGAAGGTACCATTGTCAAAACACCACCGACACCTGCACCAAGACCTATAACCCCAACCCACTTTGGAAACAGCTGATATTTGAAGCCAGCCATCACTATGAGTAGAGTCCATATGCCCCCGATAATCTCATTATTCCCACCTATAGAAGAATGAATAGTCTGAGTCATTTCATATATGGCCACTGAATCAAATTTAAGGGCTGTCAAAAGACCATTATTGTATATCATACCACTTGCAATGACCAGAGTCGACCAGACAAGGCCAAAGCCCGTGATTAGTCTGCTCATAAAGCCATTATGTATGGTTATCATGTCATGAATAGCAACCGTCAGGACAATCAAGATAACGCCGAAAATTATGTACAATAAAGATACCCATAATATCATCAAATTGGCATGTTGCCCAGCAAAGGCAAACCTCTCTGCAACAGTCTCTAGATGCCCTGTATTTAGAATTGTTCCTTGCATTACTATACCGATTGTATATATTACTGTTAAAAGAATGGCTGATAAGCCGCCTAGTTTTAATTGTTTCATAATGTCACCTTCCTTTGGAAATTTATTGGTTGTTGACATTATTATAGTACTATTATTTGGCTGTCGGTAGGTACTAAAGTAGGGTTTTACAAAATATTGAGTTCTTTTGCCCTTGCCACTGCCTCAGTCCTGCGTCGTACACTGAGTTTGGCAAATATATTCTGTATGTAGCCCTTGACTGTACTTAAAGCTAGAAATAAGTTCTGACAAATTTCTTTGTTGGAGAGTCCTTCTTCGATTAGGGTCAACACTTGGATTTCCCTAAGGGTTAAAGGTTCTATTAGTGGCTGATTAGACAAATCCTGTTGGTCTTTATATACAAGGTTTCCATGAACAAGAGCATCTAATGACTCCAAAGGGTTAAAATCAGGAATTGGGTTGGGGAAATGTGCTGCTTTGGCCTCCTCTAAGAATAAGGCGGCTGTTGTCAAATCGCCTTGGTCCAATGCCAACTGGGTTTTAAAGGCATAATAACGGTACTTAAAGTCCATTATGGCATACTTATTCCCTAATTTAGCTGCCTTCTTCAATAACTCATGGCATCTTTCAATTCTCCCCTGACAATAAGCGCTTTGGGCAAGAAGCAGGTAAAGGGTGGGCAATAACAAAGAAACCCGTTCTCCACCTTCAATTTCATCAATTAGTGACTCGCCTTTTAGGTCAAGAAGGTGGTACTTGCCTCGATGGAGCCAAAGGGACAATTGCACCATTTTATAATTATCCACGTTAATAACCTCTCCGTATTTGGCTTCATACCCAACAGCCTTGTCTAGGGATTTGTCCGCCTTATCATATGATTTCATCCCCCAATGGGCGAAGGTAACCAAAACCATTATCTCACCATACTTCTTTAAAGTCTTATGATCCATAAGGGCAACGGCCTTATCTGAATAATGGAAGAGGCTATTAATATCACCAGTGGCACCAGCTATATAGGCTTTCGCCTTAACCAAGTTAAACTCTATGAGACCGTACTGTTCTTCATCGTAGACCAAGCCCTTATTTCTAAACTGACTAAGGCTACTGTTTCTGTATAAAGCTTCAGTATGATCAAGCCAGTAATAAGCCTGATCTAGACGGTTATTGTCAATCAACGCCCAGCAGTATCCCAAAGATAAGACCGGACGCCTTTCTATGATGGTTTTTGGTACGGATTCGGCCATTGACAACCATTGTCCGCTATTGAGCAAAAGGTCCATAGGCGCCCATAGGAACTCAAGAGCTGCTGCTGCAGATAATTGGTCACTGCATTCAAGATAATATTTATAAGCTTCCTGGTACATACTCCTGGTCATAAACCAATCAGCAATACCTTTGTAAACACCTTTGACACGGATGTCATAGTCGCCTCCAAGCTGGCCTTTATGAAAGGCTATAAGCACTTGTCGAAACAAGTGATGGTAGCGAAGGTGATCCGGGTCAATCTCAATAACAAACAGATTTCTATTCAAAATGGATGATAGACTTGACTGACTATTATGGATAAATAGATCAAATACATCCTTACACATCGTAGGCGAAAAGCTGTCCGGTACAGAACTGACCATAAGGAAGTCCTTCTCATCGGATGACAAGTCTTCCAGCAAATGCTCAAAAAGACCTCGGACCATTTGTTCATGATTCTTTTGGTTCACCTTGTTTAGAAAATGCTTAGTGCCCTTCCCTTTCATCGTCATTAGTGCAAGGGCAGCACCCGCTACCCAGCCTTCTGTATAGTTTAGAATTTCTTCTATTGTAAGTCTATCCATTTCTTGTCCCAGCTTCTTATAAGATAAATCGGCCAGTTCACCTTTGCTTAAACATAGGTCCTCTTCACCTAACTCAAGTAGAAGGCCTTGAAGCCTTTGAACAGACAGGTTTAGAAGTGGCTTCTCTCTGGAAATCAGAACCCATTGTATCTTCTCTTGAAGAAAGCTTATGAACAAGCTTAAGACATGAAGAATCTGCGGGTCTTTAAGGTGGTGAGCATCATCTAGAACAATGGTAACTTTAGATGGCAATTCATACAATATACTCATGTACATCCGGTAGAAACTATCTAAATCCAAGTCGCTTGACTGGCTCCACAAGCTTGTGAGCTTGCCACCAATTTCAGGAAAGACAGAACGGATTCCCTCAGTCAAATAGGTCATGAACACACTGAAATCATTATCATAGGTTTCAAGGCTATACCAAAAATAATGATCGGTCATTTCTTGATCCAACCATTGTCCAACCAAGGTTGACTTTTCATAACCAGTCTGGCAGGCTATGTGGATTAGCTGATAAACCTCCTCCGACATACGCTGAATCAATGACTGCCTTGGTACTAGGTCTTTCCCTGTTATCGGTTTTTTTAATTTGCTTGGTAGTATCAGCATCTCTGGTCCTCTCTTTTTTGAGAATTTCTATCAGTATTAATATACCCTATTATTATACCCTAAAAAGGGCTGTGGGGTAATAGCTCTTAATATAAGATAATATTTAAACTGTCAAACTCCCGAATCCCACACCCTCAATATATAAAAATATTTGACTTCTTTGTGACAGTAAGTTATGATATGTGTTATTAATAAATAAACCTATGAACAAGAAGAGTAAGTCTATTTGAAATTTTCAGAGAACTGCCGATGGTGTGAGAGCGGTAATGGATAATTGACTGAATGGTCTTGTGAGGGCGGCCCGAATAGTATTACTTAGTAGGCGCTGACGGAAACTCTAACCGTTATGATGAGAGCATATGTTGGTATGTGACAGCCTGTGAATCAGGTTCTATTTGGTGGTAATAGACGACTTCTATTCCTTTTAGGGATGGGAGTCTTTTTATTTACTCCTTTATAAGGTCACTACCCATTAATCTAGCTGACCAAGAGGAGAAATACAACAATGAAAAAAAGAATATTAACTGGGGACAGAACAACAGGGAAATTGCATTTAGGCCATTATGTAGGTAGTTTGAAAAATCGAGTATATTTTCAAGATACATATGATTCATTTATTATACTAGCTGATATTCAGGCTCTTACAACTCATTTTGAAGATCCCAAAAAAATTAATCAAGGCATTATGGATGTGGCGATTGATAATTTATCCGTTGGACTTAATCCAGAAAAGATAACATTATTTCAACAATCACAAGTTAAGTCAATTGCTGAATTAACCATTTTTTATTCAATGTTTGTAAGCGTAAATTCACTAAGACATAATCCAACGATAAAAACAGAAGCGAAACAATATGGGTATAAGGATTTATCATATGGGTTTCTTGGTTACCCCGTTAGTCAAGCTGCAGATATAACTTTTTGCAATGCTGATTTGATTCCTGTAGGTGATGATCAACTGCCTCATATCGAACAAACTAGGAAGATAGTAAGACGATTTAATGAATTATATGGTAAAGGAAAAGATATTTTAACTGTACCAGAAGCTCTTTTAAGTGAGATTTCAAGATTGCCAGGAATTGATGGTAATGTAAAAATGGGTAAAAGTTTGGGTAATGCAATCTATCTATCAGATAACAAAGAAATAATAGATAAAAAAGTAAGGATGGCTAAAACAGATACAAACCGTATACATTTAAACGATAAAGGAAACCCACAAGTTTGTACGGTAGCAACCTATCATAAAGCTTTTAATCTTAGTGATTATGGTAATTTGTGTGAGATGTGTAAAAATGCAACAATAGGATGCAGTGCTTGTAAAAAAGAATTAGCTGATGCACTTAATAAAGAGTTAGAGCCATTTAGGGACAGAAGAGCTTATTATGAAGAACGACCTAAAATAGTTGGAGAAATAATTGCTGAGGGAAGTAGGAAAGCAAACATAATAGGTGATAATATGGTATTGCATGTTAAGGATGCTATGCATTTGTTGATATGATTAAGTGTATAGTGTTATAGATGCTCATCCTAATCTTACACAAAGTGAACTGGAACGGTTTATGGAGACAGTGGAGAAATAGTTAATGTATTACCTGATGGAGCTTTTTATGTTGGCAAGATTATGCAGGTTGTACCACAAAATAAAACTATGGCTCAAGAAAAATTTACTGCTAATGTTCCGATAATGGATAGTGATATTTATCAAGGTGATAATGATTCTAATGGTAAGATGACCTTCTAAAATATTAGGAGGTCATTTTAATGAAAAAAAGAAATATGTACTTCAAAAATTTATTATTGAATCAAGCAATAGGAATCAATATCTCGAGCAAAAAAGCCTAAGAAGTACCAAAATATAGTCATTTTATATATTTGACACAAGCTCTATTGATTTCATTATTTGTAGAACAATAGGCAGTCAATTAAAGCTTGGGTTAATAATGAGTGGGTTTTATTGTTTAAGGGTCTTATTCTATATGTTATAATTACAAGATGTACAGTTTAATGTAAGTGCTTCAAAAGCAGGCGTCCTATCAAAACATAGGAAAAAATGATATGATTCCTTGGAAACAAGGAGGAAAAGATAATGAAAACAACAGATTCCATTAAGTTATGGAAAACCAGAATTGATAA
>Ga0334898_1003726_pt1 | contig 12029 bp, 14 predicted proteins | sample GraSluR3_MG_10_FD_207228 | JGI IMG/M metagenome (GOLD analysis project Ga0334898, IMG submission 207228) | Sludge microbial communities from methane-producing bioreactor in Wageningen University, Netherlands - Granular Sludge_3_08-R3 | ecosystem: Engineered > Bioreactor > Anaerobic >... | reverse complement strand
GCCGGAATGGTAATTCTGGGAGAAAACCACCAGTGCGGAAATCCGGAGGATGAATTGGGAACAACGGTATATCACGTCACTTTAAAGTCAAAGGTGCCGGTGATGACCATTAAAGGCAATATTTCGGGAATGATGGAAAATATTGTTGTACCATTGGATTTAACGAAAAAAACAAACGAACAGCTGTCGGCAGCACTCTATTATGGATTGGAGTATAATGCTGTAATTCACCTGATTTCGGTGTTGGCAGGCGGTATTAAAAAGAAGAAAAGCCGCATTTACAAAAAATTAAAAGAAGCAAAAGAGACGCTTGAACTCAACGGAGTTCATTGTAAAATGAAACTTTATAAACGTTCTGAAATACAGCCGTTTAAAAGAGTTTTGGAGTATGCTGACGCCGTTGATGCAGGAATGATTCTGTTGATGACTCACCAGGAAGGATATACCTACGACAATTATATAGGCGCTTTTGCACACCACATTATGAACCTGTCCAAAGTTTCCGTTTTAAGTATCACTTCTGTTTCGAACAATCACGATTTTGCGCCTTTTTTTAAAGCTTTGGTGGATCCGATCGGTGTTTTAATAAATAAATAGCAAATGCATTTGATTTTGATTGTCTTTTTGATTGTATCACTGGGAATTTTTCTGATACCGGAGCGGTTGAAAAACTGGAAGCCTTTTCTGTTAAGCATTGTTCAGGGCGCTGCTTTTTTCTATTTTGTCGTTCGGATTCCGGAAATTACAACCGCTGAAGCAAAATACCTTTTTTTTGAATGGATTCCGCCGTTGGGCCTGAACTTTGAGTTTTTGCTCGATGGATTGAGCATGGTATTTGCCCTGCTGGTTACCGGTATTGGTGCACTCATTTTTTTGTATGCCAAAGCTTATATGAAAAGTTACACCGGTACCGATAAGTTTTACCTGTACCTGATGCTTTTCAGTGCCGCTATGCTCGGTTTAGTATTATCGGCCAACCTCATTCAATTGTTTGTTTTCTGGGAATTAACCAGTTTTTTATCCTACTTTTTAATCAGTTTTTTTCACGAAAAAGAATCGGCCCGGAAAGCTGCTTTCCAGTCGTTATATATTACAGGTTTTGGCGGACTTGCCATGTTGGCGGGCATTATTCTTTTGGGCAGTGTTGTTGACAGTTATTCACTTCACGACTGGATAAACGGAGCCGAAAGCATCAGGCAAAGTAAATTTTATCTTCCCGGATTATTGTTGATTCTGACTGGTGTTTTTACCAAATCTGCCCAGTTTCCCTTTCATTTCTGGCTGCCCGGGGCAATGCAGGCGCCTGCTCCGGTCAGTTCATACCTCCACTCTGCCACCATGGTTAAGGCCGGTATATTTCTGCTTGCCCGACTAAGTCCCGTATTAGGCGGAACAAACGAGTGGATTTATATTGTTTCACTGATTGGGGTACTCACCATGCTCACCGGTTCTTATTTTGCCATTACGCAAACCGATTTAAAAGGAATTCTGGCCTACACTACCATCAACGCACTGGGGGTGTTGGTTTTACTTTTGGGAATTAATACCGGTGAATCGATAAAAGCAGCTATGCTTTTTTTATTCATTCATGCATTTTACAAGGCAACTCTTTTTATGGTTGCAGGCCTTATTGAAAAGAAAACAGGTACCCGCGAACTTTCAGAACTTGGCGGACTTGTGAAATATATGCCATTTACATTTATTATCGCCTTACTTGCTCTGCTCTCGATGGCCGGGTTGCCGCCGTTGCTGGGTTTTTTGGGAAAGGAATTAATTTATGAAGCAAAAGTACAGTCTCCGGGTATTGCATCGTTAGTGCTCATTTTGGGTGTAACTTCAAATGTGTTTATGGTGGCTGTGTCGTTGTTTTTTGCCCGTAAAGTGTTTCTTGGGAAACCAAAAACCTACAAAAAAAAGCCTGACGAAAAAGGTGCTGCATTTTTAATAGGACCCGGAATACTGGTGTTGCTTAGCCTGGTTTTGGGATTATTCCCGGGTAATCTCGGAACAGCTGTTATAAAACCGGCACTTGGTGTAGTTTCAAACGAAATGATTGATGTGAAACTGAAATTGTGGCACGGGTTTAATCAGGTTTTCTTTTTGAGTTTGCTCACCGTTATCCTTGGACTGCTGCTTTACCGGGCCATGGTAAAAAAGAAAAAGCTGACCGAAACCTGGCGTAAGGTAAACAGCGTGATTTTTTCGGTCGAGTTGGATGAAGTATTTGCCTGGGTAATGGATAAGTTTGTGAAAATTGCGCAGTTAAAAACAAAAACCGTTCAGCACGGATATCATCGCTTATATATCTTAACCATAATTGTATTTACTTCCCTTTTGCTGTGGTTTCAGGTATTTGTTATCCGGTCGTGGGAATTTGGGATTCCCTTTTCACTGAAGCCTTTTTATATTTCAGGGCTGGCAGTGGTTATTCTCGGAGCTGCCATAACAAGTGCCGTGTCGAGATCTCGGATTGTAACAATCATTTCCATGGGAGTGGCAGGCTATGGTATTTCCCTCATTTTTATGTATTACAGCGCCATCGATTTGGCGATAACTCAAATAATTGTTGAAACACTTACCGTGGTTATGTTTATGGCCATTTTACAGCGACTACCGCGTTTTGCAGTTTTATCTTCCCGACGAACCAGGCTTCGCGATTTTATTATCGCCCTAAGTTTTGGAGCAGTTATGACTATTTTGGCGATAAAAGCGGTGAATGTAAATCTTAACCCAACCATTTCCGATTTTTTTATTGAAAACAGTTACAGCAGGGCTTTTGGCGAAAATGTGGTGAATGTAATTTTGGTAGATTTCAGGGCACTCGATACGCTTGGAGAAGTTACAGTGCTTACAATTGCAGCCACCGGTGTTTTTCTTCTTCTGAAAACTAAAAACAAAAAGTTATGAATTCGGTGATTTTACAACTTGCAGCAAAATACCTGAGATGGTTGCTTATTGTGTTTTCCGTTTTGGCACTTATCAGAGGGCACAACAACCCGGGAGGTGGTTTTATCGGTGGATTGATGGCCGGTTTGGCTGTTGTTTACAGGGGGTTTGCTTATGATGCTTTTCTAATTAAAGAGCGTATGCAGAATTGGCCCGAGTGGATGATTGCCGGAGGATTATTTGGTATTTTGCTGAGTTTCCTGCCCTCCCTGTTATCAGGAAAAACCCTGATGGCGGGAGTATGGTTAAAAATACCACTCCCGCTTATTGGTGAATTAAAACTTGGTTCTCCCTTCCTTTTTGATATAGGAGTATTTTTTACAGTAATTGGTGTAACGCTAATGTTTGTTTTTTCTTTAACACAAAAAAGATAATGGAATTACTTTTAGCCATAGTAGTAGGAATTTTATACACTGCCGGAGTTTATTTGATGCTGCGCCGAAGTATATTAAAATTTATTATCGGGTTGATTTTTATGAGCAATGCCACCAACCTGCTGGTGTTTCTGTCGGCCGGATTGGTTTCGGGGAGTCCGGTTTTTGTTGACGGCCAAAAAGTGAATGCCGGAACAATGGCCGATCCGCTTCCGCAGGCATTGGTGCTTACTGCAATTGTAATCGGCCTGGGAATTGTAGTTTTTACGCTGGCACTTAAATATAAATTTTTTGAATTAACCGGCACTGACGATCTTGATCAGTTGAAAAAAACCGACGATTGATGATAACACTTGTTGCGCTTCCCATATTGATTCCGTTTATGCTCATTATCGGCATGCTTATTTGCCGGTCGGATAAACTTGCCCGCTGGCTGGGACCGGTTGCATCGGGGTTGCTGTTACTGCTCTCGGTAATTTTGTTTGTACTGGTACAAAAACACGGAGTACTGGCCCTGCAAATGGGAGGGTGGGAGGCTCCGTTCGGAATTACACTCGTGGTGGATTACCTGAGTGCACTTATGCTTATTGTTGCAGCTGTGATTCTTTTTGCTGTTGCTGTTTATGCGCTTCATTTTTTACCCGAATCCATCAAAATTAACCGCTTTTTTATCTTTTTTTTCGGGCTTGCTATGGGAATGAACGGCTCATTTATTACCGGCGACGTATTTAATCTTTTTGTGTGGTTCGAGGTGATGCTGATGTCGTCTTTTGTGCTGATAACCCTGGGGCGTTCCAAAGAACAGCTCGAGGGCGGAATTAAGTATCTTGCCCTCAATCTGGTCGGGTCGCTTCTTTTTCTGGCAGGGGTAGGGCTACTCTACGGAAAAACGGGCACGCTGAATATGGCACATTTGGCGCATATACTGAAAAATGACGACCAGGCAATTTTGATGAATACTTCTGCTGTATTGTTTTTTATAGCTTTCGGAATTAAAGCAGCCGTATTTCCACTCTATTTTTGGTTACCTGCATCGTATCACACTCCCAATATTACCGTTTCATCGTTGTTTGCGGGGTTGCTTACCAAGGTCGGTGTTTACACGTTCATTCGTTTTTTTACCCTGTTTTTTGTACACGATCCGCAGTTCTGGCACCAGATGTTACTTGTAATTGCAGGGTTGACGATGGTTGCCGGAGGGTTGGCTGCAGCGGCGCATTACGAAACCCGTCGTATTCTTTCCTATCATATTATCAGCCAGATAGGTTATATGATAATGGGATTGGGTATCTTTACGCCACTTGCCATTGCCGGCGCGGTGTTTTTTACCCTGCACAACATGATTGCCAAAACCAATACATTCTTGGTTTCGGGGATGATAAACAAAGCAAGGGGTACTTTTGAGCTCAAAGAAATAGGAGGATTGTTCAAAGAGAGTCCGCTCACTGCCATTCTTTTTATAGTTCCCGCTTTTGCCCTGGCCGGCGTTCCGCCCATTTCGGGGTTTTTTGCTAAATTTATACTTATAAAAGCCGGCATTGAAAATGGTAATTACATCATTACTGCTGTTGCCATCCTTACCGGAATGCTCACGCTCTATTCCATGATAAAAATATGGAATGAAGCTTTTTTAAAAAAACAACCCGACAATGGTAATCCGGGCAAAAAATACACATTTGGGTTTGCCGGGTACTTTCCGTCGGTATTGCTGGGAATTATCAGTATTTTAATGGGAGTTTTCGCCATGTATGTTTTTGGTTATACCATGGAAGCTGCCCATCAACTTATTAATCCTGATTTGTATATTGAAACGGTTTTGAAAGGGGGAAATCCATGAAAATAATAAAGAAAATTTATTTTACGCTCGAATTTATAGCGTATTACCTGTATAACCTGGCAAAAGCCAATTTATATATTGCCTGGGATATTTTAACACCCAAAATGCACATGAAACCGGCTTTTATGGAAATACCCGTAAAACTGAAATCTGACTTTGGATTACTGCTTTTCAGTAATTTACTTTCAATGACTCCGGGAACAATAAGTATCGATATTAGCAAAGATAAAAAAACAGTGCAGGTGCATGTTTTGTATTATACAACTGATGAACTTGTGTTGAGCGAGTTTTTTAGAATGCAGAAAAAAATAGATCGTATAACTGGTTAAATTATGGAATACGACATTTCAATAGGTGTATTAATTGTTTCGTTTTCGTTTTTGCTGGCTGCTCTGGTGTTAGCCTTTATTCGCCTTTTAAAAGGTCCGTCGATTAACGACCGGGTTGCAGCCATGGATGTTATAGCCGTTGTGGTTATGGCGTTTATTGTGGTGTACAGCGTTTTAATCGATAACGATATCTACCTGGATTTACCTGTAATTATTTCTTTGATTTCCTTTATTGGTACCGTTGCAGTTTCAACCTATTTAAAACACAGACATGGCTAAAATAATTATATCGATATTGCTGCTGGCCGGTTCTTTTTTCATTTTAATCGCTTCAATCGGCTTAATTCGTTTAAAAGATTTGTATAGCAGGCTGCATGCAGCTACAAAAGCCCCGTCGTTTGGAATATTTTTAATACTGATTGGAGTTTCGGTTTATTTTAACACGCCAATGGTGTATATCAAAAGTCTGTTTGTGGTGGCTTTTATCTATCTTACTGCACCTCTGGCTGCACATGCCATTCTAAAATCATTTCGGGAGGAGGATAAAGACAAGCCTGAAAAAAAGCAGTGATTTTGTGTTGTTTCTCTTGAATTTTTAGAACAGCCTTTAAAACTTTTACTAAGTTTGGGGTGTTATTATTTTCGGAAATGGTGTTACCGGATAATGGTTCGCTCATGAACAGAGCAATTGTTTCGGGAGAAATAGCAGAGATTAATATCTGAACCATAAATTTTTAATCGATGCATGAAATTTCAGAAGAATTAAAATTCAAACTGGGGCAGCTTGAAAAATGGTATTCCCAAAGAAAGGGGGCGATTGTGGCTTTTTCAGGTGGAATCGATTCCACACTGGTTTTGTTTTTTGCCCGCAGGTTTCAGGGGAAAAACAATGCCATCGGGGTCATTTCCAAATCTGAAAGTTTAAAGAAAAAAGATTTTGAGCTGGCCCGGTCCATTTGCCGGCAGTTCGATATTCAGCTGGAGGTTATCAAAACCAACGAATTATCCGATGAAAGGTACAATCAGAATCCCATAAACAGGTGTTTTTTCTGTAAAGATCATCTTTACAATGATTTAAGCAAAATTTTGGATAAATATCCCGGTTTTGAAGTATTGAACGGAACCAATTATGATGATTTTGGTGATTACCGTCCGGGATTGAAAGCTGCAACAAAGTACCATATTTTATCTCCGCTGGCCGATTGTAAAATAAGCAAAGAAGAAATAAGGCAACTCGCACGGTATTTTAATTTACCGAATTGGGATAAACCTGCCAGCCCGTGCCTCAGTTCCCGGATTCCGTATAACCACGTTGTGACCTACAAAAAACTGCAGCAGATAGAAGAAGCTGAAGATTATCTGAACGGGTTGGGATTCGATGAAGTAAGAGTGAGGCATTACGATTCTTTAGGAAAAATTGAAGTGCCCCAAAACCAGCTCGGGCGATTGCTTTTACTAAAAAATCAGGTCGCTGAAAAATTTTCTTCCATTGGTTTCGAAAAATGTGAGATTGATTCCGAGGGGCTTGTCTCCGGAAAATTGAACCGGGTTATAAATAAAGTGAATTAAGAACAATGCAAAAAATACTTTATTACGATTGTTTTGCAGGTATAAGCGGAGACATGAACCTGGGGGCATTGATTGATCTTGGGGTGGATCCGGAATACCTGAAAATTGAATTTCGAAAGTTGAAAATCGACGGCTTCCGTCTTGAAGTCAAAGCGGAAAAAAGACGCGGCATCAGTGGCATTAAAGCAGAAGTTGTTATCGATAATCCGGAAAATGAAAAACACCGGCACCTGCATCATATTGAAACCCTGATAAATGATGCTGAATTGCCTGATAATGTGAAAGAAACAGCGCTGAAAATTTTTGGTTTGGTGGCCGAAGCCGAAGCTAAAATTCACGATATACCCATACAAAAAGTTCATTTTCACGAGGTTGGGGCGCTTGATTCCATTGCCGATATTGTGGGAGCAGCCATTTGTCTCGATTATCTGAAAGTGGATAAAGTGATGGCATCTCCGGTGCAGTTAGGGGGAGGAACCGTAAAATGTGCTCACGGTATCATGCCTGTCCCGGCGCCTGCTACCGCCGAAATACTAAAAAATATTCCGGTGAAAACGGGTCTGGTAAACTATGAAGCCACCACGCCGACCGGAGCTGCTATTCTTGCGGCAACCGTTCACGAGTTTACCCCGGCTGTAAATTTTGATGTGCAAAAAGTGGGATACGGTTTGGGAACGAAGGATACCGAAGTTCCCAATGTTTTACGGGTTTTTCTTGCCGAGGCAGAAGAGGCGGAAAAAGATTCGATTCAAAGCGAGGCTGTTTTGCTGGCGTGCAATATCGACGACCTGAGCCCCGAAAACTATGAGTATGCCATGGACCTTTTATTTGAAGCAGGCGCCGCGGACGTGTGGATTGAACCCATCATCATGAAAAAATCGAGACCTGCAAACAAGCTTTGCGTATTATGTAATCCCCAGGATGCCGCGAAAATGAAGACCATTTTGTTTACGCATACGAGCACTATTGGCCTGCGGGAAACATTGCTCAATAAATATGCGCTTTTGCGCCAAGAGCGAAAAGTACAGACACCGTATGGAGATGTACGGATGAAACAAAGTTTTTACAGAGGAAAACTCGTAAACTCAAAGCCGGAACTGGAAGACTGTAAAAAGCTGGCTAAAAAGCACGACGTTCCGGTTTGGAAGATTCAGGAATCGGTATTTAAAAATCTGGAGGATGGAAGTAGTTAAATTACTTGAAAACTATAAAGAAGGTTCGGCCAGCCTGCAGGAAACTTTGCAGTTGTTGAGAGAGCAGGGCATTGAAGACCTGGGGTTTGCAAAGATTGACACCGACCGGCAGGTCCGGACAGGAATTCCTGAAGTTATCTACTCCGCGGGGAAAACGAAAGAGCAGATCAAACAAATTGTTGAACGCATGTACCGGTCCGGAATCGACATTCTGGCCACACGTGCTTCCGAAGAAGTATTTGAAGGTGTAAAAGAGATAGTACCAGATGCCCGGTTTAATTCCCTCGCAAAAACCATTGTTTTTCACCACAACCATCAGGAAAAAACCGATGGGTATATTGCCATAGTTGCTGCCGGAACTTCCGACATGCCGGTTGCGGAAGAAGCTGCAGAAACGGCAGGATTTCTGGGAAACAACGTAGAACGGGTTTACGATGTCGGTGTAGCAGGAATTCACCGCCTTTTTAGTAAAATAGAACTTATAAAAGGTGCAAGAGTGATTATTGTTGTTGCCGGTATGGAGGGCGCACTGCCGAGCGTCGTAGGCGGACTGGTTGACAAACCGGTTATAGCAGTGCCAACCAGCGTTGGCTATGGCGCCAATTTAGGCGGCATAACTGCGTTGCTGGCCATGCTGAACAGTTGCGCAGCCGGAATCAGTGTGGTGAATATCGATAACGGATTTGGGGCAGCATGCCAGGCAAGTTTAATCAATAAATTAAAGTAAGTTGTTCGGGATGAAAGAATTGTATTTGTTATATGGAACAGCGGCATCTCTGGGATTTTTCCACACCATTTTAGGTCCCGACCATTATGTGCCGTTTATTGTTTTAAGCAAGGCGCGGAATTGGTCGAAATCAAAAACCCTTTGGGTAACTTTTATTTCCGGGATTGGACATGTGGGCAGTACAGTGTTGCTCGGCTTTTTGGGTGTTGCTCTGGGACTAAGTATCAATAAACTGGAATCCATTGAAATGTTCAGAGGGGAAATTGCAGGCTGGATGCTTTTTGTTTTTGGACTTATCTATTTTTTCTACGGCGTTTACAGACAAATGAAAAGAAACGGGCATGGGCATGTGCATCATCCTGTTTTTAGCTTTTTATTGCCGAAAAAAGCACGTCGAATGCACCACCTGCCCACTGATGAAAACGAAGCGGAAAAGAAAAAACAGGCCGGGATAACCTCCTGGATGCTCTTCCTGATCTTTGTACTCGGGCCCTGCGAGGTGCTCATTCCGTTGCTGATTTTTCCGGCGGCTGAACACAGCACCATCGGAATTGTGATGGTAGCACTTATTTTTGGTATTGCCACGGTTGCTACCATGCTGGGTATTGTTTACCTCGGATTTAAAGGCTCGAAACACCTGAATTTAAAGCAGAAAAGTGAATTTGTACATATTGCCGCCGGATTGGTCATCGCCTTTCTCGGTGTTAGTATTCTGTTCTTTGGGTGGTGATTGTTTTTGACAGATCGTCCGGATTTCTTTCTGATAAACTTTTTGGGTTGAATTGCTTTTTTTATTTTTAACGAAAACTTAAAAAAACGTCGGAATATGTCAGGACACAGCAAATGGTCAACCATCAAAAGAAAGAAGGGAGCGGCGGATGCCAAACGTTCCAAAATGTTTTCCAAACTCTCGAAGGAGATTACGGTTGCTGCCAAAGTAGGCGGCGCTGATATCGATGCCAATCCGCGCCTGCGACTGGCCGTGCAAAACGCCAAAGGGCAGAACATGTCGAAAGATGTAATTGAACGCGCCATCAACAAAGCTGAAAAAGATACTTCCAGTTTCGAGGAAATGACCTTTGAAGGTTACGGCCCCGGGGGAATCGCCATTTTTGTGGAGTGCCTTTCAGATAACAATAACCGCACGGTGGGAAGTGTGCGATCGGCATTTACAAAAAACAATGGTCATTTGGGAACTAATGGTTCAGTTGCATTTCTGTTCGATACCAAAGGCGTTTTTGTGGTACCCGATAACGACAAAACAAATGACGAGGATTTTGAACTTGAAATGATTGATGCCGGGGCGGAAGAGATGGAAGAGAACGACGGATTTATTGAAATCACATCGGCCATGGAAGATTTCGGAAGTGTTTCCAAAAAACTGGAAGAACTGGGAGTAGAGCCCGAAAGCCAGGGTTTACAGCGTATTCCAACTACCACAACGGCTTTGGAAGTTGATGAAGCTAAAAAAGTGTTGCGGCTGGTGGAACGTCTGGAGGAGGACGACGATGTGCAGAATGTGTACCACAACCTGGAAATCACGCCCGAGTTGGAGGCAGCGCTGGCCGAAGAATGACTTTTGCATGTTTATGGGAAAAAACCTGATTGTGTCACAGACAATGGTAGCGGATTTTTAGCGTTAAACAATTAATGGATTTTTGAATTATATTTGCAACCTCAATTGAGGAGAAACATGAGGGCACTGTTTTTATTTTTATCGGGTCTGTTTTTTTGCCAGCTGTTGGCTGCACAGGTAACTTTTCCTGCTGCATCCCAAAATAATTTTACGATAGATTCTTTACCGGCAGGCTCCGACTCATTATCACTTCAGTTTCTCGATGATTTGACCATTAACCAGGATGCGAGATTAAACAAGATGCTGAAATGGCATGTGGAGAATAACAGGAAACGCGACGGGATGGATGGTTACCGGGTTGAAATTTACTTTAGTTCTGCACTGAATGCCAAAAATCAGGCATTAAAAAAGAAAAAGGAATTTTTATCGAAATACCCCGATTACAACGTGCATGTGAAATATACCGCCCCTAATTTTAGGGTGCGTGTTGGCGATTTCAGAACAAAAAACGAAGCATTAAAATTGCATAAACAAATTCAGAAAGATTATCCCGGCGCTTTTATCGTTCCGGATATTATCGATTTTCCGCAGTTGAAACCCAAAAATTATGAGCGACCAGATTAAGCACGAATGTGGCATTGCATTAATTCGCTTGTTAAAGCCTTTATCGTATTACAAAGAAAAATACGGCACGTGGAGATACGGCCTGAACAAGTTGTACCTGCTGATGGAAAAACAACACAACCGCGGGCAGGACGGCGCCGGAATGGTTTGTGTAAAAGACCATCTTTCGCCCGGAAGCACCTATATCAACAGGTACAGATCCATCAACCAGAATCCCATACTCGATGTTTTCGATAAAGTAAATAAACCCCTGAAAAAGGCGCAGCGTAAAGGAGTTGATGTGGAAAACTGCGACTGGGCTTATCAACATTATCCTTTTGCCGGCGAACTTTATCTGGGCCATTTGCGCTACGGAACTTTCGGGAAAAACAGCATCGATTTTGTACATCCGGTAATGCGGCAAAACAACTGGAAATCGAGAAACCTGGTGCTTGCCGGTAATTTTAACCTAACCAATACCGACGAGCTTTTCAAAGTTCTAATTGAACTGGGACAACACCCCAAAGCTTATACCGACACCGTAACCGCACTGGAGAAAGTGGGCCATTTTCTCGATGAAGAGAACCAGTTGCTATTCAGAAAATATAAAAATGAAGGGTACAAAAACGACGAAATTTCTCCGTTGATCGAAGAAAACCTCGACATTCAGAATATTTTGGAACGCGCTACCAAAGACTGGGACGGCGGTTATGCCATGGCCGGGCTCATTGGCCACGGCGACGCTTTTGTAGTACGCGATCCGTGGGGAATTCGTCCGGCGCATTATTACCATGACGAGGAAATTGTTGTAGTGGCTTCCGAAAGACCGGTAATTCAAACTGTGATGAATGTAGGCTGGGATAAAGTACATGAAA
>Ga0334898_1003724_pt1 | contig 12030 bp, 9 predicted proteins | sample GraSluR3_MG_10_FD_207228 | JGI IMG/M metagenome (GOLD analysis project Ga0334898, IMG submission 207228) | Sludge microbial communities from methane-producing bioreactor in Wageningen University, Netherlands - Granular Sludge_3_08-R3 | ecosystem: Engineered > Bioreactor > Anaerobic > Unclassified... | reverse complement strand
CGGTAGAGAATACCATCTTTTCCAGTATGAAGGTGCCCCTGATGCAGAATATGTCATTATAATAATGGGCTCAGGCTGTGAGACGGTTCAGGAAACTGTACAATACCTGACAGGAAAAGGCGAAAAAATAGGTCTGATAAAAGTTCGTTTATTCAGACCGTTCTCAGTTAAGCATTTATATCAGGCCATACCTGAGACAACCAAAAAATTATGTGTTTTAGATAGAACCAAAGAGCCGGGCAGTGCAGGAGAGCCATTGTATATTGAAGCCCTGTCTGGAATTAATGAGTATATGAGTGAGAATAACATTGATAGAAAAATAAAGGTCATTGGCGGAAGATATGGCTTATCATCAAAAGAATTCACACCTGCCATGGTCATGGGAGTATTCGATGAGATAAAGAAAGAAAAACCCATGAATCATTTTACCGTTGGCATTAATGACGATGTAACTCATAAGAGTGTTAAATACCCGGAACATTTTCACATTGAACCAGCTGATAGAGTCCGGGCTGTATTTTATGGATTAGGCTCAGACGGAACCGTTAGCGCAAACAAGAGTTCTATTAAAATAATCGGTGAAGAAACTGATAACTTTGCCCAGGGATATTTTGTCTATGATTCCAGAAAAGCAGGATCGTTAACAATTTCTCATTTACGTTTTGGCAAAGCCCCAATCCATTCACCATACCTGATTGAAAAAGCAAACTTTATCGGTTGTCATCAGTTCCCGTTTTTAGAAAAATATGATGTTTTGAAGCATGCTGAGGATAGTGCCGTATTACTCTTAAACAGCCCGTATCCTGCTGAAGAAGTATGGGATAAAATTCCCAAAGAAGTGCAGGAAAAGATTATTGAAAAAAAGATTAAACTATATGCTATCAATGCATATCAAATTGCGAAAGAAACCGGTCTTGGGGTTAGAATTAACACAGTAATGCAGACAGCATTCTTCCTGTTAAGCAAAATATTACCAGAAGATGTTGCTATTGATAAGATTAAACAGTTTATTAAAAAATCTTATGGTACTAAGGGGGAGGCAGTTCTTAACAAAAATAACCAGGCGGTTGACCTGGCTAAAGAATCTATACAGGAGATAAAAATACCTGTCAAAGCTGAGGGTACCATCAGTAAGAAAGAAACCGTTTCTCCCGAGGCACCTGAGTTTGTACGTGAAGTAACTGCCAGGATGATAGCACAAGAGGGAGATGATATTCCGGTAAGTGCCTTTGAACCTGATGGAACATTCCCATCCGGAACTACCAAATGGGAAAAAAGAAATATAGCCCAGGAAATTCCAGAATGGGATGTGGATACCTGTATCCAATGTGGAAATTGTGCCTTTGTCTGTCCTCATGCAGTTATTAGAAGTAAGGTTTTCTCTCCTGATTTACTTGCTGATGCACCGAAAGGCTTTAAATCTGCCGACAGCAAGGCTAAGTCATTCCCGGGGCAAAAGTTTACACTGCAAATCTCTCCAGAAGATTGTACCGGTTGTGGCTTATGCGTAGAGGCATGTCCCGCTAAAAACAAGCAAGAGCCTGGTAAAAAAGCCATTAATATGGTATCTGTGGAAAAGACTCAGGAACAGGAAAAGAAAAATTGGAAGTTCTTTGAAAGTATTCCATTGGTTGACCGAGAAAAACTGCAGCTTAATCGAATTAGAGATTTACAATTTACCCTGCCGTTGTTTGAGTACTCAGGAGCCTGTGCCGGTTGTGGAGAAACCCCTTATTTAAAGCTGATAAGTCAATTATTTGGGGATAGAATGATTGTAGCCAATGCCACTGGTTGTTCCTCGATTTATGGTGGTAATTTGCCGGCAACTCCCTACACCTGTAATCAGGATGGTCATGGACCTGCCTGGTCAAACTCTCTCTTTGAAGATAATGCTGAATTTGGTTATGGATTTAGATTAGCGATAGACCAGCAGAAAAAAATGGCTATTAATTTATTAGAACAGCTTAAAGATGAAATCGGTAAAGAGCTTGTTGATGAGCTCATCAATTCACCACAGGCTAATGATGAAGAAATTCAACAACAGAGAGAAAGAGTGGAGCAATTGCATAAAAAAATACAGAGTATTTCTAGAGAAGAAGCCCGACAGTTAGAGAGTCTGTCAGAATCTCTAATACAGAAAAGTGTCTGGATAATTGGCGGAGACGGTTGGGCCTATGATATTGGTTATGGAGGACTTGACCATGTAATTGCGCAGAAGCAGAATGTAAATATCCTGGTATTGGATACTGAAGTCTATTCTAATACTGGAGGACAGATGTCCAAAGCTACCCCTTTAGGTGCTGTTGCAAAGTTTGCTGCGGGCGGAAAAGATATGGCCAAAAAAGACCTTGCCCTTATGGCAGTTAACTATGGTAGTGCATATGTGGCAAGGATTGCACTGGGAGCAGACATGAATCATACTATAAAAGTATTCCGTGAAGCCGAAGCCTATAATGGTCCTTCCATGATTGTTGCCTATTCACATTGTGCAGGGCACGGCTATGACCTGAGAAACGGGTTAAAGCAACAGAAAGCAGCAGTAGCATCAGGATACTGGCCATTAATGCGTTATAATCCGGAACTAAAGAAAGAAGGCAAGAATCCATTCTTGCTGGACAGCAAAGCTCCCAGTATCCAGTTGGAAGAGTATATTTATGCTGAAAACAGGTACAGAATACTAACTTACAGTAAACCTGAGATTGCCAAAGAATATTATAAAAGAGCCCAGGCAGAAGTAATGAATCGCTGGAAAATATATGAAAAGTGGGCAAAAGATGAGGATTCTCAAAAATAAATATGAAATAGGGGGATAAAGAGATGATTGATTTAAGTACTGATTATTTAGGGATTAAATTAAAAAATCCTTTGGTAGCCTCTGCTTCTCCGTTATGTGAAAATATTGAAAACATCATGCAGATGGAAAAAAACGGAATTGCTGCTATAGTCATGCATTCACTTTTTGAGGAGCAAGTTGCCCTGCAGGAAAAAGAATTGAATTATGCTTTGACACAACAAACCGAGAGCTATGCTGAATCATTGAGCTATTTTCCCGATATAAATGATTATCATTTTGCCCCTGATGAGTATGTAGAATATATTAACAAAGTAAAAAAGGCTGTCAATATACCAATTATTGGCAGCCTGAATGGAATTTCAAATAGCGGATGGATTCGTTATGGCAAAAAAATTGAAGAGGCAGGTGCGGATGCTCTTGAGCTCAATATTTATTATTTACCTACTAAAAAAACAAACACTTGTCAGGAAATAGAACAAAAATACCTTGACCTGGTAAAAGAATTAAGACAGAATATAACAATACCCATCGCAATAAAGCTCGGTCCTTATTTCAGCTCTATTCCGGGGATTGTTCATAAAATTGTTGAAGAAGGCGCTAATGGACTGGTATTATTTAATCGTTTTTATCAGCCTGATGTTGACTTGATTGAAATGGCTGTTAATCCTAATTTGGAGTTAAGCAGTTCTTCGGAATTAAGATTGAGACTGAGATGGGTTGCTATGCTTTACAAGAATATAAAGGCAGATCTGGCAATTACCGGGGGTGTGCACACTGTAGAGGATATTATTAAAGGTATTTTAGTGGGGGCAAATGTAACTATGATGACCTCAGCTCTATTAGCACAGGGTATTCCCTATATTGACAATTTAGTCAAAGGAACTGAAGAATGGCTGAGAAGAAACCATTATAATTCTATAAATGAAGTCAGAGGTCTTTTAAGCACGCAGAATATTAAAGAAACAGATGCCTTTGAAAGGGCAAATTATATGAAAGTATTAAAATCCTATCACCTCGAGTAATTTATTTAACCATAAAAAGATTAAAATAAGATAGATGATAATTTTGCACCTGAAGTCCAAAGTTGGAAAGAATATTTCTTAAGAAAAATTATGGCTAAAGGTATAAATAAAAAATCAAAAGAAAAAGAGCAAAAAAGTTAAATACATTTTAGAGGTTCTAAAAGCCACCCGCTATACGGGTGTGATATTTACTATAAAAACAAAGTAAAAGTTTTAAATCAGAGATAAATCAGAAAGAAAGGCAATACATGGAGCAAATATTCGGAATAGACTGGGCGCATATTCCTGAAACAATCAACCCGGTACTGGTATCTTTTGGCCAGTTTAAAATATACTGGTATGGATTGATGTATCCACTGGCTTTTCTGACCGCTTTTTCTATTGCTATTTACCGTATCCGGTCAGAAAAATTAATTTTCAAAGAATCCACAGTCCTGGATTTTCTCATCTGGGCGATTGTTATGCTGGTTATAGGTGCCAGAATAGGGCATGTTATCTCTTCAGACATAAGTTATTATTTATCTAACCCGTTTAGTATAATAATGCCTTTTGATTTTTCTGGAGGATTTCATTATACGGGAATTTTAGGAATGTCCTATCATGGCGGAATGCTTGGGATTGTTCTAGCGTATATAGTATTTTGCCATAAAAGAAAAATCAATCACTGGCAGTTTGCTGATATGGGAGTCCCGGGTATACCTGCTGGTTATACCTTTGGCAGACTGGGTAATTTTATAAATGGCGAACTATATGGAAAGGCTACAGATTTGCCCTGGGGGATGTATTTTCCTGCAGATCCTGCAAATCAGTTAAGGCATCCTACCCAGCTCTATGAGGCACTTTTCGAAGGGGTTGTTCTCTTTATTATTTTATGGTGGTTGCGTAAAAAGAAATGGTTTAATGGGTTAACCTTAAGTATTTATTTTATCGGGTATGGTATTGTCAGATTTTTAAATGAATTTCTTCGGGAACCATCCCCTATGAGCGAGCATAAGTACCTTGGTTTTATGAATTTAGCCCAGTTAATGTCTGTGCTGATGATTATTGGGGGAATCATTCTTGTTATGTTCAGAAAGGACAAGCCATATTTACCTATAACCAGGGAGGAAAACAATGAATAGTCAATTTTTCTTATTTTTAGGAATAATTGCATTGGTAGCTTTGTTGTTTAAAGACGGATATCTGAATATATAATTATTGTACTTATTACGAAAATTGAATCATGATAAAGAAAAATAATAAAAACTTATTTCAGGTGGGGGATAAAAATATGTTAAAGGATTTAATTTTAAAAAACAGAAGCTATAGACGTTTTGATGAAAGCAAAAAGATAAGTAAGGAAGAAATGTTAGATCTAATAGACCTGGCTAGATTGTCACCCTCTGCTGCCAACAGACAGCCTCTCAAATACTATCTTTCCAGTACCCGGGAAACAAATGAAAAAATATTCAGTACACTTGCCTGGGCCGGTTATCTAAAAGACTGGAAGGGGCCGGTAAAAGGTGAGAGACCAACTGCCTATATTATTATTCTTGGCGATAGAAATATTACTGAAAACTACGGCATTGATCCTGGAATTGTAGCACAGAGTATTTTACTTGGAGCCACCGAAAAGGGACTGGGTGGCTGTATGTTCGGTTCAGTAGCCCGGGATAGCCTGAGAAAACTCTTAAACATTTCCTCGCAATACGAGATATTATATGCACTTGCCCTTGGCTATCCTGTTGAAAAAATTCAAATTGAAAATATAGATGAAAATGGAGATATCAAATACTGGCGAGATAACAATCAGGTTCATCATGTGCCAAAAAGAAGTATTTCTGAACTTATTATTTCCTGAGGATAATCATTAAAAATTTTAGAAAAAATAAGGTGAAATCTTGAAATTAATTCGCGTTACCCTGTGGTGGATTTTTGTACTTTCAATTCCTGTTTTATTAATTTCTACCGTAGTCAGGCTGGAAGTTAATTTTCTACCATTTTATGAGTATGAATATGATAAAAATAATATTAGTCAGGTAACAGGCTTTGACAGCCGCCAGCTGGGGATAATTACCAGGCATTTAATACAATATTTCAATGGCCGAGTTGAAAGCCCTCAGCTTATTGTTGAAAAAAATAATGAGACATTGTACTTATTCCACGACCATGAAATTGTGCACCTGGAAGATGTAAAGGAAGTTTTCCAGGCTGTTTTCCTGATACAATATATCGCTATGGGCTATTTCTTCTTTTACCTGCTTATAAATATTATTTTTAGAAGGAAGAATAAGCTGTTATATTTCTGGAGGGGCTTGAAAAGTGGTAGTACTTTAACTGTTATCCTGATGGCTCTTCTGGGAATAGGAATTTTTGTTGGTTTCCATCGCCTTTTTATCCAGTTTCATTACCTGGTTTTCGGTGATCCGCAGACTTCTCCCTGGATACTGGATCCCAGGACTGATCACCTGGTAATGATGTATCCCCTGAATTTCTGGCAGGATGCTGCTATTTTTGGAGCTCTAGCAATTTTAGCTATATCTATCTTTCTTATAATATTCAGCTGGTTGATGTTATTAGGCTCCCGGAGTAGTAAAAGATAAAACAAAGATTAATCAGATTGTGGAAAAGGTTAACATGATAACAGTTCCTTTTTTTATTTCCATTATTGTAAATGCAGCTATTGGGACTTTGCCCGTACTTGGCCCAGTTATATCCGGGTTCTCTGCCGGCATTATTATTGGCAGGGAAAATACTGCTATGGTAATAGGCTTTTTAGGTTCCATTTTTGGCGGGGTATTTTGTCGGATTTTCTTATTATATCCGGATAATACCTGGCATTTCCGCTTGTTACAATTATTGGGAAGCAATATAGGAGAATACTTAGAGGTTATTATTCGAGGGAACATATTTTTCTCTGCCCTTTATTTTGGGCTGTTGGGAATGCTGGGAGGTTTTCTGGGAGCCCTGTTATCATTGGAATTAAAAAACAAAAAGAATCAATAGAAATGAATATTTAAAAAATAAATAGAATAACAGGAGGCAAAAATGTCTTTAGCCATTAATACTACTATTCCTGAAGGAATAGTCCTGGCGGCAGACAGCCGTCAGTCATATCGAAATCGAAAGGGCATGGCTAGAATAGGAAGTGACAATGCATCAAAACTTTTTCAATTAAATCAAAGAATGGGCATAGCAGTAACAGGTCTTGCTTTTCTCCCGGAAAATGGTGTCCTGAAAAGCATAAGCAGTTACATAAAAGAATTTATCAAAAATAATCAATTAGAGAAGTATTCTGTGGAAAAAACAGCAGACCAGCTTATCCGTTTGTTTAATGAAAAATATGAATGGGAAAAACAATTAGAGCAGGCGAAACAGCGAATTGAAAGGGATTTGCTAATAAAAAAATGTGAAATACAGGAGATAACAAAAAAGGAATATCATATTGATTTTCGCTATAAAGATCCCCAGGGTACACTCAGAAGCGGTATAGGCAGGATTGATCCGGTTAGTTTTATCGTTGCCGGTATTAACCCTGATGGTTCGCACCAGGTATTTACCTGCCATATTCCCGGAGATAAAAAGAAAACCAGGGATAGCAAAGAAAGGGGACGCGAGTATGGAGCAAGCTGGGTTGGTCAGACAGATGTGGTTTCCAGGATAGTCTTGGGATTTGACGGCAGAATTGGTCATTTACCTTTTGTGGAACAGGCTGGTAACCAATCAGACAGGGATATAATTGGGAAACAGCTGCGAAGTCTGGAATATGTTATTCAATGGGGGACTATGACCCTTCAGGATGCCATTGATTTTTGCACCTTAATGATTGAGACAACCTCAGCAATTCAGAGATTCTCTGATGGGATAAAGGCTAATCCCGGGGATTTGCCTGGAGTTGGCGGACCGGTAGAGGTATTGACTATTACTTCGGAAGAAGGTTTTAAATGGGTTCGTAAGAAAAAAATTGTTGTCCGTGACCATCTCAGCAATGAATGAAAATTTAAAGAAGTTCATAGACTGCCTGTCGAAATGCTTTTCCCCTGTCAAACTCATTTATAAACAGCCCGAAACTGGTAGCCGCAGGTGAAAGTAAAATATTGGTTCCCGGTTTTGCCAGGCAGTAAGCATTGTTAACCGCTTCCAGCATTGACTGGCAGATGTGGATTTTCTTTTGAAAATTGTTTTCTTCTAACTTTTTTATTATTATTTCAGAGGCATCATATTCCGGATGCCTGAGAACAAACAGCTGTACAATATTATTACTGTTTATTATATTACGGCACAGACAATCATAGTTTAATCTTTTATCTTTTCCTCCCAGAATAAGAATCAGGGGGGTTTCAGGGAATGACTGTATTGCTGCTGCAGCAGCTTCCGGGGTGGTGGCACAGGTATCGTTATAAAAATTAATTCTCTTTAAAGTTCTTATCTTCTCCAGTCGGTTAGGTACTCCCTGAAAATTCTTAATTCCTTCGGAGATATCTGAAAGTGATAAACCAAGGATAAATCCAACATTGGCTGCTGCCATTATATTGCTGATGTTGTGATTTCCCGGAATAAGAATATCGCTTATTTCTGCAAATTGTACCTGTTTATCTGCACATCTAAAAAGTAATTTATCATTTTCCAGGTAGCTGCCTTGGGAGACCTCTCTCTCTGTGCTGAACCATAAAACATCTGCGGTTATTTGCCGGGAAAGATTTTTAGTAACAGAATTATCAAGGCTGGTAATCAAAAAGTCTGTTTTTTCCAGATATTTACAGATTAGCCCTTCAGAATTGGCATAATCTTCGAAGTTATCATAACGGTCCAGGTGGTCAGGTAATATATTGGTTAAAACTGCTACATGTGGTTTAAAAAGCAATTGCTGAATTCCTTCCAGTTGCCAGCTAGAGATTTCCAGTAATACCAGGGTATCTGGTTTTATTTTCGGGAGAATTTCAAAAACAGAAATACCGATATTCCCGGCATGTACTATATCTTTTCCAGCTCTGCAAAAAATAAGGTAAACTAAATCAGTTACTGTGCTTTTGCCTTTAGTACCTCCGACGGCAATAATCTTTTTAGAAGGGCAAATCCTTAAAAATATTGATAAATCTGTTTCAATGGGTATCCCATTTTCCCTGGCAATCTGTAAATACTGTGAATAACGGGGCACACCCGGGTTCTGGATTATCATATCCCGCCCAACAAAATCTTCTACACGATGTTCCCCTAGAACATACTTAATACTATGATATTCTTTTAGTTCATTCAGGGAATCCTTTAGCTCACTCTCTTTTTTCAAGTCAGTTACCAGTAATTCTGCACCGGATTCAGCTAGAAATTTAGTTACACCCAAACCTCCGCGATTTAATCCCAGTCCCATTACAGTTATTTTTTTGTTTTTTAATACAGATAAATCTTTCATATATCTTATTATAAGCGAAAAAAGCTTTTTTGTATAAGATTGTATGTAAAAAAAGAGAAATATCTAAAAAAAACAATTTAATTTTTTTAAAAAACCAAGAAGAAAGTTGTCCTAAGAAATACTTTCCGGAAATCACTAATTGTGTGATAGACAATTATGATATAGATAGAAGAAAAAAGAATATTTTAAAAAATGGACTGCCTGTTTATATTATAGATAAATTTACATACAAATAGACAAAAATTAGAATGATTTAAAACTCTTAAAATGATTTTATATTAAGCCGGGACACTATTTAATTTAATAAAAAAATGTTTTTTGAAAATATAATAAGTGAAGATATAGAGAAGGAAACTGAGAAAAATTGGAATAGATGCCATACGGTAGGCATAAACAAGTCCGAATTGATCAGCTAGCCAGCCATAAAGAAAGGGAGCAGTTGTTGCTGATACCCCCTCAACAAAAAATGTAAGACCAAATAATTTACCGCGTGTTTGATTTGAGCTTACATTTGTTACCCACGTATGCTGAGAAGGATAGTAAACTCCTTGAAAAAATCCTATGCTTACAATCATTATGCCAATAACTGATGTTATAGTATTATAAGTAATAGTTAATGTAAGTAGAGCTGTAATAAGTGTTGTTAGAATCCCAATTTTTAGGGGATTACTTTTGTCCAGAAACCTGCTCATTAATAAACTTCCTGAAAGCTCACCGGCAAAATATATGCTAACAAACCATGCTGATAAAGCAGGACTCATCCCAATATGATCTGTTGCATATAAGGGAAGAAAAGAAAGTATTGCCCAATTCCCCAACCCGCGTAGGCCACGGCTTATAAAATATATAATGAAAAGGAACTGGTTAGTCGGATTTTTTGCTTTTATATCGTCTTCAACTGTTCCATTTTTTAGATGAGCATATCCCCAGGCTAGCAAAAAACCTGGAAGTGAAACAATTAAACAAGCCATTCTCCATCCCCACATTTGAACAAACCAGCCAAACGTCAGGCTCATAACTGATAATCCAAGTGTGCCAGCAGCATTAAATAGACAAAGGTCTCGACCTTTTTTATCTGGCATAGCATATTCACCTACCATAGCAGTCGCTAGAGGGTGAAAGGTAGAAACACCTACAGCCATGAGCAATAACGCAGTTATCATAAATGGAAGATTGCTTATCCACAAAAGGCTTCCTAGAAGAATAGATGAAAAGATAAAGCCAAAGGATATGAATAGATGTTTGTGATTGAATCGATCTCCCAGGAAACCGAATATAAGGGAAAAGATTGACCTTAATGCTACATGGGCGGCCAATATTAACCCTGATTGAAAATAGCTGAACATAAATTCCTGGCGGAAAAAAGGTAATAATAAGGGTATGATAAAATGATAAGCATCATTATAGGCATGTCCAAATGAACTGATTTTTAGTTGGATATTTTTACGATTTTTAAACATAATGCTTTCTTTTTCTTTTTTTATACATACTTTTATATCATACTACTAAATAAGTATATTGCAAGTCATTAATAGCTATCGTGCAAAATTTATATTAATATATTATATTCCTTTATTCCGGTAGCTAAAAAATATCATTTACTCTCTTTGCCGGGGTGTTTGTCTGACCCAAAAGTGTTACAATGTAAAAGATGCCCAATTCGAATACTTTGTTATTCTTGCCTAAATTTAGAATTAGTGATATGTTTTTAAAAAAGAATTAAAAAATAAAATAATTATGAATGTAATAATTTTCAAACAAAAAGTAGAAGAAATTTATCGGAGGTAGTTAAAAAGAATGAAATATAGAAAATTTGGTAATATTGATTTTATGGTTTCTGCTCTGGGTTTTGGGGCAATGCGCCTTCCGACTGATGGAGATATCAGTCAAAGCGATAGGCTTAGCAGTAATATTTTTGAGGAAGAAGCCATAAGAATGATTCATTATGCTATTGACCAGGGAGTTAATTATATTGATACAGCTTATAATTATCATCAGGGAACCAGTGAGGTAGTAACTGGCAAAGCATTAAAAGGTGGATACAGGGATAAAGTTAAAATAGCTACAAAATCACCTATTTTCTCAATAAAAGAGGCAGGGGATTTTAATAAATATTTAGATGAACAACTAAAAAGACTGCAAACAGACTATATCGATTTTTATTTGCTTCATGCCCTTTCCAGAGACAGATGGGAAAATGTTGTTAAGAAGTTGAATATTCTTGATTATGCAGAAACTGCAAAACAAGCCGGTAAAATCAAACATTTAGGATTTTCATTTCATGATAATCTTGATACTTTTATTGAAATAGTAGATGGATATGACGGATGGGAATTCTGCCAGATACAATATAATTATATGGATATAGAAACGCAGGCTGGCACTAAAGGGTTAAAATATGCAGCAGATAAGGGGTTACCGGTGATTATAATGGAACCGCTACTTGGTGGAAGGCTGGCAAATCCCCCGATGGAAGTCCTGGAAATTATTAAAAAAAGCAGGGCAAAACATTCTCCCGCAGAGCTGGCATTTCAGTGGTTATGGAATCAGAAAGAGGTATCAGTCGTATTAAGCGGAATGAGCAATATGGAACAGGTCAAGGAAGACATAATTTTTGCAGACCGTTCAGGTATTGGGTCTTTAAAGCCAGAAGATTTGAAAACTATTGAGCTGATTCGTAAAGAATATGATAAAAGATCAATTATTCCATGTACAAAATGTGGTTATTGTATGCCATGCCCTAATAATGTAGACATACCTAAAAATTTTACTTTATACAATGATGGTATTATCTATAATGACTTAAAAAGTGCAAGCATTAAATA
>Ga0334898_1003721_pt1 | contig 12031 bp, 12 predicted proteins | sample GraSluR3_MG_10_FD_207228 | JGI IMG/M metagenome (GOLD analysis project Ga0334898, IMG submission 207228) | Sludge microbial communities from methane-producing bioreactor in Wageningen University, Netherlands - Granular Sludge_3_08-R3 | ecosystem: Engineered > Bioreactor > Anaerobic >... | reverse complement strand
CGACTTCTCCATAGCAAAGTTGAACAACTTGTAGACAGCCATGCCGATCTTCTCAACCAAGGGATTCTCGGCAAGCTTGAACATGACTTCATGGAAAGTAAAATCAAGCTCCTTCAAAGGAAAGGTATCCTCATCGGCATGTCTCACCGAAGCGATGATTTGTTCATTCGTCTTTTCAAGCAGCTTGATCCCTTCCTCATCGACTTTGTCTATGACGATCGCACCCACGCCACTATCGATAAGGACCCTCAACTCGATCAGGTCCATCGAAAGTCCCTGTTCGAAGGCGAGGCTCAACACCAACGGATTCAAGGCAGAAGATGAGATGCTGTCGGAGATATAGGAACCAACTCCCTTGCGAATCTCGACCACCCCAAGGAACGAAAGCATCTTGATGGCTTCACGTACAGAATTCCTTCCCACCCCCAAGTGGGTCATGAATTCCTGTTCAGTGGGCAACTGATCTCCAGGCTTGAGTTTTTTCGCAGTGATGTAGTCGATGATCATGTTGGCAATGGATGAAGGCACTGATTCTCTCTTGAGTGAATTGCTCTGTGAATTGTCAAAGAATATCGATAATGCTTCAGCGTTCAAAAAATAACCTCCCCAGTTTCTACTAGGACGTCCTACGTCCCTCGTCCTATAAGTGACTCTATGACTGAACCGGTGAATTGTCAATAAGAATTTTTTTGAATGTTTTTGCAACAACCCATCACATACACAAGGCTATCCGATGGGAATCACCACTTGTGCCATGGAATATTTGCACATCCTTCGATTCTTCGGTTGGGACCATACGAATTACCGAGGCAACCCACTTCAGCCAAAATCATGCCATACACAAGAGCCGTACCAAAAAGGACCTTGCAATGATTCATCCCAATTGCTTCACATACAGCATCTTGTCATCCCGAGGCGCATAATAGTCGGCCAATCGGCCTTCGAGCACAAAGCCGTTGTGTTCATAGAACACGCGGGTTGGAAGATACTTCCCGGTTGAGGAAGTCTCGGCATAGAGACGCTTGCCCCCTTGCCCGAACACCCTCTTCTCGGTGAATCCAAGCAACTGTCGACCCAATCCTCTCCCTTGCATCTTGGGATCGATTGCGATCCAATAGAGATCAAACCCATCGAGGGTTCCCGGAATGGGACCATAGCAGGTATAGCCCACCGGCATTCCATCTTCTTCCATGAAGACAAACAGATAACCGGAAGCAAGACCATGGAGGAGTCTCTCCTCAACCAAGGAGATACCGATCTTCTGTTCCTCGGGAGTGAAAAATCCCGTTGCCGCGAGCAGCCAGCCGACGTGCTCCGGATCCTTTGCTACCGGTTCCTCCCGGTATTCAAGAGTTGCCATGCATGGTCTCCCCGACGATGTGTTCAAGGACCTGCCCATAGGAAAGACCCTCTTGTGCGCATGCGGCGATGAAACCGCTGTCTTGAGCGATGCAGGGATTCATATTCACCTCCAAGACATACGGATCTCCCTCTGAATCGACACGCAGATCAACCCTGGCGTACCCACTGCAATCGAATAGATGCCAACATGACCTGGCGATATCGCGAAGCTTATGGTCCAATTCGGGACTATTTTGGCAGGAAGCGAAGGATCGAATCGTATGGCCATAGGCGAAGGATTCTTCAATCCACTTGGCCTCGTAGCCCACGATCTTCGGCTTTCCCACAGGATAATCGATGAACTCCATTTCCGCGATGGGAAGAATCCTTGGCTTGCCATGATCCGAGAGCATCGAAATATTGAATTCCCTCCCCTCGATGAACCTTTCAACCATCATATGATGCATGTGCGCATCTTCTCTCCTTTCGATCAACTCTCCGACGGTTCGACAGATGAAGACCGAATCGTCGACTATCCCCACCGAGGCCTCCTCATCCTTGGGCTTTACGATCAATCGTTCACCGATAAAGGAAGACCAGAGGGAAGGATCGTTGCCATCGATCCAATCGGGAGTGGGAATGGCGGCCAAGCGCAGGAGCCTCTTGGCCAACAACTTGTCTCCGGTAAGGTACAAAGAGTTGGCATTTCCACCAGTGAAATTGAAACCAAGTCGATCGCACAGCAGGGGAATCGTATGCAAAAAACGTGATCCATGGAAAGTTTCCACAAGATTGAATACCAAATCGAACCCATTGCCGCTGAGAAACGCTGCCAAATCCACGAGATCACCGGCGAAAGGCCTTGCCTGAACCGTATGGCCAAGTCGCTCCAACGCTTGCCCAATCTGGGAAACTTGCACCAAGGTATCCAATTCATCGGGAGGAGCATCGGAGGCCACCGAATCATGCAATAGCAGAATGTGTCGTTTCACCGGCAAGCCCCACACGCCGCAACGCCGATTCGATGATCAGAGCGATCAAGGAGCGGTAATCGATACCTGCCATGGCTGCCAGAATGGGGAGATCGGAATCCACAGGATGGAGCCCGGCCAGAGGATTGACCTCCAGAAAATGGACATTTCCCGTTTCATCCATACGCAGATCGACCCTTCCACCGTCACGACACCCAAGTGCGCGCCAGGCACCGAGCGCCACCATTTCACACTGCTGTGAAACGATTCCCTCCACCTTGCGATACGTCGCACAATCCTTGTACTGTTGTTTGGAAGTATAGGAATAGACTCCGTGATCGCTATGTGTATCGACCACAATCTCCATCATCCCGACAACCTGGGCCTCCCCACCTGTTCCCACGATTCCAACAGTGAACTCTCTTCCGGACAGATATGTCTCCACGAGGACCGGCTGAACATGGTTGGTGAGCAATCGTTGGACCCCCTCATACAACTGAAGCCGGTTGGATACAATCGAATTGCCATCGATTCCCATCCCGGTTCCCCCTCCCACCGGTTTGATGAACAAGGGATACGGCATATCGACCGCCGTAAGATCTTCCATACGTTCGATCACCCGAAAATCGGCTGTGGGAACCCCATGGGAGGCAACCACCGCCTTGGACAAGCCTTTGTGCAAAGTCACCACCATGGTAAGGGAATCGGAAAAGACATAGGGAATGCGGTAGGCATCGAGCAACGCAGGTATCTGGGCTTCCCGGCACAGACCATGCAAGCCTTCGGCAATATTGAAGACCAATGGCCAGCGCCTCCCCTGGGCGAGAGCCACCACGAGATCCTTCACGTTTCCGATCCTCTCCGTTTCATATCCAAGGGAACCCAATGAGGTCTCGATCGCATCGATGGTCACGGGACTATCGAGCTCGGCCACTTCTTCGGGAGCATAACCATCTTCGAGATAACTCTGTTTGAGGTCGTAGGTCAAACCAATGCGCATTTCAAGACTCCTGCTTGGCATCGGGATAGATGAATTGTTTCCCTTCGTAGTTGCGTAGACAGAAACCCCTCTCATCATGCGACATCTCATACTCGGGAAGCACGGGTACCTTGCCACCACCTCCGGGAGTATCGACCACATAGTAGGGAATCGCCAACCCACTCGTATGGCCCCGCAGTCCATCCATAATCTCCTTTCCCTTGTCGATTGTGGTTCGAAAGTGGGCCGAACCGACGATCGGATCACACTGGAACAGATAGTATGGTCGAACCCGCACAGAAAGCAACTTGTGGAAAAGTTCCATCATGACCTCAACCGAATCATTCACCCCTTTGAGCAACACGGTTTGGCTGCCGAGCACGATACCCGCATCCGCCAAGCGATTGCAGGCCAGTTTACCCTCATCGCTCAATTCGTGCGGATGCGTCGCATGGATATTGATATAGAGGGGACGGTACGATTTCAACACTTTGACCAATGCAGGTGTGATCCTCTGGGGAAGTACGAAAGGCACCTTTGTCCCGATACGGAGCATCTGTATATGTCTCATCTGCTTGAAACGGGCAAGAAGCCGGGCCAAACTTTCATCGGAGAGAGTGAGGGGGTCTCCACCACTGATGATTACATCCCTGATCTCCGTATGCCGCTCAAGATACTCCAAAGCCCGATTCCAATGCGCTTCCAACAGTTCCGCATGTCCTCCGACCAATCTTGATCGGGTGCAATACCTGCAATAGACGGAACAGAAACTTGTGGCGAGAAAGAGGGCCCTATCTGGATAGCGATGGACGATTCCGGGAACTGGACTGGTGTGGTCTTCTCCCAAGGGATCCAAAGCCTCTCCAACCGCAACATGGCTTTCCGCGATATGTGGAACCACAGTCTTGCGTAGTGGATCCTCCGGATCATGTGGATCGATCAGACTAAGATAATAGGGAGTAATCGAAAATGGGAACTGCCAATCGGAACGATCGAGCGCAGCCTGCTCCTCTTTCGAGGGCGTCAGAAAACGGTACAATTGTTCCTTGGTCGTGATCCTATGGAAGAGCTGCCAATGCCAGTCATTCCATTGGGTCAAATTCGTGTTCGGAAAAAATTGCTTTCTGAACAGGGAGGATCCAAAATGTGGGGATCTTGGAATTCGGGGCATGGATCCAGAGATGACCACACCCGATTGGGTAAGCGGAGGCTCGTCATCAAGTGACGAGATCCGCATCGCAGAGACGTGCTCCACGGCTAGCTCCTTACGCTCATGTACACCAGAATCGGCAGTTTGCCGCACAATTTGACAGAGCGCTCATTTCAACTGGAATATACCACCAAATAGAAAAAAAAACAGTATGGATACCCCCTGTTGCACAATAATTTTTTTATGATTTGCACGTAGTGGGCAATGAAAAAAATTACTTGTTCCAGAAGGTTTTTCTCGTGTTCGGATGTACAGACGCAAACCATTCGACACAACTTCCAGTTGCACAGAACACACAAATCGGATACGAAGTAGGTATGACACAATACCCATTGCATGAGGACTATCGCAAACTGCGTTTCAGTGTACCCCTGAATCCCCTCTTCCTTCCATTTCTCCAACGTATGACGCGCTACTCATACGACAGACAACCGATTTCGGATGGAATCGTACTCAGCAAACATACCATCGGCCATGTCCCCATCGATATCTTCAGTCCCAAGAGCCTTTCCGATACTACACCTTGTCTACTCTTTCTCCATGGAGGAGCCTTCGCATTGCCGGCATCCGCGTTTCATAAACGATTGGCATGTCAGTACGCACTACGATGCTCGTGCACAGTGATCCTGATCGACTACAGGTTGGTACCGCAATATCCCTACCCCAATGGGCTCGAAGATTGTGTGACCGTCTACACATGGCTACTCGATCATGCAAAAGAGTTCGAGGTGGACCGTCATAGGATCGCCATTTGTGGTGACAGTGCAGGAGGAGCGTTGGCCGCGTCCATGGTCCAAATGCTCAAGGAGAGAGGCACAAGGATGCCGCTCTTCCAGCTGCTGGTCTATCCGGTGATGGATTCGAATTGCACAACCGGCTCCATGAAACGCTTCGTCGATACCCCTATCTGGAATTCACGCCTCAATCGGAAGATGTGGAACCTGTACCTTCCAAAACATCAGGAGTCGATCGACATGCACCACTTCTCTCCTTTGAAAAGTGAATCATTCGAAGGTTGGCCTGAAACATATATCGAGGTTAGTGAGTTCGACTGCCTTAGGGATGAAGCGATCGCCTATGCCGGAAAGCTGAAACACTACGGAGTCGAAGTAGAGCTCAACGAGACAAAGGGCACTATCCATGGGTTTGAGATGAACTACGACAGCCCATATACCCAACAGATCATCGATAAGAGAATCGACTATATGAAGTATCGGTTCAGCAAAACATAGAACTCACAGCTTCATCTTCAACACGATACCAGCCGAAGTGTCACCCATGAGGTCTATCGGAGTACCGGAAACCACTTCGTTGAGATTCACCACGTGGGTCGCCTCAAGAGCGATGGCGAATACGGGTGTGATGTTGAAATCGAAACCTATGCGGGCATGGTAGAGTACCATTGTGGCTAGATCGATGGCCCCCGAATTCACCGTCATATCATAGACGGGTCCCAAGGCTGCATACGTTTCGAAGAATCCCAGTGGCCAACGTGCGATAAGATTGGTCGCAAGGCGCAATTGTGTTCCGGTACTCCCTTCTTCGAAGGGTTTCACCAAAGCGGCTTCACCCGAGAGTCCGAACCACTCGGTGATGAAGAACGCCATCCTCACACCCGGTGTATAGGTGACATAGTCAGTATCGGCGATATCCTGCAAAGTGTAGGTATTCATCAACCCGACTTCGAAGATGCTTGGAATTTCGGCGGCAAGTGAACCTCCTCCACATATCGCGACAACCAGCAATAGAATCATGACTTTTTTGCGCATAAACTCCTCCCGAAGTAAGATACTGTATTGTAACCGGAGTACATTGATCTGGCAAACGGGATTTGATGCATCCGCTATAGACACTCGAGGGATGCTTTTGGAACGATCTCCAGTTGCTTGAAATGATGATGAATGTGCACATAAGGATTACCATAAGAACCCCAACCTCGCTCCCAGACACTTCAAATGCAGGTGAACGAGGTTAACTTGCACTTTTTACCAGGGGCATATTATCCTAATGCGACATCCAGCAGCATCATGATCGCAAACCCGCCCATAGCTCCCCAAGTAGCATAGTGGGAGTGGGACTGTGAATGGGATTCGGGAACAAGTTCCTCAACAACCACATAGATCATCGCCCCGGCAGCGAATGAGAGCGCAAACGGAAGTAGGGGACGGACATATATGACCGCAAGTGCACCGAGCACCCCGGAAATCGGCTCAACCATACCCGAAAGTTGTCCATACCAGAAAGCTTTGCGTCGGCTCAGATTCTCATTCCGCAAGGGAACCGATACAGACGCCCCTTCGGGGAAGTTCTGCAAACCTATTCCGATTGCCAAAGCAACCGCACTGGCTACCGTTGCAGTGGGAAACCCAGCCGCCGCCGCTCCGAACGCAACACCAACCGCCAGTCCCTCCGGAACATTGTGGATGGTGATGGCAAGTACAAGCAGAATACTGCGTTGCCAAGAAGTTTTGATCCCCTCGGCTTCTTGTGTTGCAAACCCTGGATGCAGGTGCGGAAGCAGTTTATCGACAGCAAAAAGGAAAATGCCACCGAAAAGGAATCCAATCACAGCCGGTATCCATGAGACATACCCCAATTCCTCGGACATGTTGATTGCAGGAGCAAGGAGCGACCAGAAACTAGCCGCAATCATCACCCCCGCTGCGAAACCCATCATGAAGTCGAGGGGTTTCCGCTTGATGTGCTTGAAGAAGAATACCATCGCAGCTCCAAGTGCGGTAATGGACCACGTAAAAAGCGTACCGAAAAATGCCTGCATCACCGGAGAAAATTGTGAAATCCACTGCACCATACAAATCTCCTCTTCATCCTCTCAGGTAGGTTCCCAATGGAATTGAATATTTGCACCAATGACAAATATATCCTGTGGTCACACTATGGTTTCCAACTTGCACTCCGAACCCCTATCGCATACATTCTTTCAAGATCCAACTCCCTTACATATAGATACCGATAAGGGATAGCTAGGGAGGGAACATTCCACATACACCAAATCCTTGCCCACAACAGGAACGAAAGATCATGACGATTGTTTCAATCCACCAGTATAATGCCATTTGGCTTGAAATCAAATCAAGTGCTCGAGGAAGAATTTGTGGACAGTGGGATCATCGGTCAACTCGGGATGAAATGCGGTAACCAGGATGTTGCCCCTTCGCGCGGCTACCATATGTGCTCCAACCGTGGCCAGGACAACCACAGAATCATCCACCTTGGTGATCACCGGGGCGCGAATAAAGGTCATCGGGATGTCCGGAATCCCTGCGAACTCCCCTACCGTGTGGAAGCTCCCCAGTTGTCGTCCGAAGGCATTGCGCCTCACAGTGATCGGCAAAGTACCGAAATGGACTGTGTTATCGTTTTCGATCGCGGAAGCCAGAAGGATCATCCCCGCACATGTCCCGAGTACAGGCAAGCCTCCATCGATCAAGGTCTTGATCGGACCATACAGACCGATCTCCTTGAGCAGCTTTCCCATCACGGTACTTTCTCCACCGGGGATGATCAATGCGTCGAGTCCTTGGGCAAGGTCGACCGGCTTTTTCACCTGGAAGCCTTCGACACCCAATTTGGAAAGAACCTTCAGATGTTCGGCGAATGCTCCTTGCAGGGCCAGTACTCCTACTCTCATAGACCACGCTGAGCCATCAGAAGCTCAATCTCCTGTTCATTGGTGCCCACCATGGCTTCTCCCAAGTTCTTGGACAAATTGGCAATCAACGAAGCGTCGGTATAGTTGGTCACCGCCTTCACGATCGCCTGAGCCCGTTTGGCCGGATCTCCCGATTTGAAGATACCCGAGCCGACGAAGACTCCTTCGGCTCCCAACTGCATCATCAAGGCGGCATCGGCCGGTGTGGCGACTCCACCGGCTGCGAAGTTCACCACCGGCAATCGACCTTCCCGGGCGACCGAGAGGATCAAATCGTACGGTACCTGCAATTGCTTGGCATCCTCATACAGTTCATCCTCCCGCACTTGTCCCAATCGTGCGATCTCCCGATTGATTCGGCGCATATGCCGTACCGCTTGAATGATGTCTCCAGTGCCCGGTTCACCCTTGGTACGGATCATGGCTGCTCCCTCGGCGATCCGCCTGAGTGCTTCACCCAGGTCCTTCGCACCACATACGAACGGTACTGCAAAGGCATGCTTGTCGATGTGGTACACATCATCGGCGGGCGAGAGCACCTCACTTTCATCGATGTAGTCGATCTCAATGGCTTGAAGGATTTGCGCCTCCACAAAGTGCCCTATCCTCACTTTGGCCATGACCGGAATGCTCACCGCATCTTTGATTTCCCGTATCATCGCGGGATCGCTCATCCTGGATACTCCTCCAGCCACTCGTATGTCCGCAGGAATGCGTTCGAGCGCCATTACGGCACACGCTCCGGCATCCTCGGCGATCTTCGCCTGTTCAACCGAAGTGACATCCATGATCACTCCCCCCTTGAGCATTTGTGCGAGATTCTTGTTCAGTTCATACCTGTCTTCCATACCATGCAACTCCTTCTTCCCTTGATTGGAACCAAGGGATGGCTTATCCTAGATGCAATCTGGATGTAGCAAAAGTGTCAGTTCAAGATATTTCTATGGGTCCAGATCAAAGAGGCTGCAATGAACGAAATCACATTGGCTTTGGATCGGAGTGAAACACGGACGCTGACAGAGCAACTCTACCACTTCTTGAAGACAGAAATCATACAAGGCAACTTCGCAAGCAATGACAAGCTTCCCTCCAAACGACGTTTGGCCCGGGAACTCGGATGCAGCATCAATACGGTGGAGGGAGCCTATCTCCAACTTGTCGATGAGGGGTACCTGATCGCCAAGGAAAAGAGTGGCCATTATGTGGCTGAATTGGATGGGGTTGTACATCTTGGAGGATTCAGTCGTGAATCCATGGTGGCACAGGAACAGGACGAATCGTATCGCCATGATTTTTCGTATCATGGTGTGGACTTCGACCATTTCCCATTCCGGCAATGGAGGAGGATCACCCGAGAGGTGATCGAAGAGGGAGATCGGGACCTTCTTCGCATGGGGGATCCCAAAGGGTACCTCGAATTGCGGACGAACATCGCACGCTATCTCCACCACTCGCGTGGAGTCGAATGCACCCCCTCCCAGATCGTGGTCAGTTCGGGTACCGAATATCTGCTCCAAATACTTTTCCAATTGTTCGAGGGGAATCCCTGCTATGGTATTGAGAATCCAGGGTATGAGAAGCTGAATCTGCTGTTCAGGAGCAACCGTGTGCACTTCAAGGCCTTGGAACTGGATGAACAGGGATTGCGGGTGGAGGAATTGGAACGGTCTCGGGTGGATGTGGTGTGTGTCACCCCTTCGCACCAATTCCCCACCGGCTGTATCATGCCTGTCGCCAGGCGTTTGCAGCTATTGGGGTGGGCGTCCCTACAAGCGACACGTTACATCATCGAGGACGATTATGACAGCGAATTCCGTTATTTGGGCAAACCGATCCCGTCCCTGCAGGGAATGGACCGCAGTGGACGGGTAATCTATATGGGATCATTCTCCAAATCGCTTTCTCCCGCCCTTCGGATCAGCTACATGGTGCTGCCCATGCATCTGTGCGAGGTCTTCAACGAATCGTTGCATTTCCTCAATTGTCCGGTTCCCATGGTCGAACAGAAGGTGTTGGCATTGTTCATGGAAAGGGGACATTTCGAGCGTCATCTCAACCGGATGCGCAACCTCTACAGGCAAAAGAGGGAAACCCTGGTGTCCACGATTTCACGACTATTGCCCTCATCTCGTATAGAAGGGGCTTCGGCTGGCCTCCATCTCATCATCAGGATTGACAACGGTATGGAAGAACATGAATTGGAAGAAACGGCGAAAGCATATGGGGTGAAGGTATATGGCTTGACTCGGTACTATTCGGAGGGTGTGGTTGATGCGGGCGAACCCAAACTGTTGCTTGGGTTCGCCACGATGGGAATCGAAGAGATGGAGGATGCGGTGGCATCGTTGCACCACGCATGGTACCGATAGAAGGTACCATGGAGGTACTGTTTCTTACATCTCTACCGTGGACTTGACTTCTTCACGCATGAAATCCATGAATAGTTCGTTCTCAGTGTAAATTCCATTGTGTCCCGAATGTTCCAACCAGAGCATTCGCTTGGAGGGAGCTTGGATGGAGTCGAACCACCGTTCGGTGATCTCGGCCGCGCAGCTCACATCATAGCGGGCATTGATGACGAATACGGGGAGTTCGAATTCGATCGCTTCTTCTTCAAGGCTCATATGGCGTATTTTCGGATAGACGGTCTTGATGGAGCGGATCAAGCCCCGCACCAGGTTGATTTTTGAGAAGAGGGAGTGTTCGGGAGAGAGAAAGATCTTTTCGGATCTGAACCCAACGTCGCTCGGTGCATGCGGACTATACTTGTAGAGTCGCGAGAGCACTGCGTAATAGGCTTCTCCATCTCCGACGATATTCCCCTCTTCATCCAATGTTTCATACGGTGGCTCCCCGATCGATTCGAGTGTGCGGACCGTTTTCGCATCACCGCTTCTTCGCACTCCGTCAAGGACCATATGATACCCGATGGTGTCGTTTTCGGTCGAATTGACGTGGGGAGATGCCGCGACAAAGGCATGGAACAGATCTGGGCGTTCCTCTGCTGCGAGAGTTCCGATGAAGCCTCCCCATGAATGGCCGAGCAAATAGAGTTTCTCTTGTCCGAAACGATCGAGCAGCAATTCGGATAGTGCGATGATATCCTGCACGTAGTCTTCCACTTCGGTACCATCCTTGGCAGCGGCGTAGCTGGCAGCCACACCACGTTGATCCCAACATACGATGGTGAAGTCCTCATGCAGTGGTCCAAGATAGGTACGTACCCATCCGAGTTCCGAACCACCAGGACCTCCATCCAACCACAGGAGTATGGGATTGTCGTCATCCGTTCCCGCCAGGTAGATGGATTGGCGAGTACCATTGAGCGGCACCTTCTCGATGGCATCGACCTCCAACTCCAGTGGTTCTCCCTGTTCGTTTCGTACTGTGGCGGTATGGGTACAGGAGGCGATGCCCAACAGTGTTGCCAACAACACGATTGAGCCCAAAAGGCTTTTCTTCACAACATGACGCATGATAGTGCTCCTTCATCTGAATTATGGGTCACAGTGTAGGAGCGATGGGGTCTTCAAGGAATCGTATGAATGTCTGGGATGATCCGTTTTCGCCTCAGTAGTTGTTCGTAGAAGATCAAGAATGGAGCAGGTTGAGCAGTTCTATCCTGCTTTGGGCACCAACTTTCTGAAATACATTGTAGATATGGGTTCTGACGGTGGCCTCGGTGATTCCGAGTTGGAAAGCGATTTCCTTGTTGGTCAAACCTTGGGCAATCAGATTGGCCATTTGCCGTTCCCTCGCAGTGAGTGAGAATCGCGAGGCCACTTCATCCGAAATTTCACCAAAGGCAACGGAACTGTTGGGGTCTTTCGCCAACACCTGTACAAGGGCCACGAGAA